>Ga0209633_10003544_pt1 | contig 14372 bp, 11 predicted proteins | sample Cruoilmetagenom1_FD_187290 | JGI IMG/M metagenome (GOLD analysis project Ga0209633, IMG submission 187290) | Oil polluted marine microbial communities from Coal Oil Point, Santa Barbara, California, USA - Sample 1 (SPAdes) (version 2) | ecosystem: Environmental > Aquatic > Marine > Oil seeps ... | reverse complement strand
GTGGGGTTTGCTCTTTCGGGGTGTGGTGTTTCATATAAAGCCTGTCACCACCACGGGGTGTCTATCGGGATCCTGAACGATGCTATGGGCTCGCGCAAAAATAACTTCACATTTTCGCATCTCAGCTTCAGCCCATCTTTGGCTGATACCTCACTCTCAAAAGCATCGAAATAGCTCGCTATTCCTGTGGTTTTGCTCTCTCGGATCAGCCAAACCTGGACCAAATCTGAGCGCCAATTCTGCGAAGTTATTTTTTCGCGAACCCTATGCACATTTTTGCAGTTCGTACCGCTTGATCTTCTCCACAAGCGTGGTTCGCTTCACCTGAAGCAGTTTGGCGGCTCTGTTTTTTACCCATTTGGTTTTTTCCAAGGATTGGTATATCAGCCGCTTCTCGAATTCGCTGACCGCGGTATTCAGGCAAAGGCCGTCGCTGGTAATTTCCGGCGCAAGCAAACGGTTTTTCGGCGCTTCACTTTTCATTTTTTCCGGCAGGTCCGCAATATCGATCACCCCGTCACCCTTAATCACCACCAACCGTTCCATCAAGTTGGCCAGTTCCCGGACATTTCCCGGCCAATCATGCTGCATGATCACATCCAAGGCCTCATCGGAAATCGAACTGACGCGGGTCTTGATCTTTTTGTTCAGGCGATCCATAAAATGGTCGACAAAATGGGGAATGTCCACTCTCCGCTCTCTCAGGGCAGGAAGCTTGATGGGGATCACATAGAGGCGATAAAACAAATCTTCCCGAAAATTACCCTTCTGCACTTCCTCTTCCAGATCCCGATGGGTGGCCGCGACAATGCGTACATTCACCTTTACCGTCTTGCAACCGCCAACCGGTTCGAAGCAGCGCTCTTCGAGCACTTTCAGAATCTTTACCTGGAGGTCCTGGCTCATGTCGCCGATTTCATCCAGGAAAATGGTACCTCCGTTGGCCGCTTCAAACTTACCGACCTTATTGGCCGTGGCACCGGTAAACGCGCCTTTCAGGTGACCGAAGAGTTCGCTCTCCAACAGGTTTTCAGGAATGGCACCGCAATTGATCGACACAAAGGGCTGAGCGCTTCTATAGGACCGTTTATGGATGGCATGGGCGATCAAGCCTTTGCCGGTCCCGGTTTCGCCATTGATTAAAATGGTGCTGTCACTGTCCGCCACCCGTTCAACCAGGCGAAAAACATCTTGCATTTTTGAACTTTTACCAACGATTCCGCTAAATGCGTCATCCACATCTACGGACGGCACCGAATCCTCAACCGTCGTATCCATTACCCCGCCTTCGATCGTCGCTGAATTTTGCACGGACTCGCCTCCAGCTTTTCAAAAATTATTAGAAAGGAACATAAGGAATACAGGGACGTCCTGATCAGATGCAATTTTGTCTGCAATTTTTTTGCCGAAACCTTCGAGTAGATCTCATTCATAAATAATCCACAGACGCATTCTTTCGTGTTGTGCGCTGCCGGCACAACATATAGGCAAACTTTTGATTTCATTGCTTACCGGTTGTGTATAATCCAATCTATTATTTCTTCCGCGAAATCATCACCCATCGAAATCACGCTCCTTATCCACCGGGTGAATGCTCCTGCCGAAGCCTTTTTCTTGCAATATGCAAAACAAACCGATTTTTTCATTCACTCGTACACACCGGTACCCCACTGAACCAATATACCTGTGGTTGCGTATGCACTTTCCCTTGCATCACCATATGGTATCGAGAACAATCAATAAAAATGAATATGGCCGTTGTGCAACACAAAAGCGCCTGATTTTGCAATTTGCAAAATATCGCATTTTGCAAATTGCAATAGAACCACAATTGACTGCGGAAAATACCGGCACTTTTTCCTAAAGTAAAATCCACATGGATCGATAATAGAGTTGTAAGGCGCGAATAAAGAAGAAAGGAGGCGGTGATAAAACCGCAGCACCGATGCGCCTGCGAAACCAACCATTCGGCAAGAATGCCGAACCAAACACCTAGAAAAGGAGTAACACCATGGCTATCGCATTAACCGCAGGAATGAGGGCCAACCTTAGCAGTTTGCAGAACACCTCCGCGCTGATGGAAAATACCCAGAAGCGTCTGAGTAGCGGTAAACGCGTCAACACCGCACTCGATGATCCGGTCAACTTTTTCAAAGCCAAGGACCATAACGACCGGGCCAGCGACCTTTCCGCCAAAAAAGACGGCATGGCCGAAGCCATCAAAACCATCGAAGCGGCCAATACCGGTATCGAAGGTATTTATGACCTGTTGGACCAGATGAAGTCCCTGGCCCAGGCCGCCAAGACATCCTCAAACACCGGTGACCTGTCGGATCAGTTCGACGTGATCCGCAGCCAGATCGCCACCATGGCAACTGATTCCAACTATGGCGGCGTCAACCTTCTGAATGGAGAAAGCCTGTCCGTCGAATTCGATGAGAATGGTTCGAACACCCTGAGTGTTACCGGTACGACGGCGACATCCGCCGGTACGATTGCCGGGGTAACGGTAGCAACATCCACATTTGATACCAATACCAATATCGAAGCCGCCATCAGCGACATCGATGACGCGGTAACCAATCTGCGAACGGAAGCACAGAAATTGGCATCGAACCTCTCAACCATTTCCATTCGCGAGGATTTCACCAACAACATGATCGACACCTTAAACACCGGTGCCGACAATTTGACCTTGGCGGATATGAATGAAGAGGGTGCCAACATGCTGATGCTCCAGACGCGCCAGCAGCTGGGGACATCTTCTTTGTCCATGTCATCGCAGGCGGCCCAAGCGGTTCTGAGATTATTCTAGTCGACCGGGTCCTGAAGTATTTTTCCTAATATGGAGGGGGAGACTTTCCCCCTCCGTTACCTTACGACAAATCCCCCTCTTTCCACCGGGTTGCGGTGACGGGAATCGTTAAATGGCGCTAAAAATTTCATTAAAACCGAACGAGCGGATTATCATCGGAGGGGCTGTTGTCACCAATGGCGGCAACCGGTGCGATTTGAGTTTTGAAAACAAGGTCCCATTATTGCGGGAAAAAGATATCATGCGTGAATCCGATGCCGGCACACCGGCATGTCAAATCTATTTTGTGATTCAACTCATGTATATTGATGAAGATAATCTGGCTGTACACCATCAGGCTTACTGGAAATTGGTCAAAACTTTTCTTGATGCCGTTCCAAGTTCCTTGCCTTTGATCGATCAGATCAGCGATTCGATCCTAAAGGGTCAATACTACGCCGGTCTTAAAACAGCGGCGAAATTGATCGAATACGAAGAGGAGGTTATCGCCCGTGTATCATAGTCCGTTACAAGCCTACCAAACGATTGAGCAAAATACCGTCTCCGGACGGGAAACCGAAGCCAGAGTCCTGACCAAAGCGGCGATGATGTTAAAAAATTGTCAGGGAAACTGGGATTCTCCGGACCGAAAGCAGAAATTGGATGAGGCGCTCCGATACAATCAGCGGATCTGGAGCATTATCCAGGCAGAACTCCTTGACGAATCCAATTCTCTTCCTAAACAGCTTAAAGAAAACATTTTAAGTCTCAGTGTGTTTATCGACAAACGCATATTTAATATCATGGCCTTCCCCGAACCGGGAAAAATCAAAATCATCGTGGACGTCAACCTGAATCTTGCCGCCGGTCTGAGGAACTCACCCGGTTAGACCCTTTTATTATAATCATCTCCTGGACACATAAAACTGATTCGGACATTCCCCTTCCAAATGCCTATCCCACATCATCCGGTAAGCGGATTCAAGGTGGTCAACAAAATGGGGCGTATCAAAAAGCGCTTGCGTGAATCGGTTATGATTCAATTTGTCTTTGGTTATACCTAATATATTCGGTTGTGAGGCCAGCTTAAAGGCAAGCATCTCATAGCCGGCCAGATCCCGGACGACCAGTTCGGACATCCCGACGGCAGACAAAATACACGCCGACATGCTAGAAGCAAAATGTTTTCCTGTTTTGGTGATCACAGGAATACCAGCCCATAAGGCATCACTCGTCGTGGCGGCACCATTTACGGCGGTCGTGTCAAGGGCCAGGTCTGCCAGTTGAAGACGTTTCAAATGCCGGGCTTTGGATATTTTTTCCGCAAAGATCAACCGTGACCCGTCAATGCCATGGGATTGGGCGGCGTTTTTTAAATTTTCCATCCCCTTCCCCTTGCCTTTCAGCAACCACAACACACTGTCCGGTATTCTTTTGAGGATATTCATCCAGATGTTAAAAATCTCGGGATTGATTTTATAATGGGTGCAGAAACAACAAAAAACAAAGGCATCCGGTGGCAGTTGCATCTCCGCTCGAGTGATACGCGCCTCGGATATTTCCTGGTCCCGGTCATTGACCTGGTAGCCGTCCGGCAGATAGGCGAACGCCTCCGAGTAACAGGAAGCGTGGTTCTCGGGGGTGACAATGGGGTGGGTCAATATGTAGTCGAAAAAGTCGGCCCCCGTGGTCCCGGCCATCCCCAACCACCGGACTTGGATGGTTGCCGGACGAAGCGCGGGAATTTGAAGTCGATGGCCTTTCATGTATCCCACCAGATCAATAAGGATATCCACCTTATCATCGGCGATCTTCCTTGCTGCGGTAAGATGGTCCATATTCTGTAGATCGATGAAATGATCGCACGTGCTTTGGATTCTTTTTCGGTAGATGCTTCGATCATCTTCCCCGTATGAATAACAATGGACCTTGAATCGATCCCTGTCGTGGGCCCTGAAAATACCGGCAGTGAGATGGGCGGTCGGATGGTTCTTAAAATTGTTGGACAGATACCCGATGGTGATGCGTTGCCTTGATGAACGGGATATCCCGAGAATTGATTCGGTTGTAGGCCGGATGATCCTGAGCGGCGCACACTGCTTTTCGATTTCAACGCTCCAGGAACGGGCCAGTCGGCAATTCAATGCAATATCATCCGTTCTGGCCAGGTTGAGAAATGGCATCTCCTCCACTTTTTTACCGGTTTCAAGAGCAGTCAAAGTCATTCGATCCAGTCGATCATCAAAACGCTCAAGTGACTGCCAATCGCATGCCTGCATCAAATAGTGAACCATATGGCTGACTGCTTTTTCGTGCTCGGGGTTGACCTGAAGCGCTTTTTTATAGGACCGATACTCTTCTTCGGGACGTGTCAAATCCCGGTATGCGAAACCCATATTCAAGTATGGCTCAGGATGGTCGGGGTTTATATCGACGGCCTTGGAATAGCATGCCAATGCTTTGTGGAAATCTGACATCTCCAGGTAGGTATTGCCCATGTTATGATACCCATGGAAATCGTTGGGCCGAATTCGAACGGTTCTTTCAAAACAGGACAGCGCCGCCTCTTGATTTCCAAGGGCTTTCATTGCAGTTCCCATCCCGTTGTAGGCTTGCGCGTAATCGGGATTCAGATTGACGGCTTTCCGATAGAATTCGACCGCGAGCACGATCTTCCCCATGTCCATATGCACATTTGCCAGATTATTATAAAATTCACATTGGTCAGGTAGCAGGGAAATTGCTTTTTGGTAACATGTGGCAGCTTCGGGCAATTGTCCTGTTCCTTTCAGCGCATTTCCCAGATTATTAAACGCAGGCGCATGATTGGCATTCATTGCGATAATTCTTCGGCAACAGCCGATGGACGCCTCAAACTTCCCCATTTCATTCAACGCGGCAGCCAGATTGTTCAAGGCATCGATATACTGCGGATGACAGTGTATGGCCCTGTTATAACAGGAAACGGCCTCATCCAGCGTCCCTGTCGTGTGATAGACCGTGCCGAGGTTATACCAGGCATCGGCATACTCGGGTTCGAGGCTGATGGCTTTGCGGTAACAGGTAACGGCCGTCTCCATCTCTCCATCGGAGCGGGCAACGGCGCCTAGATTGTTGTAGTACGTTGAATGGTGTGGATTGATACCAATCGCAGCACCGATCAGCTCGCGGGCCTTTTTATGGTCGCCCCGCCGGTTTGCAATGAGGCCGCTCAAATGAAGGGCGTCCGGATGATTGGGCATGCGGGCAAGGACTGCCTTATAGATTCGATCCGCTTTTTCAAGCCGGCCCGATCGGTGGTATTGGGTGGCTTTTTTCAATTCAACGGGAATAATCATGCACGCTTGTCTCCATCGTTGACGCCATCCGGCTTCTGTAGCATTGGGGTCGATTCGCCCACCTGGATATGGTCCGGATGCACGCCTCGGGCATGTCGTCGCCACATTTCAAGATAGGCATGCTCCAGCAGCCTAACGGACAATGCCGTATCAAAAAGGGGAGTGCAAAACCGCCCCGCCGCCAGGGCCGACCGTGCTTCATTAAGCCGTCGTCCATGGGTTGCCAAAGATACCGCCAGATTCTCATAGGCCACGAGGTTTTGGGTGACCAACGATTCCATCTTCACGGCATGGAGCAGGCTGGCAGACATTCTCGAGGCAAAATGCGCACCCTGAAGGGTCAGTACGGGCACCCCCATCCAAAGTGCATCGCTGGTGCTGGCTGCGCCGTTAACGATTCGGGTATCTAGGATCAGATCCACCAGGGGTAATCTTGCCAGGTGATGCGCCTTGGGCAACTTCTCAGAAAAGACGACTCTGCGAGGATCCACACCGGCGTTTTTTACTTCTCGAACAAGGTTGGTTTCCAGGATTTCAGATCCCCCCATGAGCCATAGCGCGCTTTTTGGAACCCGCTTGAGAATTTTCATCCATGTTCCGAACAGCACCGAATCGATTTTGTAACTGGTGTTGAATGAACCAAATACGAATTCAAAGTCCGAGAGTCCAAAATCGGTCCTCGAATAGGTCGTCGATCCGTCCGGAAATTTTTGGCTATTGATTTGATACGTGTACGGCAGGTGGACGAACCGCTCTGAATAAAACGAAGCCTGATCCAGCGGTGTTACCACCGGATCCGTGACGATATAATCGAAAAAACGGGCCCCGGTGGTCCCGGCCATGCCCAAGTACCGGACCTGAACCGGCGCCGGCCGGCATCGGGCCACGTCCATCCGGCTGTCGGTGATATGCCCCATCAGGTCGATGTAGATATCGATCCGGTCCTTGTAGATCCGACCGGCAATCGTCTCGCCGTCAACGTCCCTCACATCCCGGAACACGTCGCAGCCGGCTCGGATGTCACGTCGATAACGACTGTCGTCATCGGGTCCAAGGGAATAGCCGAATACTTTAAACCGGCTTCGATCATGAAGCCCGAACAGGTCGTGCAGCAATTGCCCCCCGGGATGGTCACAAAAGGTGTTGGAGAGGTAACCGATTCTGATGATTCCCTCGGCAAGTGATCTGGTGTCGTGGGAATACACCGGAGCGTCGGATGAACGCCCTATTTCCAACTGATGGCTCCATGCATGGGCAACGGCGCGATTGAGTGCAGGATCCGCATGGCGGCTGATGTTTAAAAAGGGAGTCTCTTCGGGTCGTTCACCACGGTTCAAGGATGCCCGTGTCAGGGCATCCAGTCGCACGTCGAGGGGCTGAGCTTTTTTCCACTCGCAATGTTTTTGGTATTGCCTGTAGAGATAGCAGATCGCCTTTTCATAGTCCGGTTTGAGTGCAACCGCTTTTTCATAGCATCGGACAGCCTTATCATGCTGTCCGAGGGATGTTTGGGCTGTACCCATATTCATGTAAAGGGTCGGGTTATCTGGAGATCGGCAAAGGGCATTTTCATAACAGCGGATCGCTTTGGCGTGGTGGCCGATCATCTGGTGCGCCGTACCCAGGTTAATCTGGACGGCGGTCGACAAAGGCTGCGCTTCCATTGCCTTTTCATAAGCGTCGACAGCGAGTTCAGGCTTGCCGTCATCCTGGTAGGCCAAACCCAGGAAAAAAAGCGCATCAAAATGCCCTTTTTTAAAAGACAGAACTTTGTGGTAACACGGTATTGCTTTCTTCAACGCCTGGGTGGCGTGAAAATAGATCGCCAATTGCAAGTATGCATCCCAGGACGAAGGATTGCATTGGATGGTTTTTCGTAAAGCAAAAAGCGTTTGATTCCGATCTTCTCCCGGATGCTGTTCATCACCGCGTTTAATCAATTTCTCGCTTAAAGATGTTCTTGTATCGTTACCGAACATGGTTAATTGTCACCGCACCCACGAACAGTATCAGACGTCGTCATCTTCGCGCCCAACTTATACCCAATCGAATGTGTCATTTTCCCGTCACTCATGCCAATGAAATAACTGTATTTAGATGGAATCAAACTGCTATCACTCAATACATCCTAACGCTGCAATCGCTGGGTGTACACCCGATCCCGTTGAACGCAACCGTTCTAATTGCTCATTGGCTTCAACGTTCCATGGTTCGATATCCAGCACCCGATTAAAAAATACTTTTGCATCAGCCAACCGATCGAGTCGGAGATTAACCGCGCCCATGGTCATCAACACTTCAATATCAGCGGGTTCTTCATTCAAAATCTTCAAATAGATCGGTAGTGCTTTGTGCAGGTCGCCGTGTTCATAGCAGTAAAAATCGGCGATGTTTTTCAGGAAAATGTGATTATCGGGCATCTTTTGTGCTGCCAGCTGGTAGTATTCGAACGTTTTTTCCCTCTCTCCCATTTGGTAATAGATCACACCGATATCATTATAGGCCAAAGCATAATCGGGATCAATATCTATAATTTTTTTAAGTAGTTGAAGTGCTCCAGGCAAATCGCCGGCGTCTACGCATTCTTGGCTGGATTGATACAACATCGTCGCATCTGATCCCTTGCGCGATCCTGGGTTTTCTTTTCGTGATGCTAATTTTTCCAGGTATTCCTGGATTTCAAACCGCCAGGGTTCGATCTCCTGAACCCGTTGGTAATAGTGTTCGGCCGCATCCCAATCATGTTCGCAAAGACAGAGGTTCCCTGCGATGGTAAGGGAATCCACGTCGTTGGGTTCGATATCCAATATCTTCTTATACGTTGCGAGTGCGGCGGTCACATCCTTCAATTCTACATAGTAGTAATCAGCTAAAATCTTTAAGAATTCAATGTTTTCTGTTTCAAGTACCGTGGCTTTCTGATACTGATCGAGGGCAATTTTTGCATTGCCCATCTTGTGGTGCAACAAGCCCAGATCAATATGCGCCCGTGAATCATCCGGGTATCGATTCAATAATCCTTCGAGGACATCAATGGCCGCCTGATTTTCATTGCAGTTAACCAATGCTTGGGCTTCGTTATACATCTCAGTCTGGCTTTTCATTTATTTTCTCCTTAATCGAAATGGTGGCATCGCACTAATTGATGGTATTCTCTTTCCTTTATCCGCCATCTGGTTATACAAATTTCATGCCGGCTTTCATATTTTTTCACCGACCCTCTCCTGAGCACCCTGATCCGGCACATGGATGGGCCGAGGAGTGAGTCCGGCCAGATAATTGGACCACATGGTTCGGTATGCATATTCAAGATTTTTTGAAAATCGTCGGGTATCAAACAATGGCTCGATTCTTAAATTCCGGAACAGTCTTTTCTTCAATCCTACCAGTCGATCAGGATTTTTTGCCAAGTCGGTGGCAATCTCCATGTATTCCATCTGGTCCCCAGCGATGAGCATTTCCATGTTTACCGCTTTCAACAGACTGGCTGAAACCCGGGACATGAAATGCCCGCCCTTTACCGTGAGCACCGGAACCCCGGCCCATAGCATATCCCCCGTGGTCGTGTGGCCATTGTAGGTCAATGTGTCCAAGGCCAGATCCGCCAGTCGAAGGCGTGACAAATGCGCTTTAATGGGAAGCTTTCCCGCAAAGATGATTCGCGAGGCATCCACACCGCGGATGACCGCCTCGTCTCGCATTTTTTTCTCATACAAGATTTCTCCCTTCAGCAGCCACAACACGCTTTTAGGAACGGCCCTGAGTATGGTCATCCACGCATCGAACACCTTGGCTTCGATTTTATAGGGCATATTGAAAGAGCAGAACACGAAGGCATCCTCGGGAAGCTGAAAATCGGCGCGTGCCCATTTTCTCTGGGATATTTTTTTTGAATTGTCGTTCACCAGATAGCAATGGGGCATATACACCGGTTTTTCCGAATAACAGCCGGTATCGTGTGGATCGATAATGGTCTGGTCGGCGATGATATAGTCTAAAAAATCCGAGCCGCTGGTACCGGTGAACCCCAGATAGGAAACCTGGATAGGGGCCGGCCGAAGGGCGAAGATCTCCAGGCGGTTGTTTCTCGTAAACCCCTTCAGGTCCACCAGGATATTGACGCCGTCCCGGTGGATCCGGTCGGCTGCCTCCTGGTACCCCATGGAAGAGATATCCACAAACACGTCGCTGGCCGCCAGGATCTGTTTTCTGTACCGGCTGTTGTCATCCGGACCATATATGTAGCTGTGAATACGAAAATGCTTCCTGTCATGGGCCAGAAACAATCCCCGCATAAGATGACCCGTTGCCGCATTTCGGAACCGATTGGTGAGATAGCCGATGATAACCGGTGCGCCGGGTGGCGGATGCTCATATTGTCGAAATCGAAAAACGGAATCGGAAAACCGGCGTGACAGGTCCCTGCTCCATGCCCGTGCGATGGCATAATTTTCAACTGGATCCTGTTTTCGGACAACACTGAGAAATGGCTGTTCGGCCGGTTTCTCGTTGGATTGAAGGGCGGTTTCGGTCATCTGATCGATGACGGGGTCCAACGCCTTTATCCGCTGCCAATCACACACGCTCTGGGCCTGATGGTAGAGTGCACAAACGGCCTTGTCCCAGTTTGGTCGAAGGGACAGGGCTTTCTCAAACATTAAAATGGCCGCCTGGGAGTTTTTCAGGTTCTGGTGAGCGATTCCGCAATGGTAGTAGGCGGAAAAGAGACCCGGATCGAGTTCGATCGCTTTTCGGTAGTGCCCGATCGCCTCGTCATATCTGACCATGGATTGCAAGGTGTTGCCCAGGTTGTGGTGAGCGTGGGGATAGTTTCCGTTAAGGGACAAGGCCGTGTGAAAACACGCTACCGCCTGGTCGTATTGTCCGGTTTCGTGGAACAGGGTTCCCAGATTATTGTGAACATCATATGAATTAGCATTCATCTCCAGTGCTTGGTGATAGCATCGTTTTGCCCGGTCGTAACGGCCTTTTGCCTTGTGGATGGTGCCCAGATGGTTGAGCACGTGGGGCATTTTGGGATTTATCTTCAACACCGAATAAAAGCCCGCCATGGCGTCATCCAATTGACCTGACTGCTTATGGGCGATTGCCAGCTTGAACCGGGCGTCGATAAATTGAGGATGGAGACGGGTCAGTGCCGAAAGTTTCCCGATGGCCGATTCGACCCGGCCCCTGTCCATATCGACGGCCGCCAGGAAAAATAGCGCGTCCCGATGGGTCGGGTCCGAAAAAACGATTTGCCGGTAGCAGGTCTCGGCATCTTCGTATCTTTTGATTTTACGATAGGCATGGCCCAGATTCAACAAAACGGGTACGCAACCGGGATTCCCCCTGAGAATCATTTGGTACTGCTCGATGGCCAGGGCCACTTGGCCGCGAAGCTGGAGCAGGTTACACAGTTGAAACCGTGCATCCATGCAACCAGGATCATGGAACAGGGCCAGTCGAAAAGTCGTCTCTGCCTTTGAAAGATCGCCTTGCCGGAGCCATTTGATTCCGGATTCGATCATTTCACCCTTTCCGGTCGGCTCCGGCTGTCCACGGCGTAATGCGTTCATATGCAAAGGCCTCGATTACAGGTTGAACCACCGGAAAAATCGGTGATAATGGTTTGGCATAGTGGCGCCAACGTAACACCGAACTGTTATAGATCGGCTGGACCACCTGGGCGTAACTGGGGGTGTTGATGTTTCTTTTTTTTGCTTTTTTATGATAATGCAACATCTCCGCTTCCCACGGCAGCTTTAAATAACTCAACATCTTACGTGATTCGCCGGCAATATCGTCGACAATATTCTCGTATCGCACCTCGTGAATCCCAAAGGCCAGGCGGTCTCGAAGATTCAGATAAAAGCCCATGATTTTAGCATAAAACCGTGCGGCCGTGTTCAGCTGTAAAAAGTTGTACATCCTTGCATTCAACCTGAATCGCTGCATGTAATTGCTCAGGATCGAATCCAGCGGATGACGAAGGGCAACGATAATCTTGGCTTCGGGGAAAAAATGCTGGATGAAGCCGAGGTTGAGGATATTCAAGGGTAATTTGTCCACCACCAGTTTTCGGCCATGGCAACCGATGGTCTGGTAGTTGACCTCGTTGAAATAGCGGGTCCGAAAACGCCGGATAAAGGCCGGATCGGTCTCGTGCCGCCACCGGCGTAGATCCGTACCATCGAACGCCGACCTGACCAATGCATCCAACACCGGTTTTTCATCTATGGTGGCAATCTTGGAGTGGGAATTTAATATCTGCTCGATCAGTGTCGTTCCTGACCTGGGGAACCCCACAAGAAAAGCGATAAGCGCCGGATGATCCGAAGGGGGAGCCCCCGGCCGGACGGTGAACCGCCAGTCGCGAAAACCATCGATGATCCTGTCGACCAGGACAAGATCCTCACGGTGCTTTTCCTTTAATCGCCTTCCCTGAACCGAATTCAGTTCGTGCCGGTTACCGGCTTTGAACGCGCCAAAGGCCTCATCGTAGCAGCCCAACTTATCGGCAATAAATCCTTTAAGGGTGTAGGCTTTGGCCGCATATTCCTCGGGTATCGGACGGCTTAAAATGGCGTCCAAGATAATTTGAGATTTTTTTAGGTTCTTGCTCCGGTAGTTAAGCTGGGCACAGTTCAAATTCGCAAAAAACGAATCCGGATCGAGTCTCAGCGCGACGCCCACATAATGCGCAGCCTCATCAATCCGGTTCAAACCTTCTAGTGTCGCGGCCATGTTATTGTACGCATCGATGGCCTCCGGCCTGATGCGAATGGCATCCAAAAAATGATCGATGGCTTCTTTATCACGGCTCATTGCCTTATAAGAAAGGCCAAGATTATTGTGGGCCTGGAAAAGCATGGGGTCCCATTTCAGTGCCGCACGGTAGTGTTTAACGGCCTGATGCCATTTTTTCAACGCCTGGCAGGCCACGCCGGCATTGTAATGGGCTTGGGCATAGTCGGGTTTAAGGAACAGGGCTTGTTGATAACAGGCCAATGCTCTCGGAAGTTGAGAATCTGCGCTGTAGGCATTACCCAGGCTGCTGAAAAACATGGCCTGGGCAGGATCCTGGTCAATGGCACGCCTTATCCGGGCAATTGCCGCTCGAATATCTCCCGCCCCTAAATCGATCAGCCCCAACAGGTGCAGAGAGTCCGGCTGGTTGGGATCCATCTCCAGGATCTGCAAATGTATTTGTCGCGCCGATTCTACGTTTCCAACCTGTTGGAAGCGCACAGCTTGATCCAATTTTCCAGGAAGATCCATGGCCATCTGTTGAGACCTATTAAAAGAGTGCACAAAGATTGATGGGCGGCCTCAACCGCCCTATCCGTTTCAATCACGCCGGCGCATTGCAGGCAACACTGCTTTCGCCGGTATGGGTGAGTATCCAATCCATATCCATCCGTGCAATTTTGCAATTTTAATACCATTGTCTTTATGTCTACTCGACGGGTCGCTACTATTGGTAAATCACCACAACGACCTGCCCGACCGCTCGCAGGCATATTGACGCTTCGCACTCGTTTTCCAAGCCGGCAGCACGCCAAACGGTGCCTCAACCCACCATTCCCATCAGCCCCCCCCGACCCGGTGCCGTTGCGGTATCCTATGATTGCCACCAATGCTTTACCCGCCGGGACACCACCGCCGGCCGACGGGTTACCGATAGGTTCATCCTTTTGACGGCCGTGTCGGTTACTTTGACGCCCTTGGCCTTGGACGCCTTGGATCGGATCTTCCCCGTATTTAAACACTCAAAACAGGCATAACAACTTGAAATATAATAAAGTAATAAAACTACGTCTTGATAAGACGTAGCCACTACCTTTATGAATTTTGAACTGGCCTATGTTGTTAATTGGTGTACATAGTGTAGCCACTATGTATGTGGACACTGCAAAAACTATAAGAGGAAATAAAACTTACACCCGGAACTTGTTGCGCACGTCCTACCGTGAAAATGGCAAAGTAAAACACAAAACAGTCCTCAACCTCTCGATTTGTTCTCAAGAAGAAATTACCGCCATCAAGCTTGCCCTCAAATACAAGGGCAACCTTATGGCACTATCTTCTCTTAAAAATGTTAAAACAATTTGGCATCCTTCATTTGAATACAAAAGTAGTTAACACTTTTTTTAGCAATACTGATTTTTGGCAAAGCTCAAGTATTAAAACATTGTGCTCATGTTCATTTATTTCGATCTAATAAAGTTTATTATTTG
>Ga0209633_10003543_pt1 | contig 14374 bp, 11 predicted proteins | sample Cruoilmetagenom1_FD_187290 | JGI IMG/M metagenome (GOLD analysis project Ga0209633, IMG submission 187290) | Oil polluted marine microbial communities from Coal Oil Point, Santa Barbara, California, USA - Sample 1 (SPAdes) (version 2) | ecosystem: Environmental > Aquatic > Marine > Oil seeps ... | reverse complement strand
CCTGCCATCAGACAGGTTAAATTTTTTGGATATCGCTTTGCAATTAAAATATTTTACCGACCTCGTTTTTTATATAGGAGAGGGCTATTTTTGAAGGAGATTCTTTATCTGAGCTTTTCTTCAAGATTGCTTCTCGCATGGCTTCAGCATCTTTTACCTCTGTATTTGCCATTGTAGTTCTAATAGTGCTTATGGTTGTGTTTTTTGCAGTAACAATTACATTCCAGCACCTATCAGTAATATATATTTGTTGTGATAAATTATGCTCAAATTCTTGTTCAATAGTGGCAACTAACTTTTTTTGATAAGCCACTTTATCATCACTATTAGGTGTAATTCTTACAATAATATGATGTGGTGAGATTCGTTCTAAAAACAAAGTCATTCTTTCGTAAGCTTGTAAACGTAAAGGTAAGGCAACACTTTGTTTTTCTTTTCGGAGTAGAAAAATTCGACGATTGTCTTCATTTTTTATATGTTGTTTGAAGAAAAAGTAGGCTACCAAACCTGTAATTATTGCAGGAAAGGTATAACTTAAAAGCTCAATAAATTTTGTTGTATTCATAATAATGCTTATTTTTCGAAAATTCAAAGCTAATGGTTATAACTGAATTCTCATAAATTTATTTTATAGAAGTGATAATTATCACTATTTCAAGAAAAAGCTATAATTATCTTTGAGGTATCATTTAATCATGTTTTATAAATACAACAATTATGAAAAACACTATTTTAAAATTCTTTTTTTTTCTGTTTACAACTTATGCATTTTCGCAAGCTGGTCACGTTATGCAAGGTGTAGGTGCTGTTAATATGTCAATGGGAGGTGCCTCTACAGCTCAACCTTTAGATATTTCTGGTGCCTTACAATGGAATCCAGCAGCCATTTCAGTATTTGATGATAAAATTCTAAAGCTTGATGTTGGACTATTCTTTTCTTCACCTGAATTGTCTTCCTCCTTACCTGCAGGTGCATTAGGGGCAGGAGCTCCAGGAGTAAGTGGTACTACAGAAGATGATAGACCCGCTTCAATGATGCCAGCTTTGGCTATGGTTTGGGGAAAAGAAGACAGTAAACACACATTTGGCTTTTCAGCTTTTGGTATTAGTGGTTTTGGTGTTACTTTTCCGGAAGAGGCAAATAACCCTTTAAGCGGAACTTTTAATCCAACCGAAAACTCAAACCCTATAAATTATCCACAACAAGCACGTGGTTTTGGACATCTTGAGTCTGACTATATGTTATTGCAAGTAGGTATAACATATGCCTATGAATTATCTGATAAATTTTCTATTGGTATAGAGCCAACCATCAACTATAGTGCTCTTGAATTAGCACCTAGCCCATTATCAGCTCCTAGTCAGACATTGGGTTATCCAACAAGTGATAAAGCATCAGCCATTGGTTTTGGTGCTCAAATTGGTTTATTTTTTGACTCAGGATCTGGATTTAAAGCTGGGGCGTCTTATAAAACTGCTCAAAAATTTAGCGATTTAGAGTTTGAAAATACATATCTAGATGGCTCTTCAGCTCCAGATGTTGCTTTTAATATGGACTATCCTGCCATTTTATCATTTGGTTTGGGATACTCAAAAGGAGATATAGATATAGCTCTTGATTATAGAATGGTAGATTATGAAAATACAGAGGGTTTTGCCGAAAGTGGATGGAAAATTGCTGAAAGTGGACCTTTTACTGGTTTCCCTACAGGAGCAGTAAACGGTTTTGGTTGGGAGAATATTTCAATAATTTCTGCAGGTCTTCAATTTAAAGGTATTGATAAATTACCATTGCGTGCGGGATATACCTATAGCTCAAACCCAATTAGTGATGAGTTGACATTTTTTAGTAGTCCTGCAACTGCAGTTATTAAAAATGCTTTTCAATTTGGTTTTAGTTATGAAGCAAGTGATAGTTTTTCTATAGATGCCGTATATCATTATGGAACCAGTGGTGATGCAACTAAAGGGCAATTATTAAGTCCAACACCGGCAATTGATTTTAATGGAGATGGTTTTCCCGATGGCCCTTGGGATGCCACAAATAATCCATTAGGAAAAATTCCTGGTAGTGAAGTTTCTTATGAAATGACAACTTCAATGATTATGATAGGGGTTAGTTATACTTTTATATAATAAAAATAATTTAATATTTTAAAGTAAAAAGAAGACTGCCAATATTGGCAGTCTTCTTTTTTAAATAATTACACAACTTTTATTGTGATAAAGGATTTACAATTGTACTTTTGGAATTCTTAAAGTAACAATGTGAATAATTATCTAGAACAACTAAATGAAGCTCAAAGAGCGGCCGTTATGCAAATAAACGGTGCTATGATTATAATTGCTGGTGCAGGTTCTGGTAAAACTCGTGTATTGACCTATCGTATTGCTCATTTAATGAATCAAGGTGTTGATGCCTTTAGTATTTTAGCCTTGACTTTTACCAATAAAGCAGCTCGTGAAATGAAAACTAGAATTGCACGAATGGTTGGTGATAGTGAAGCTAAAAATTTATGGATGGGTACTTTTCATTCTGTTTTTGCAAGAATTTTACGCTCTGAGGCGGATAAATTGGGATATCCAAGAAATTTTACGATTTACGATACGCAAGATTCCGTTCGTTTAATTTCTTCTATCATTAAAGAGATGGGTTTAGAGAAAGATCGATACAAACCAAAACAAGTTTTAAGTCGTATTTCTTCATTTAAAAATAGTTTAATTACCGTAAAAGCGTATTATCAAACTCCTGAATTAAAGGAAGCAGATGTCATGGCAAATCGTCCTAAAATTGGCGAAATATACCATCAATATGTTGAGCGTTGTTTTAAAGCAGGTGCAATGGATTTTGATGATTTATTATTGAGAACCAATGAGTTACTTACACGTTTTCCTGATGTGTTGGCAAAATATCAAGATAGATTTCGTTATATTTTAGTAGATGAGTATCAAGATACCAATCATTCACAATATTTAATAGTGAGAGCTTTAGCAGATAGGTTTCAAAATATTTGTGTGGTAGGTGACGATTCTCAAAGTATTTATGCATTTAGAGGAGCAAATATTCAAAACATCCTAAATTTTCAACGAGATTATGAAAATGTAAAGATTTATAAATTAGAACAGAATTATCGTTCTACAAGTACTATTGTACAAGCCGCAAATAGTGTTATCGAAAAGAATAAAACCAAACTCGATAAAGAAATTTGGACAGCCAATGGTGAGGGTGAAAAAATAAAAATAATGAGAACCTTGTCAGAAGGTGAAGAAGGTCGTTTTGTGGCGAATTCTATTTTTGACAATAAAATGAATCACCAACTCAAAAATGAAGCCTTTGCTATTTTATACAGAACCAATGCTCAATCAAGAGCTATTGAAGATGCTTTACGAAAAAAAGACATTACCTATAGTATATTTGGCGGTTTATCCTTTTATCAACGTAAAGAAATTAAAGATGTCTTATCTTATTTACGTCTGATTGTAAACCCAAACGACGAAGAAGCTTTAAAAAGAGTTATTAATTATCCCGCTAGAGGAGTTGGACAAACAACAATAGAACGCTTAAGTGTTGCTGCCAATCATTATAAAAAATCAATTTTTGAAATTTTAGAAGGTATAGATCAAATTGATATTAAAATTAATGGTGGTACAAAAATCAAGTTACAAAACTTTGTGATGATGATTAAAAGTTTTCAAATTGAAGCAGCTACAAAAAATGCCTTTGAAGTAGCCGAATTTGTGGTGAAACAAACTAAAGTTATCAAAGAATTAGAAAAAGATGCAGCTCCTGAAGCGGTAAGTAGAGTTGAAAATGTGCAAGAATTATTAAACGGGATTAAAGATTTTATAGATGTACAAAATGAAAAAGAAGAAGATAGTTCACTTTCCTTTTTTCTTGAAGATGTAGCATTAGCAAGTAGCATTGATAATGATAAAAATAAGGATGTAGATAGCGTTTCTTTAATGACCATTCACTTGGCAAAAGGCTTAGAATTTCAATATGTATATATCGTCGGTTTAGAAGAAAATTTATTTCCTTCTGCGATGAGTATGAATACAAGAAGTGAATTAGAAGAAGAACGTCGTTTGTTTTATGTAGCCCTGACCAGAGCTGAAAAGCAAGCTTATTTGTCTTATGCACATTCAAGATATCGTTGGGGGAAATTAATTGATTGTGAACCTAGTCGGTTTTTAGAAGAAATTGACGATAAGTTTGTTGATTTAATGGTGCCAAAAGTATCACCACAAATCAATAAATTTATTAATGAAGATATTTTTGGGAGTGTACCTCAAGATAAAATCAGATTTAAAAAACCTGTAAAAAGAGATTTTCACAAACAGAAAATAAAGCAAAAGAAAAAGCCAGAAACCATACAAATTAGTACACCAAAGAACCTTAAAAAGGTCAGTAATGTTGCAGGAAACTTGTTTGATAGTGATATTACTGTTGGTAATGTTGTTCGACATTCAAAATTTGGTAGAGGAGAGGTAATAAGTTTAGAAGGTTTAGGGTCTAATAAAAAAGCAGAAATAGTTTTTGATACAGCTGGGAAAAAGAAATTATTATTACAATTTGCCAAACTTAAAATTTTAGGATAAAGACATGTTATGAAAAAACATGTATAATTTGGGCTAAAGCATTATGTTTTACGTAAATATAATTGTTTCTTTGCACTTATAATATATAAAAAGAATATGATTGATTTTGATTTAGAGTACAATTCAGAAAGAGAACATTTAATTATACCTGAATATGGTAGGCATGTTCAGAAATTAGTAAACCATTGCGTAAAACTTGAAACTAAAGAAGAACGCAATAAAATGGCAAATGCTATTATTGAAGTTATGGGTAACTTACAACCGCATTTGAGAGATGTACCTGATTTTAAGCATAAGTTATGGGATCAACTTTTTATCATGTCAGATTTTAATTTAGATGCAGATTCGCCTTACCCTACCCCTTCAAAAGAAGAATTGACAGCTAAACCTGAAAAATTAGGGTATCCTAAATCAGCTTCAAAATATAAATTTTACGGTAATAATATTCAAACCATGATTGATACTGCATTGACGTGGGAAGAAGGAGAGCTTAAAGAAGCATTAGTTTACACTATTGCCAATCATATGAAAAAGTGTTATTTGAATTGGAATAAAGATACAGTTGATGATGCGGTGATTTTTAAACACTTGACAGAGCTTTCTCAAGGTAAATTAAACTTAAGTACAACTGATGAAACCTTATCTGAGAGTAAAAATTTACTAAGAAAAAAAGTTTCTAACAAGCACAAGAACAATAATAACAGTAAAGGAAAGTTTAGTAAGAGCAACAAATCAAACAAACCTTATAGAAAAAGGCAATAAATAAACTTTCAAAAATATATGGGTACTTTTAAAATAGAAGGCGGTCATCAACTAAAAGGTGAGATTACACCTCAAGGAGCAAAAAATGAAGCATTACAGATTTTATGTGCTGTTTTACTAACTTCTGAAGAAGTAATAATTTCTAACATACCAGATATTAGAGATGTAAATAAATTAATTGTTTTATTAGAAAATTTAGGCGTTAAAATTCAAAAGAAAGGACAGGGTGTTTATAGTTTTCAGGCCGGCAATATTAACCTTGATTATTTAGAAACACCAGAGTTTAAAATAGACGGAAGCGGCATAAGAGGCTCTATTATGATTGTGGGACCAATGTTGGCTCGTTTTGGTAGAGGATACATTCCGAAACCAGGAGGAGATAAAATTGGAAGAAGGCGTTTAGATACACATTTTGAAGGTTTTATGAAACTCGGTGCTGAGTTTCGTTATAATAAAGAAGATCATTTTTATGGTGTAGAAGCTGATACTTTAAAAGGTACATATATGCTTTTAGATGAAGCTTCTGTAACAGGTACAGCAAATATTGTTATGGCTGCTGTCTTGGCAGAAGGTAAAACTACTATTTATAATGCTGCATGCGAACCTTATTTGCAGCAATTATGTAAGATGTTAAATAGAATGGGAGCCAAAATTACTGGTATCGGTTCTAATATGATACATATAGATGGCGTAAAATCTCTTGGAGGAACTACACATAAAATGTTGCCCGATATGATTGAAATTGGGAGTTGGATTGGACTTGCGGCAATGACTAAGAGTGAATTGACTATCAAAGGAGTGAGCTGGGATGATTTAGGAGTAATACCAAATGTTTTTAGAAAACTAGGGATTACCGTTGAACGTGAAGGTGATGATATTCATATACCTGAACATAAGAATGGTTACGAAGTTCAAAACTATATTGATGGTTCTATATTGACTATTTCTGACGCTCCTTGGCCAGGTTTTACACCTGATTTATTAAGTATTATTTTGGTAGTGGCTACACAAGCAAGAGGTAGTTTACTGATTCATCAAAAAATGTTTGAGAGTCGTTTGTTCTTTGTAGATAAATTGATTGATATGGGTGCAAAAATTATTTTATGTGATCCACACAGAGCTACTGTTATTGGTCATGATTTTGAATCGAGCCTAAAAGCTACAACGATGACTTCACCAGATATTAGAGCAGGGGTTTCTTTATTAATAGCAGCACTTTCTGCTAAAGGTACTTCCACCATTCATAATATTGAGCAAATTGATAGAGGTTACGAACGAATTGATGAACGTTTAAGGGCTATCGGTGCAAAAATTGTTAGAATAGATTAAATTCCAAATTATTTAGAAATCATATTTCCAATTTATTTGACTTGTTTTATGGTTAAATTGGTATTAATCGTCTACCAAATAAATTGGGTTAGATGTATTTCTGTGTGAAATTTTAAAGTCTTCAAAAACGCATAATTTTTTTATTTAAATATTAGAGATGTCAATATGTCATTATTAAATAATTGGCAGTACTTTTGTATGTTAATTTACAAATTAAAATATTCATTAGAATGAGTACAGAAGAAAATATAAACGAAGAAGAAATACTAGATACAGAAAATGTTAATAAAGAACAAGCTAAAACTGTTGAAAATACTGATGAAGTAGAGGTAGAGCCAACTTCAGAAGAAATAATTCAACAAGAAAAAGATAAGTATTTACGTTTGTTTGCTGAGTTTGAAAATTATAAAAAACGTACAAGTAAAGAAAGAATTGACCTTTTTAAGACTGCCAATCAAGAATTGATGACAGTTTTATTACCAATTTTAGACGATTTTGACAGAGGCATACAAGAAATAAAAAAAGTAAAAGACAAGAATTTATTGAAAGGAATGGAGTTGATCAATGATAAATTGAAAAGTACATTGAAGCAAAAAGGATTAACATTAGCTGGAGTAAAAAAAGGAGATACTTTTGATGCTGAAATTCATGAAGCTATAACTCAAATACCTGCTCCTTCTCCAAAATTAAAAGGTAAAATTATTGATGTCATAGAAAAAGGATATAAGTTAGGCGATAAGATTATTAGGTTTCCTAAAGTTATTATTGGACAGTAATTATAAAATTTATTTAGTTTCAAAAAGAGATATTTGTGAAAAGAGATTATTATGAAATTTTAAGTATCAGTAAAAGTGCAACTGATAAAGAAATAAAAAAGGCTTATCGTAAAAAAGCTATTCAATATCATCCTGATAAGAATCCTGATGATAAATCTGCAGAAGAAAAATTTAAAGCAGCAGCAGAAGCTTATGAAGTTTTAAGTAATGCTGATAAAAAAGCTCGTTATGATCAGTTTGGTCATGCAGCATTTGAAGGTGGAGCAGGTGGCTTTGGCGGTGGCGGTATGAATATGGATGATATTTTCAGTCAGTTTGGTGATATTTTTGGTGGTGCATTTGGAGGGGGAGGTTTCTCAGGTTTTGGAGGAAACGGTGGTCAAGCAAGAGTAAAAGGAAGTAATCTTAGAATTAGAGTAAAACTTTCGTTAGAAGAAATTGTAAATGGTGTTGAAAAGAAAGTAAAGGTTAAACGCTTAGTAAAAGCAGCAGGTGTTACTTATAAAAAATGTAGTACCTGTAATGGTCAAGGTCAAGTTACTAGAATTACCAATACTATTTTAGGTAGAATGCAGACTGCAACAACTTGCCCAACCTGTCATGGAGCAGGAGAGTCTATAGATCATAGACCAAAAGGTTCTAATGCACAAGGATTAGTTGAAAAAGAAGAAAGTGTTTCTATTAAAATTCCTGCGGGGGTTGTCGAAGGAGTGCAATTAAAGGTTTCTGGAAAAGGAAATGAAGCACCAGGGAATAGTATTTCTGGTGATTTACTCGTAGTAATTCAAGAAAAACCTCATGATAAATTAAAAAGAGAAGGGAATAATTTGCATTATGATATGTATGTAAGTATTCCTGAAGCAATATTAGGTGAAAGTAAAGAGATAGATACCTTAACAGGTAAGGTTAGAATTAAAATAGAAACAGGTACTCAATCTGGTAAAATACTACGCTTACGCGGAAAAGGACTCCCGAGTTTAGATGGGTATGGTAAGGGTGATTTATTAATTCATGTAAATGTTTGGACACCTAAAAATCTTTCTAAAGATCAAAAGGCTTTTTTTGAACAAATGAAAAATGATGAAAATTTTAAACCAATACCCTCAAATTCTGATAAATCTTTTTTTGAAAAAGTAAAAGATATGTTTTCTTAAAAAAAACATAAAAAATTATTTATTTGATAAATTTTTATTGCTTATATTAATATAATTTATATATTTGTACTGTTGGATATTTATATTCAACACTTTTTCTTTTTCATAGCAATTTTCCCACTCTTTTAGAGTGGGTTTTTTTTGAATCACACATTATTTATTTTTTAAATTGTTAATATACAGAAGGTTATATGTTAATTTAGATTTTTTCTAAATTAATTTTCACAATTGGCAATAAAAGAGTGTTACTTACGTTATAATTGTTGTATTGCTGAGCATTCGTTCAGTAATATTTCTTTTTCATAGCAATTTTCTCACTCTTTTTAATTAAAGAGTGGGATTTTTTTGTTTAAATTCAATGCTAAATTGATAAAAAAACATTTATTTTTGCACTAAAGTAGACTGCCTTATCGCTCCGAGTAATCGAAGAGGAAAGTCCGGACACCAAAGAGTATCATAGCGGATAACATCCGTCCGGTGTAAACCGAGGACAAGTGCAACAGAAAGCAAGTACAGTTAGGCTGTAGTGAAACCAGGTAAACTCTATGAGGTGCAATGCTACGTATATTGAAATCCCGTAAGGGTAAGGACTACTCGTCTAATTTCAAGGGGTAAGCAGCTTAAGTTATATAGTAATATATAACGTAGATAAATGATAAGGATTCGCTTTTGCGAAAACAGAATCCGGCTTATAGTCTACTTTTTTATTTCTTAAAAAAATCATAATTTTTTCATTTTTTAGTGTTCTTCAGAAAGACTTCAGGTTTCACTTGTATATTATAGCATATTTAATAATAACTTTAAAAAAAAATTATGATTAAAAGAAATGTGTTTTTAGCCATCTTGGCTTTAGGATTAATTTTCACTTCATGTAATAATGATGATGATAGTACAGATTCTACTACAACAAAAAAATTAACACTTAATATTGACGGTCTTGAAGAACTCGGTTCAGACTTTGTTTACGAAGGGTGGATTATTGTTGATGGAACTCCAGAAAGTACAGGTACATTTACAAGTGCAGCATCAGGACAAACATTTGATGTTGATGCAACAAAATTAGAAGCAGCAACAAAATTTGTTTTAAGTATCGAGCCTGCAGGTGAAACGGGTACAGATGCAGCAACTCCTTCAAGTACAAAGCTTGTTGTAGGCGAATTTTCTGGAGAAAGTGCTACGGTGTCAATTGGTACAGTAGGTGACTTTACAGCTAGTGCTGCTCCCTCAGGTAAGTTCTTTTTACGTTCTCCAACAGACGAAGCTTCTGGTACAGATAATAATGGAAATGATGAAAATGGAATTTGGTTTGGAATGCCTGGTACTCCTCCAACTGCAGGGTTGGTATTACCAGCTTTAGAAGCGGGTTGGAAATATGAAGGATGGGTAGTTGTTGATGGTGTTGGACCATTATCTACAGGTACTTTTACGGCTTTTGATGTTGCAGATGATAATGCAGGTGCTGATACTTCTTTTAGTGGTACAGAAAATGCAGGGCCTCCAATTCCAGGAGAAGATTTTTTTAATAACGTTCCTGATGGTTTTACATTTCCTTTAGATTTAAAAGGGAAGACAGTGGTTATATCTATAGAACCTTCGCCAGATAATTCTCCAACTCCGTTTTTATTGAAGCCATTAAAGGGTACTGCAGGTAATGAAACTGCTCCAGCAACAAATGATTTAACTTTTGATAGTGTATCTTTTCCAACAGGGACAGTAACCAGATAGAAGATTATAATTGATCGAAATAATTAAGGTGTAGCATGAGTTACACCTTTTTTTGTTTTAATTTTGTAAGCTTGTAATTCAATTGTCAACTAAGAACAAAAATAGAAGGATGAAACTCAATAAAAAAATGTTAGGGAATATCTTATTTTTCGGATTTTTAATATTCCTTTTTACACCTTATGGTTTAAACACTAGAGCGAAGTTGACTCAAGGTGTAGCCTATGTCAAAACACTGATTATGCCTCCAAAGGCAGAAACAGTTAATGATAGAATAGAATTTAATACTGATTTTTCATTAAAAGGCGTTACCAATGCTACTGATGTAAATTTAAATGATTTAAAAGGCGAAGTTGTATTTATAAATTATTGGGCAACTTGGTGCCCACCATGTAGAGCTGAAATGCCATCACTACAATCATTATATGATGATTATAAAGAGAAGGTGTCATTTGTATTTATTACGTCTGATGAGAAATCGAAAGTTGATGCGTTTTATACAAAGCATAATTACGAATTACCAACCTATAATATACTGTCAAATCCTCCAAAAGAAATAGATACTCAATCGTTACCTGCAACTTTTGTAATTGATAAAAATGGGAATGTGGCACTATCAGAATTTGGTCCTGCTAATTGGAATAGTACTAAGGTCAGAGAATTGTTAGATAATTTGATTAAGGAATAACAATTTCATCAATAACTTCTAATAATAGTTGACAACCTTTTATTATTTCGTCTTTAGAAATGGTAAGTGGTGGAGTAATTCTTATTGCTTTACCTTCAAAAAGTAACCAAAAAAGTAAGAGTCCTTTTTCAAGGGATTTTAAAATAATTTGATTCGAAATTTCAGGTGTTTCTACTAGGATGGCTAACATTAATCCTTTTCCTCTAATTTCTTTAATAGCTTTGTGTTGTAGTAATTTTCTGAATAATTGTTCTTTTTCTAAAACCTCAGGCATAAAATTACTAGTAATGATTTCTTTAACAGTAGCCAAAGCTGAGGCAGCAATTACAGGATGCCCTCCAAAAGTAGTGATATGTCCTAATTTCGGATTTTCTTTTAATACATCCATTATATCTAAAGAAGAAATAAAAGCACCAATTGGCATACCACCACCCAAACCTTTTCCAGAAATGATGATATCAGGAGTTAGTTTGTAATTTTCAAAACCGAAAAAATGACCTGTTCTACCAATACCTGATTGAATTTCATCTAATATCAATAAAGCTCCAACAGCTTCACAACGTTTTTTTACTTTTAGTAAGTAATCATTTTTTGGTTCGATAAAGCCAGCTCCTCCTTGTATAGTTTCTAAAATAACGGCAGCAGTACTAGTTGTTATTTTTTGTAATTCATCTTCATTATTAAATGTTATAAATTTTGTGCCTGGTATTAGCGGTCTAAATGCTCTATTTTGATTTTCGTTACCACAAACACTCATAGCACCTTGCGTATTGCCATGATATGCATTTTTTGCAGCAATAATTTCATGCCTATTAGTAAAACGTTTGGCTAATTTTAAAGCACCTTCAGTAGCTTCAGTACCTGAATTGGTCAAGTATACTGACCAGTTTTGTTGAATAGGTAGTTGTGCTGTTAAAAGTTTACACAACGCCACCGAAGTTTCTTGAATAAACTCGCCATATACCATTACATGTGTATATTTTTCAACTTGTTCAAAGATGGCTTTTTTTATTGTTGGATGATTATGACCAAGACTGTTTGCAGATACACCAGCAATAAAATCTAAATATGATTTTCCTTTTTTATCATATATATAGCAACCATTTGCATGAGAAATTTCTATGGCTAATGGGTGAGATGAAGTTTGTGCTTGATATTTAAAAAAATCTGATTTGATAGTTCTTATTCTTTTGGTTTAGATGTTTGTTTTCCTTTTTTTGATAGGTTCCTTATATTTTGAACAGGAATTGATGTGTCTTTCGTTTTTACACCTATTTCTTCAGGTGGTTTTTCATCATCAATAAATATATTTTCTAAATGAAGTGGCTTTTCATCTTCACGCCAAAGAAATCCTTTAAATTTTCTAACATTTTCAGGGAATTCTGATGGAGGATAAAGATCTCCTTCGGGTTCTGTAAAGTAGGTTACATCTTGAATTTTCTTATTTTTTATTTTAAAATTGATATAACTACAAGTACTTTTATCTATTCCGATAAGGCTATCTTTTTCATCTCTAACATACATAATGCTTTCAGAATTACCAATCACATTAATGTCTTCTAATTCGTTATCCATAAATTTACCTAAAATATTTCGTCCCTTGATTTGATTAAAACCAGCTGAATCTTTCTGAATAACAAAAGCATTTCTCAAAATTTTCAAACTGTCTAATTTTTCAGTTTCAGTATTAGAAATAAGATAAATGGTATCGCCAGTAACTTGACTTTCTTGTGACCATAAAATCGGATTTCTGTACAATTGTGTAATACCTGTTTTTTGACTAGAATGTATAGAATCACATTTGCCTTGCAAATCACTTTTAAAAATTTTAACACCATTATAAGCTCTAACAATTCTATTTTCGGGTTTACCTGTAACTAGTAAAGTGTCACCATGAACATACATTGAGTCTTTATCAATAAGTGTAATGGCAACTGCTTTTTTAATAACATAAGCTGAATCTAATTTTTGAAAGAACTCACCATAATTACCTCTAACAAACATATTGTTAAGCGTGTCTATCATTTTTATGTTTTTAGTAGCAGATGCATAGTATTCATTTCTATTGTAAAATAAACTATCAGCTGATATAGTTCTGTCTTTGTATTCAATTAGCGAGTTTTTTGTAAAGTGTGAAATTCCTTTTTGGGTATCATAAAATCCCTTTTCTGTATAGATGTAATTATCTTCACCTGTAATAGTAGAGGGGCCGTGTAAAAATGCTTGTCCGTTATTAGTAAAATAATCAAGATGATCAGAGTTTAATACATAATCAGGATTGGTCAATACTACTTCAGAAAGAGCTTGAAATTTTGAAGTTTGTAAAAAGTAATTACCAATTTCACTTATCAATACATTAGTAGTATCCTTGATGGTAGCTCCGTTTTTATAATAAAGTAATTGTTTTGTTCGGTCAAAATCTAACGTGTCAGTACTTAAAGTCATTACAGGATCTTTCAAAACTACTTTACCCCAAGATCTTGCTTTTTTTGTATTGCCATTATATTGAACATATTTGCTGGTTTGCGTAATGGTATCACCTTGATTGAGTACAACATTACCATAAGCTTTTATAATATTATCTTTTTTATAATGGATGGCTTTTTTACTTCGTAAAGTAAAACCTTCATGTTCAATGAAAACATCGCCTAGAAGTACTGTTGCTCCAGGATATTTTATCTCATCAATAGTTGAATTGTCAGCATGTAATATTTCGATACGTTTTTGTTGAGCATGTATCGCAAAACAAGAAATAAAAATAATGATGAATAGTAATTTTTTCAAGCCAAATGAATTTAGTACAAAACTAATCAAAAAGGTTTTAACACAAATTTAAATTCGTGTTAAAGAAAAGCAATACATAGTTTGATATCATCGTAGCTAATTTTACTATGTAAACCGTCATAGATAGCCTTTAAACTGATGGGTTTTCCTTTGGTTTGCAAATTGTAAACTTCTTTTACTTTATTAAGAATGGATTTTTTAGGTTTGTAAAAACTCAAATCTTCTTTAGGATGATCTTTACATATCTTAATAAGATGGTTTGAAATTGTACCAGGAGTAACTCCACGTTCTTCAGCAATCTGTTCAATAGATTTTTTTTGTTTTAAATAGGATAATGTAATTTCGTAAGTAGACTGTTTATCCAGTTTTTTCTCCTTAATTTTATTTTTATTCTTTTTAATTTCTCTTGTATTTACTGTTCCTCCACATTTTTTAATAAAAAGAGGAGCAACTGCTTCTAATTCTTCTAAAGTGAAGTTTTTATCTATTTCATTAGAGAGTTCTTGAAAACGTAAATCAGCTTTATGTGCTAAACCATCAACCATCAAAGCCATTTCATT
>Ga0209633_10003542_pt1 | contig 14375 bp, 8 predicted proteins | sample Cruoilmetagenom1_FD_187290 | JGI IMG/M metagenome (GOLD analysis project Ga0209633, IMG submission 187290) | Oil polluted marine microbial communities from Coal Oil Point, Santa Barbara, California, USA - Sample 1 (SPAdes) (version 2) | ecosystem: Environmental > Aquatic > Marine > Oil seeps ... | reverse complement strand
TCTGAAATAAATGCCTTAACAGTAGAAGATTCCGGAATTCCAAATTTAATTTTGGTTGAAGGATTAAACGGATTCGGATAAGCATTTGATAAATAATATGTATCGGGAATTTGCTCAAAATCATCAGGTTTTTCGATACCATCTATAAAATCAAAAATTGCAACAAGATCCCTATCGCTTTCAACAGTAAACGAATAATTCATTGAAGTTGATACATCTTCTCCGTTCTCAGTCCACTTAATAAATTCCCACCCATTATTTGCTATTGCTTTAACGGTCATCTCTTGATTGTAAAATGAGATACCACAGCCTGAAGTTATACCAGCTTCAACCGGAGATGCAGAGCAAGTAATCGAAAAGTTTGTTAAACTAAATGTTGCTATCAAACTCCTATCTCCAGTCACCGTAAATTCATAATTTTGATCGGTTGATACAATATTTCCGTCTTCTCTCCAATCCTTAAAATCCCATCCTGGGTTTGGATTAGCTATTAGTTTTATCATTTGATTATAAAATGCAGTTCCAGCTCCGGATATATTACCAGCATCTAACGGATCCGGAGAAGCACTTATAGAATAAAGTTGATTGGCAAAATTTGCAGTTATAGTTCTATTGCCCGTAATTTTAAACTCAAAAGTTTTTAGATCCGATATTATGACATCACTTTCCGTCCAATTTGCAAATAACCAACCTGCTCCGGGAGTTGTAGAAATACTTACAATATCTCCATGAGTATAATTACCACTCCCACTCACTGTACCGGCACCGTTCGGATTTGTTAAAAGTGTAATACTATATGTTCTCAACTCAAAATTTGCAACTAATGATCTTTCGGTTGTAGCAGTAAATTTATAAACGCTGTTTGTCGATACTTGTGATCCATTTTCCGTCCAATTCACAAAATCATAACCAGAATCCGAATTTGCTATGGCAGTTACAGTTACTTCATCGCCATGTGTATAAACCGAATCACCAGATGTTATTCCACCTTCATCGGGAGTTGAACTAGTAGTGATTGAATATGTTTTTAGCTCAAAATTTGCTACCAAATCCCTATCTTCAACTGCTTTGAATTCATTCAACGAATCCGAAAACACTTCTTCATCCACTTCTGTCCAATTAATAAAATTCCAACCTGTATTTGGAGTAGCAACAATCGTTACAGTTGAATCGTAAGCATAATTTCCGGTTCCAACTGAAGAACCCCCTTCGGTAGGATTAGATGTTGTATTTATACTAAATATTTTTTTCGAAAAATTGGAATTTAAATTAATGCTATTTAGAATTACAAAAGAGTAACTGGAATCATTTGAAACAACCGAATTATCTACTTTCCAATTATCGAAATTCCAACCTGTATTTGGAGTAGCAATTACATTAACCATCGATCCATGTTCATAAGTTCCGGCTCCAGTATTAACTCCGCCTTCAACGGGTAAAGCTGAAAGAGTAACTTCATAAGAATTGATTGTAAAATTTGCTACGAGATTTCTGCTGGCGGTGGCAACAAAAGAATAGAGAGAATCCGTTGAAACAATTGCTTCATTTTCTGTCCAATTTGTAAAAGTATAACCATCAACAGGGGTAGCAACAAGTTCAACGTTATCGCCATGATCAAATGCTCCTCCACCAGATGTTACTCCACCTGCAACCGGGTTAGATGAGGTTGATATTAGGTAATTATTGAGAGAAAAATTTGCAACTAAAGTTCTGCTTGCGTCAGCTGTAAAAGAATAATTAGAATCTGTAGAAACTTGTACATCACTTTCCGTCCAATTAACAAACATAAAACCTTCATTGGATGTAGCAACTAAATTAACAACATCGCCATGAGTTACAACTCCGCCGCCGCTTGTGGTTCCACCTTCAACCGGGATTGAACTAGTAACAATAGAATAAGTTTTAAGAATAAAGTTGGCGACTAAATTTCTGCTTGCATCAGCTGTAAAAGAATAATTAGAATCTGCGGAAACTTGAACATCACTTTCCGTCCAATTAACAAATTTATATCCTGTGGCTGATGTTGCAACTAGGTTAACAACATCACCATGATTGACTGTTCCGCCACCACTTGTGTTTCCACCAGCTACCGGGTCAGAGCTTGTAGAAATTGTATACGTTTTAAGTGTAAAATTTGCTACTAAATTTCTACTTGCGTCTGCAGTAAAAGAATAATTAGAATCTGCGGAAACTTGAACATCACTTTCCGTCCAATTAACAAATTTATATCCTGTGGCGGATGTTGCCACCAGATTTACTAAATCACCATGATTGACTGTTCCGCCACCACTTGTGTTTCCACCAGCTACCGGGTCAGAATTTGTAGAAATTGTATACGTTTTAAGTATAAAATTTGCAACTAAATTCCGATCAGAATCTGCTGAAAATGAGTAATTAGAATCCGCGGAAACTTGTACATCACTTTCCGTCCAATTAACAAATTTATATCCTGTGGCGGATGTTGCCACCAGATTTACCAAATCACCATGATCGACTGTTCCGCCACCAATTGCATTTCCACCGGAAACCGGATCTGAACTTGTAGAAATGGTATAAGAATTTAATGTGAAATTACCGGTAATATTTTTATCAGAATCAACAAGAACATTAACCGGATTATCCGTACTACTAATGTCGCCGGTCCAATTAGTAAAAGTGTAACCTGTATTTGGATTAGCCGTCAATTCTGCAGTAGTTCCATTTAAATAATTGCCACCGCCGGTAATTGTACCTCCAGCTATAGGATTTGCTGTTGTGCTAACAGACTGAATTTGAGCAAATAAATTAGTCATTGGGAAAAGCGAGATAGCTATAAACAAAAATATTTTTTTAATGGTCATATTTATACTTTTTTATTTTAAGGAAGTTAACTTACTAAATCATATTATCTATGTAAATGCAATATTTTAAACTATATATTACATATGTTATTGGATAAATACGGTAATATTGTGAGTAACATCACATTGAAATGGAACTTTTAATAATGTTTAGATTATTGAAATAAATACGGACGCCAATTATCATCAATTCTACTAACAGAATTTAGTATAAACATAATATAGTTGGGTTTATGAGGTTTGATTTTAAGTTTTAAATCAGCTTCGGGAGGAGTTCTGTTTCCCTTTTTATTATTGCAGGGCAAACAGGCAGCTACAAGATTATCCCAAGTATCTTTTCCCCCTTTTGATTTTGGAACTACATGGTCTATAGTAAAAGATAAATCCCCTCTGCCGCAGTAAGCACATTTATGATTATCTCTTCTTAATATGTTTTTTCTAGTTAAATTTATGTTGTTATACGGAACTCTAATGTATGATTTTAATCTAATAACACTTGGCCATGGAAATTTTGCACTAACAGTTCTAACTTCCAATTTTGCGTTATTATTTACCAATTCTGCTTTTTGAAGAAATAAGAGAATAATTGCTTTTTTTGCTGTGCATAATGTTAATGGTTCGTAACTTTGATTCAGTAAAAGAACTTTTGCATTCAGTACATTATTATTTGAAATCTTATGTTCGAATATATCTCCGTTTGCTTAATTTTCTTTTGAAATTATACCGCCTAACAATAAATAACCTTGTTCATCGTAAATTGCAAGTGATTGTCCAGGAGTAATTGCTCTTTTCGGCTCATTAAATTCTAATGATATTCTATCTTCTCCAATATCTTTAATTTTTGCTACAGATCCTTTATCAGAATATCTAATTTTTGCTATAACAGACGAATCTTTCTTTAACGAATTTGTACTTACGTAATTTAGTTCATTTGCTACTAACTTTGTCTTAAAAAGATCGTCACTATTTCCTAACTCGACTACATTATTTGTTACATCTATATTCTTTACATAAACCGGTTTTCCTAAAGCAACTCCTAATCCTTTCCTCTGACCAATAGTATAAAATGGAATTCCTTTATGTTTCCCAATTACTTCATTATTATAAATTAAGTCTCCTTCTTTCACATTATCGATTTTTTCAGGTTCTCTTTCACGTAAAAATCTTTCATAATTATTATCAGCCACAAAACATATTTCTTGACTATCCGGCTTATTAGCAGTTTTAATTCCCATCTTTTCAGCTAAGGATCTAACTTCAGATTTTGTTAGATCTCCAAGCGGCAAAAGAGTTCTGCTTAAAGATTTCTGTGATAATCCCCAAAGTGCATATGTTTGATCTTTATTTGAATCAGCCGCATTTTTAAGTAAATACCTGTTATTTTGATTGTTATATTCAATGTTAGCATAATGGCCTGTGGCAACATGGTAAGCATCTAAAGAATCTGCCTTCAGCAATAATTCTTCCCACTTTATTTTCCTATTACAAATCACGCATGGATTTGGCGTTCTTCCGTTTAAATATTCATCAACAAAATCGGTAATAACGGTTTCCTCAAAAGCTTTAGTAAAATCAACAGTATAATGTGGAAACTCAAATTTTGTTGCAATACTTTTTGCATCAAAAATGGCATCTAAAGAACAGCATCCGGATTCATGCTTAGGGGCACCTCCAACTTCCATGAATCCCCATGTTTTCATTGTAATGCCAATAACCTCGAATCCTTTTTCCTTTAGAATTGCTGCAGCTACCGAAGAATCCACCCCACCACTCATGGCAACAATTACTCTGTTTTTATTCAAATTTTAATCTTTCTATTATTTTAATGCATAAATTAGTCAATATGTATTTAATAATCTATCCAATTTGAATTATCGAATCTCGTTTTCCCTGGTTATTATATCAATTCTATTGCCGCCTCCCTCTCTAACATAAATTGATAAATCAGTTTTATTTCCTAAATATCTAGCTGGATAAAATGTTTTGTCGAAATTATTATAATAACCAATTCTCAAGTTTACGAAACCGGAATATTCTAAATCAATCACTTTTGAAAACTCATATTGTTCATCTGAATATAGCATTTCTTCGTGCTCATTAAAAAATAAAAGATCATTTTCAAAATTGAAGTATTTGATTAGTATTCCAAATTTTTCAAAATACACATCTTTAATTGGCTGCACCATTATTTCAATTTTATAGTAATGTTTATCTCCAAAAGTATAATCATATTGGATACTACCATAAACGAATCTCATATTAAAATCCGGATAAATTTCGTCGGAAACATAATAATCTTCTAGCCACATTTTACTTCCCCCGCAGTATCCTTTTGAGGGATTCGGCTCGTCTATGTAAATAATCTCTTCTACAATAATAACCTCATTTTCAACCGGAATGGGCTTAATTATTTTCTTTCTCTTTGGTGGATATTTGGGAGTAATTTTTTTAGGCCTTTTCGAATATGTTTTTTCCCTTGGATTTTTTCGACGAGTTTTTTTTGGAGATCTGATTTTTAATTTTTCATCTATGTTTTTCCTAGATTCGTTTCTCACATTACGTTTGGATGTTTCTCTTTTTGGTGCTCTCGGTTTGCGTTGAACCGTGGTTATATTTTGCTGAGCTGATTTATGTGAACTTTCAGGTTTTCTTTTTTTTTGAATTGTTCTGTTTTGTGAAAAAAAAGTAGAAGAAAATAAAAAAAGAAAGGATAAAACAAAAAGTAGAATATTTTTAATCATGATAGTCACCTATGTTTTATTTCATGATCTTATAGTGCTAAAATCATGCCTCAAAAAAAGTGACTAATCAAATCTATTTGTTAAATTTTGTCTACAAAATAAGAAATACTGTTTAATCAATTGAACAGATAATTTAATGCTAGGTACTAATAAAAACTCACTTCGATTTAATTCACTATGGCTCAAGTTCTTTCTTTAATCGAAAATGGCGTTTACAAATTCTTTTGAATCGAATGTTTGTAAATCTTCAATTCCTTCTCCAACCCCGATATACTTAACTGGCACGTTTTGTTCAGCTGTGATTTGAAATATTATTCCACCTTTAGCAGTCCCATCCAATTTAGTTACAACAAGTCCTGATAACTCTGCATATTTAGAAAACTCTCTAGCCTGTATGAGTCCGTTCTGACCGGTGTTACCATCTATAACAAGGAAAGTATCATTTGGTGCATAGTCTAATACCTTTGTAAGAACTTTTTTTATCTTTTTTAGTTCTTCCATTAAATTATTTTTTGTGTGTAACCTGCCAGCTGTATCAATAATAACTACGTCCGCATTTTTTCTTTTAGCAGCCGTTAAAGTTTCAAATGCCACGGCCGAAGGATCGGTCCCTTGTTCCCTTTGGATTACTTCTACTCCAGCTCTATTTGCCCAAACTTGCAATTGCTCGTTTGCTGCTGCTCTAAATGTATCTGCAGACCCTATAATAACTTCTAAACCGGCCTTTTTATAATTATGCGCTAGTTTGCCAATAGTTGTTGTTTTGCCTGCACCATTAACTCCAATAATCAATATTACATACGGTTTAAATTCATCAAATCTATTATACTCGGTATCACCTGCATTATTTTCCTCTAAGCAATTAATTAATTCATTTTTTATCACTTTCAGTATATTGTCTTCAGTTCTATCATTTTCACTTTTTAATGATTTTCTTGTAGCTTCAATAATTTTTTCAGAAGTTTCTATTCCAATATCGCTAGTAATTAATATTTCTTCCAAATCCTCTAAAACTTCTTCATCTATTTTAGCTTTTCCGCTAATTGTCTCAGAAATACTATTTACTATTTTTTCCTTAGTTTTAGCTAAACCACCTTTTAGCCTTCCAATATTTAAATTTTTAAATAACTTCATTGTGTTCCTTAATTTCCTTAAATCCTCTTAAGCCATATGATATTACCGAAGCAAAGCTCAGCAATAAACTACCGTAAAATAATACTTGATAAAAGATATTTTTTGACTCAACTCCCATAGTAACTATTATAATATAGAACCCTATAAAAAGAACCGTTAGTTTACCAAGATAGTTTGAAGGTAAAACTTTCCCAATTCTTTTACTTACAAATACTCCGCCTACAAAAATTATTATATCCCTAAAAATAATTATCCAATAATAATAACCGGGAATTAGCTCGAAATAAAAAAGATATGTAACAACTAAAAAAACTAGAGCTTTATCTGCAAGCGGGTCAATAATTTTACCTAATTCGGAGATCTGATTCAACTTTCTTGCGATATATCCATCGGCAATATCAGATATATAAGCCAAAATGTACAAAATCAATAAAATATTGCGTGCTCCCTCATATTCATCAATTCTGCTAATAAAAATAAAAATTGGGATGGCGAGCAAAATTCTAAAAAAACTTATATAGTTTGAAAGAGTGTGAATCTTCGAAAAATCTAATTTCATATATTCTTAATTTATTACCGCAAATTTACCAATTTTCTCTTGTAAAGTATTGCCAAAATTATCTAATGCTAAGGCTTTATAAAAATAAATGCCACTCGAAATTATTTTTTCGTTACTTCCAACCATGTCCCATTCAACACCGCCATTACCATCATTTTCACTTATTTTTTTTATAAATTTTCCATCAATTGAAAAAATATGAATGTCTACTCGGGTTGTTAAATTTGCAAATATTATTGAAGAAGTGTTGTTTAATCGAACCGGATTTGGATATACAAAAATGTCATCTAAATTTTCTGCATTTGAAGTTAATATAATTTTACTACCTGAATTCTGACTAATTGGCAATGAGCCAGATTGAACTGAAGAAATCAGGTTTTCAATTTTTAGCACATATTCTTTCCCAATTGCTCCAAATGGTTTTTGAGTTGTTAGTAGTATCGAATTTTTATCGCTTTGATAAAAATCAAGTGTGATTATATTATTATTAGGTGTAAAGATGTAATTATTTTTATTTAAGGAAGTTGCCGTATCTAAATTAAAGTTAAAACTAACTATTAGTGCATTATTATTTACTATTGAATAATTACTTACGAATAGTTTGTTCTCTTCTTCAATAATTTCATCTAATTCAAAATATAATGTTGTATCAATTATAGGTGAATTATAAAAATCCCGCATGTTGATTATTGATAGAAAATGATTACCGGCCTTTATCGAATCATCTAAAGTAATTAAATATGAATACTCACTTGAATTTTTTACCGAATTTGGCATTGCCAAATCATCAATTAAAAAATTCTGTCTCCTAGTTTCTTTCGTATTAATTTTATTCGAAAAAAATATTTGAATTGATCGGTTATTCAGAACAACATGTTTAACATATTTAGCCGGAGAATGAGAAAATATTTCAACTGTTTTCGATTGATGTGAATTAATTTCTTTCGTTAACTTATCATAAAACTTCAATGTGTAATAAACATTAACATTTGACTCAACAGAATCGATATAAGAATTCGAGAATGTTGAATCATATAAACTTATTTCGTTAACAGATTTTCCCTTGTAAATATATACCGGCTGTTCACTTTCACTCCAAGTAATAAAAACGCTTTGTGAATCTAAACTATAGAAATCAGTTATATTTGGCGGAGAGAGTAATGCATCATCAACAAATTCGTGAAAAAATAAATTATTTCCTTCTGGTATACCGATTTCAGTTATTCCATTATTATCCAGATCGCCAGCAAAAGTAGATTGCGAGTTTACATCCGATTGATAATAGTTTAAGAAAATTTTTTCTTCCCCATATTCAAAAATATATGAGTTCGGATATGAAAATACTATTAGGTTATCTTTCCCATCATTATCGATATCGCTTAGTTTGATATTCGAATATTGTTTCTCAAACTTTCCGATAAAATTGGTTTCGGTTGTTACAAGCATATTTTGAAAAAGATAATCGAAACCGCTTTCGTTTATTGAGATAACTGAAAAATATATTAAGGGTGTTGTAAACGGATTTTCTTCAAATTCACTTAAAATTGCAATATCTTTAATTCCATCACCGTTAAAATCTCCGGATGATATTGTAGAATTCGATTCTGCAGGTGTAAAATGTTCTATGATTTTATCATCGGAATAGCTTGAGTGGCCATCAACTTGAAATACAACTAATCTTCCTAAATCATCAACTAGAACTATTTCATTTTGAATATCCGAATCAAAATTGTTAACAAGCATTACGTTATTTCTGAAGGTCGATTTCTGTAACTGAATATTTGTTGCAAAGTTTTCCAATTCACTTTCTTTAATTAGATTAAAATCATTATCCGTTTCCCAAATGGTAATGGAAGTGTCGCTGCTAAATACCATAATCTCTATACGTCCGTCGGAATCAATATCATCCGCAAATGAAGGCCAAAATGTTTCACTTGTATCAGTAAATGCATTTGTAAAATTCGTATCGCCAATTTCTATTTGGGTATCGATAAAACCATTTTTAACGAATAGATTTAAAATATCCGATTTACCATCCTTATTAAAATCACCAACAGAAACGGGAATTTTATTTTGCAGAGTTTCTACTTTATCAAATTTATTTTGATCAAATTTATATATGCTAAGATCGGCTGAACTATTATTTTCATTTAGAAAAATAAATTTACCGTTAATGCCACTTAAATTAGCTGGAGAACTAAGTATTCTGCCGTTAGGTAATGAATAATCTTTCTTTATATTTGAAAGTATTTTTTTTTCAATACTGTTTCGAAGAATAAAATTCTCACCATCATCATTTTTAATAATTGTTGTTAGCCCGGATTGATTTTTTACTTCAATATAAAATTCATGATTTATTCCACCCAAAACTTCTGATACTGGGAGCACACCAAAATGTTTTTGAGAAATAATTTCAATATCTCCTACAAACCCGTTTAACGAGACCGAATGAAAAGTTGAGCTGGAATTTAATTCGCGATAAAATAGATTAGCTGTCGTTAGATCGTTTGTAATTACGGAAGCCTGTACTGTTTCAACATCATTTAATATTGCTATAAAAATATGATTTGATATTATTTTTGGAGCCGATCTATCTATGCCGAAATTGATTCTTTCTTCCTGAGTATTTCCATCTATTCTATTAATTTTTAATCTAATCGTATACGAAGTATCAACAAATTGGGAAGTATTTAACGCATATACGTCTTCGTTAAAAATTTGATAGTTTTCTTTTCCGGTTAATAACTGAGTCCACTCGGTCGGATTATTACCAATACCATAAAAAAGTTCATAACTTTTAAAATACGGAGTTAAGCAGGAAATATTAATAGAAAGTTCGTTTTCTATGGTAAAATAATTCTGCTTGGGACTATTAATTTTAATTTCGGAGGGACTTAAAAGTTTAAGAGCTTTTTCAAGATTTAACGACCCTGCACCATAAGATTCATCCCAACCTTGTTCCCCTAAATCTTTCGCAGTTGATTTTAAAATTTGTTTTATTTCTTCGTTGTTAAATTTTTCTATTGATTCAATTAAAGACACAGCGGCACTTACAAATGGAGCCGCAGCAGAAGTTCCGCTTACTTTTTTATACGAATCGTTCAATCCTAGAGTCATAATTTGAGATCCCGGAGCCACCAAATCTAATGTAGAACCATAATTGGAAAAGCTTGCAACCGACTCATTTTCTTGAATTGCGCCAACACTAATAACTTCAGAAAATCCGGATGGGAAATGAGGTTCATTAGAAGAATTATTACCTGAACTGCCTATTAAAATTGCTCCGTTATCATATGCATATTTAATTACATCTCTCAAAACATAGGAAAATTCCGAATCACCCCAGCTCATGTTAATAACTTTGGCACCCATTTGAACAGCATAAATAATAGCTGATGCGGCGTCATCTTCTTCACCATTACCGTTTTTATCAAAAGCTCTAAGATTTAATATTTTGATTTTTGGATTTATTCCGGCTATTCCAATACTATTATGTTCCGCACCAATAATTCCAGCCATGTTTGTACCGTGACCGTGTTCATCCATTGGAACATTATCCCAATCGGTAAAATCATCTTTTGTTTCAATTGGGAAAATATTTACTTTGTTTACAAAATCCCAACCTTGGAAATCATCTATAAATCCATTTGCATCATCATCAATTCCATTATTACTTTTTTCAAAACCATTTTGATCTATACCAATTTCGCCCAAATTCTTAAAGATAACATCGTCAATATCAGGATGAAGAAAATCGATTCCGGTATCAATTACCGCTAAAATAATTTCTTCAGAATCTGATGGTATTAAATCCCATGCTGCCTGTGCGTTTATATTTTGTAATCCCCATTGCTCACTATAAAGAGAATCATTCGGTAAATAGTCGATCATATAATTAATTGCTTGCTGAACATATTCTACGTTAGGGTCATTTTTTAAAATATTTAAAACACTTTGCATTAATTGATTATCATAAACTTCAACTTTAACTATGTTTTCAAGTATAGAATTATCAACAGGAAATATTTCTTTGAAAGATTTTAGTGAGAATACTTGATTAGAATTTGAAATGCCGGATTGAACATTTGATCGCTCAATAATATTGGAAATATTTGCTAAATGCTCCTCTTTACTGGATTGTGTTTTATACTTTACATAAATACTTGATTGACATAATATTTGAGAATAGAATAATATTACAAATATTACGCTAAATCTCATAAACTGACTTTTCAAAGTTTTTATTAACAGGCACTGGATAATTCCCGGAAAAACAAGCAGTACAAAAATTGTCCGGTGTATGATCTACCATAGCCTCAAGCATTTCATCTTGAGTCAAATATTCAAGAGAATCTACCTCAAGATAGTTTTCAATATCTTCTAAAACTCCATTAAACCGGTTAGCAATTAATTCTGCTTTTGATGGAAAGTCCATTCCGTAATAGCATGGGAATAAAATTGGAGGTGAAGAAATTCTAAGATGAATAGATCGTGCTCCCGCTTCTCTAAGTAGTTTAACCAATTGCCTTGATGTAGTTCCTCTCACAATTGAGTCATCTATTAAAACAACCTTTTTATCCTCCAAAACACCCTTCACAGTATTGAATTTTATTCTAACTCCTACCTCACGTTTACCTTGTCCGGGAAGAATAAAAGTTCTTCCGATATAATGACTTCTGATCAATCCAATTTCATGTTTAGAAGAAATACCCATTTTTTGAAGTTGATTTTGATAACCAATAGCAACAGTATTCGAGCTATCCGGAACACTAATAACAATAACTTTTTCATCAGGATGATCCGGCTCAACGGCGTGATGATTTGCTAATACTTTGCCTAATTTTCTTCTCATTTTATCAACGTTTGATCCAAATATTCTACTATCGGGCCTGGAAAAGTAGATAAATTCGAATACACAATGTTTTTTTGGAGTTCCAGTTTCATCTATTCTATAAGATTGTATATCCTCGGAATTTTTGGTAGAAGAATCAATTACAACTAGTTCACCCGGTTCAACATCTCTAACGTATTCAATTTTATTTATGTCAAAAGCACATGTCTCGGATGCAACCACAAATGAACCGTTTACTTTACCCAATGCTAACGGTTTAAATCCATTCGGATCTCTAGCCGCAATTAACTTATCGTCAGTAAGTAATACTATTGAGTATGCTCCCTCAACCTTCCTCAGTGCTTCCATAACTTGGTCAACTTGATTTTCTAGCTTACTTCGAGCTATTAAATGTGGAATAACCTCAGAATCACTTGTGGTTTGGAAAATTGCTCCATCATCAATTAATTCTTTTCTAATTAAATCGGCGTTAGTAAGGTTACCATTATGAGCTATTGCTAAATTGCCCATCCGATAATTAACCATAAAAGGTTGAATATTTTTTAATGAATCGGAAGCACCTGTTGTAGAATATCGATTATGTCCAATAGCTGAAAATCCGCCCAATTTTTCTTCAAAAACTTTGGAATCAGCAAATACTTCGGAGACAAGTCCAATACCTTTATGCATATTAAAATGTATTTTTCCAGAATCCATTTTTGAAGCGGTTATAATACCTGAGGCTTCTTGTCCTCTATGTTGGAGTGCGTGTAATCCGTAATAAGTGAATAATGCCGGATCGTCTATACCATAAATGCCGAATACCCCGCAATAGCATTGTGGTTTATCTAATTTCAAAATAATTTCTCAGAATTTGGTTAAAAAATGATAAGAGTAATTGTCGGAACGGCGGGATTTGAACCCGCGACCACTTGACCCCCAGTCAAGTACGCTACCGGACTGCGCCACGTTCCGAATATTCTTCTTTTTTAGCTTATTTTCGTATAAAGTATCTAGTTATCATGTTGTCAACTCACCTCTTCCAAACTGTCAAAGTAACTGCAATAGTACCTTTACTTACATCATGTTTTCAATAAACTCAAATATAAGTAATTAATTTCTTAATGGAATATAAAACTTTATGGTATAAATTTATCTTATGAAATAATACTAATAGCACTACACAATCGGCTTTATTAAATCTCTGTTTATTAATTTTTCGTTGTACAGTTTAATTGGATTTTGACACTTTAATTATTGCTATAGTTCATTTTTATTAATCTCATTGTGTCTCTTAAAACTCCTAAAGATCGTTGACTTAATAGATCAATTTTTACAAGTCCTAGATCCTCTATTGGATACATATCTGGTTGTGTAATAATCAATCCAACTCCTTTGTTTTTTGCATATTCTAGTCCGACATAATTTGTTATTGGTTCTTCAGTAATTAGTATCCCTCCTGGATGAATGCTTGAATGTCTTATAAATCCACCTAGTTTTGATGCAATACTCACAATGTTTGACCAAAAATGATCTTTGAAGTTTATATTCTTGGCTTCCGGAAATTTTTGAGATATGATAGGTAAATTTTCTGCTTTTGTCCATGGAATATGCCTGCTGAACTTTGATATTTCATAATCACTTACTCCAAAAACTTTTGCAGTATTTCTAAATGCGGATCGTGCCCTAAAAGTTACATGAGTACTAATAAATGCTACTCTTTCATAAGAGTATTTATTATAAACATATCTAACCAAATCATCTCTTTCCTTCCAGGAAAAATCTAAATCTACATCAGGAGGTGATTTTCGTCCTTTATTTAAGAATCTCTCAAAATATAAATTATGCTCAATTGGATCCATTTGAGTAAATCCTAAACAGAAAGAAACAAGACTGTTTGCAGCTGAACCTCTGCCAATGTTCATCATATTTCTTCTTTTTGCTTCGTTTACAATATCCCAAACAACTAAAAAATAGTCACAATAGCCCATTTCATCGATAACTTCAAGTTCATACTGTAACCTATTAACAACTTTTTCAGTTATTGGTCTATATCTTTTAGACATCCCCTCAAAAGCAACCTTCCATAAATATGAAAATGAGGTCTCTCCGGAAGGCAAAGGATAGTGAGGAAATTTATATTGGTGATTATGCCTTCAAGACACTTGCACAAAGATAAGGATATTTTTAGCAATAGATACACCTTCTTCTGATTTAATAGGATTGTTACCATAACAATCTACTAACAAGTAAGACGTATTCGTTTTCGT
>Ga0209633_10003541_pt1 | contig 14375 bp, 5 predicted proteins | sample Cruoilmetagenom1_FD_187290 | JGI IMG/M metagenome (GOLD analysis project Ga0209633, IMG submission 187290) | Oil polluted marine microbial communities from Coal Oil Point, Santa Barbara, California, USA - Sample 1 (SPAdes) (version 2) | ecosystem: Environmental > Aquatic > Marine > Oil seeps ... | reverse complement strand
GAAACTTATTGATACTGCTTCTGCACCAAAGCTAAACTGGTCAGATCTTTCTAGAAAGGGCTGTTTTATTTCCTGTGCTTTTATGATACTAGCAAATAAAACAAAAAGAAGAAGAAGGATCAATGTCTTTTTCATCTTTACAATTTTTAAATCAAGAGGATTAAATTTTCAGTTTTAACCACAAGCATATTAAAATGTTAAGCTCACTATTGCAGTACTACCTTACGTGTAAAGTTTGTGCCATTAATATTTAAGACTACAATATAGATCCCTTTTGATAATTGAATATTTGGTTGCCAAATTAATGTTTGCCAATTATTATCTGAATTAATGGTATTGTAGCCCCCAACTCTCTGTCCGCTTTGATAGTAGATATTTAAACTACCTTCTATACCGTTTGTATTGACTTCAATATTTAACTTGTTACGAAAAGGATTAGGAGAAACTTTCAAATAATTATCTACAGAAACATTTTCACTAAGGGAGAAAGTAAAATCAGCAATATTCTTGGACATTGACAGTGCAGTATTACCAGCTATATGTGATTGCCATATACAGTAAACCCATAGAGTCCAGCCCCCTGAGTTACTTTCCTTTACCTCTCCAAAAAATACTACTGGGTTGTCATCAGGAAAGTTATTATTAGTAATGAAAATCCCGTCTTCACTCCAAAGGCTAAACTGAGAACTGAATATTTCTGAACTGTCTCCTAATCCGGTTGAAAAGCACAAATAGTGAGGGTCATAGAAATTTCTGTTTACTCCAATCCACCAACTTATCATCGACATATGGCGTACATCAGGCTTTGAATATGTGTTTAATACAATTGTATCAAGATAGGGTGAATAAAGTCCAACAATAGCATTAACAGTATCATTATTTTCCCAGCAATACAAACTACTCCCCATAGGTTCGGCTTCTGTTGATGTAGTCAACCATTGGCAGTCTCCTGTTGAATCAGCATAAGATGGAGGTCCCCAGTAAAAGTTTCCGTTTTCATATAATAGGTGAGAATCAACAATATGTGATGAGTCATTTTCGATTTTCTGCCATGACGTAATTTGGTAATTAACATGAATGTTAAAAGATGATGAATCGAGTAGGGTATGATTCTCAGTATAAATCGTATCTGTCTGGTTATGAATGTCAGCAACATAAACCATGCTATCCATTGTATAGCCAATTCTTCCGTTAAAACTAAGAGAGTAATCAGTTATGTTCTTATTTCCTGTGTTATGAATAAGTTTAACAGGGATTCCAATACTGTCGTTATTTAACAGTTTTACTGCATAAATATTAAAAAATCCATCTTCATCTGATAAGTAAAATATTCTGCCTTGATAATTAGAGTTGTAGCTATAGTAAAAAACTGGATAGCTGTAATTAACTATAGCCGAAGAAAGTATAACTGTATAATTATCTGGATTATTTATGTCCATTTTTAGTATGGAGGAGGTAGTTCCTGTTTTTCATAAAACAACCATGAAGTTTCATCCAATACAGCTAGATAGGGGTTTGCATAAAATGAGTTAGTATCTGTTATAGTTTGTGGTTCAGTCCATTCAGGACTTTGTGCTTCCAGGAAGCCACAAACTAGAATTAAACTTGCAATTAGTAATATCTTTTTCATGGGTTAATTTTGCCCTTAAAGATATATAAAAAAGTCATAAAGATTAACTGATGAGCGTATTATAGACAGCTTCTAAAACACACCCTTCGCAATTTTTTGAATATTATCCGATTTGCCCATTGTGTAATAATGCAGAACAGGTACTCCAAAATCCAACAACTCTTTTGATTGTTGAATTGCCCACTCGACCCCTACTTGCCTTATCTGCTTATTATCTTTACACTTCAGCACTTCTTTTACAAGATCAACAGGGAGGTCAACATTAAATGTTTTTGGAATATTAATGAGATGATTTTTAGTGGATATGGGTTTTAATCCCGGAATTATTGGGACCGTAATACCCTTATCTCTACATAGTTTCACAAAGTTAAAATACTTTTGGTTATCATAAAACATTTGGGTTACAATATACGAGGCTCCCGCTTGTATTTTCTTTTTCAGGAAATATAAATCGCTATCCATATTTGGCGATTCGCCATGCTTTTCAGGGTAACCGGCAACTCCCATACAAAAATTCATTGAGCGGGTATTCTCCAGGTCTTCGTCAAGATAAAGTCCATTATTGAGCTTGGTAACTTGTTCTATAAGATCAAGAGCATGCTCGTTGCCATTGGGTTCGGGTTTAAAGATCCTAGTTCCGGGTTCAGGATCTCCCCTAACAACTAGTAAATTATTAACTCCCAAAAATTGAAGATCTATAAGTGCGTTCTCTGTATCTTCTTTAGTAAATCCACCACATATAATGTGAGGAACTACATTGATCCCATATCTGTATTTAATGGCAGCTGCAATTCCAACAGTTCCGGGTCGCTTACGTACCGTTCGTTTTCGCATTAATCCATTTCCTACATTTTCATAAACAACCTCCTGCTGATGGTAAGTAATATTAATAAATGAAGGGTTGAATTCCACTAGCGGGTCAATTGCCTCTTGTGTTGAGTCAAAGTTATGCCCTTTTAAGGGAGGCAATAACTCAAATGAAAACAGGGTTTGCTTTGAGTCTGCTATATGTTGTATTACTGTTTTTTCCATGGTGTTAATTATTTTACATTTATAGACTATTACCAAGCTTATGTGATGCTTGTCATTCTGAGCATAGCGAAGAATCTCCATTTTACTATCGATCTAGTATTGAGATTCTTCGCTCTGCTCAGAATGACAAAACTAGTCTGACAAGCCTCAAACATTCATTGGCAATAATCTCTTTATCTGTTCAATACTCATATTTTTTCTTTTAGCATAATCCTCAATTTGATCAGGTAATAATTTCCCGACATTAAAATATTGTGAATCAGGATGTGAGAAATAATAACCACTAACCGATGGAGCCGGATACATGGCATAATTTTCCGTTAGACTTACGCCTGTTACTTCTTTAGCATTAAGCAGTTCAAATAATGTTGCTTTTTCAGAGTGTTCAGGACAAGCCGGATAACCAGGAGCAGGACGAATTCCCTGATATCTTTCCCTTATGCTATCTTCAATACTAATATCTTCCGCTACAGCGTATCCCCAATAATCTTTCCTTACTTTTTCATGAAGAAGCTCTGTAGCAGCTTCTGCTAATCTGTCGGCAAGTACCTTTAACATAATTGCACTATAATCATCATTTTCATCCGTAAAATGCTTGATATGTTCTTCAATTCCAAGACCAGCAGTCACAACAAAGCCACCTATATAATCCTGATTACTATCTTGTTGTGGCGCAATAAAATCACTTAAGCATAGATTTGGAATGTTGTCACTCTTTTTCTCCTGGCTTCTTAAGAAATGAACAGTTGACAATTCTTTTTGTTTAGAATCCAGTACAATTACGTCATCACCAGATGAATATGCCGGGAATAATCCAAAAACAGCTTTGGCCTCTAACCAATTCTCATTAATTATTATGTCAAGCATATTCTGGGCATCATCATATAATTTTTGAGCTTCTTCTCCTTTAACAGGATCCTTCAAAATTGATGGAAACTTCCCATTCAGTTTCCATGCATGGAAAAAGAAAGTCCAGTCGATGTATTTTCTTACCTCTGCTAAATCAATATTATTTAACACTTTGGTTCCAGTAAACTTAGGCTCCACAACTTCATTATTTATCCAATCAGGAGTGAATCTGTTTTTGCGAGCATCTTCCAGACTTACATATTCTTTCTTCTCAACATTTTTTGCATGCTTTTCACGTAGTCTGTCGTACTCTATCTCTGTTTCATCTATAAAAGAATTCCTTTCGGTAGAGGAAAGTAATTTACCTGCAACTCCAATTACTTTGGAAGCATCACGCACATGAATTATTGGATTAGAATATTGTGGAGAGATTTTTACAGCAGTATGAATTGCCGAAGTAGTTGCCCCACCAATAAGCAATGGCACATTCATTTTCTTTCGTGTTAACTCAGAGGCTATATGTACCATTTCTTCCAATGATGGTGTAATTAACCCGCTAATTCCCAGTAAGTCTGCGTTTTCCTTTTCCACAACTTCAAGGATTTTTTCGGCAGGAACCATCACCCCAAGGTCAATCACCTCATAGTTGTTACACGACAACACAACACCTACTATGTTTTTGCCAATATCATGTACATCGCCTTTAACCGTTGCTAACACAATTTTTCCGTTACTTATCTTTTTACCATCATTTTCAAGTTCGATATATGGTAATAAATAAGCTACAGCCTGTTTCATAACACGTGCGCTTTTCACCACTTGAGGCAGAAACATTTTTCCTGCACCAAAAAGATCACCCACCGTATTCATACCATTCATTAATGATATTTCTATAACATCAATTGCACTTGACATCTGTTTACGAGCTTCTTCAACATCTTGCTCTATGAATTCTGTAATACCTTTAATTAAAGAATGTTCAAGGCGTTCACTCACCGGTAGCTCTCGCCATTCTGCAGAAACAACATTTTTAGCCTGCCCTTCATCTACAATCTTCTCAGCAAAAATGAGAAGCCTTTCGGTAGCATCTTTTCTTCTGTTAAGAACAACATCAGTTACAAGTATACGTAGATCCTCAGGTATTTCATCATAAATCTGAAGCATTCCCGGATTAACGATTCCCATATCCATTCCAGCTTCTATTGCGTGATAAAGAAATACGGAATGAATGGCTTCTCGTACTGTATTATTACCTCTAAATGAAAATGAAAGGTTACTAACTCCACCACTTACCTTTGCGAATGGAAGGTTCGTTTTAATCCACTTTACTGAGTTAATATAATCAACAGCATAGTTATTATGCTCAACAATGCCAGTTCCAATGGCTAATATGTTAGGGTCAAAAATAATATCTTCGGGAGGAAAACCAGTATTTGTTAACAGGTTGTATGCTCGTTGGCAGATGGATATCTTTCTCTCCAAATCAGCTGCCTGACCATCTTCATCAAATGCCATTACAACCACTGCAGCACCATAGTTTTTTATTAATTTGGCATGATGAAGGAATTCATCTTCACCGTTTTTAAGACTTATGGAATTAACAATCCCTTTTCCTTGAATACATTTTAAACCAGCTTCAATAACTTCCCATTTTGATGAATCTATCATTATTGGTAATCGCGAAACATCAGGGTCGGATGCCAGATAGTTTAAGAAAGTCACCATCTCTTTTTCAGCATCAAGCATTCCGTCGTCTAGGTTAACATCAAGTACCTGGGCACCACCTTCTACCTGATGACGGGCAACAGTAAGGGCTTCCTCGTATTTCTTCTCACGTATTAGTCTTGCAAATTTCCGTGAACCACTTACGTTGGTCCGCTCACCAATATTAACAAAGTTATTCCGTCGATATATCTTAATGGGCTCAAGACCGCTTAACTCAGTAATAGCAACCTTTTCAGGAATATTTCTCTTGGTATATTTACTTGCAATATCTGCAATTACTTTAATATGATCGGGCGTAGTTCCACAACAACCACCCACTATATTAACAAAACTATTTTCTATAAAATCTTTAATATGAGCACCCATTTGCGCCGGTGTTTCATCATATTCACCAAACTGATTGGGTAGCCCGGCATTTGGATAAACACTTACATTGTATGGTGCAATTTTTGAAAGCTCAGCAAGATGTGGACGAATTTGCTCTGCACCAAGCGAACAATTCAGACCAACACTAATCATGTCAATATGCGAAACCGAATTAAAAAATGCTTCAAGAGTTTGCCCCGATAATGTCCTGCCACTGGCATCAGCAATTGTACCCGAAATCATTACAGGTATTCGTTGCCCTTTTTCTTCCATTAACTTGTTAATACCAAACAATGCTGCCTTTGCATTCAAGGTGTCAAAGATTGTTTCAACTAATAAAATATCTGCCCCACCATCAATCAAAGCTGAGGCCTGCTCATAATAGTTGTCTCTGAGCTCATCAAAGGTAACATTGCGAAAACCTGGGTCAGCAACATCGGGTGACATTGAAGCAGTTTTATTAGTAGGACCCATTGCTCCTGCCACAAAACGTGGCCTTTGTGGGTTAAGTTCTGTAAACTTTTCAGCAGCTTGTTTAGCTATTTTGGCTGCATGGAAATTAATCTCATAGACATGATCTTCAAGACCATAATCTCCTTGTGAAATACGGGTTCCGTTGAATGTATTTGTTTCTATAATATCAGCACCAGCTTTTAAATATTCTTCATGAATATCCTTAATGATAATTGGCTGCGTAAGGTTTAACAGGTCGTTATTACCCTTCTGAAGAGATGTTGAATTCTTAAACTTTTCACCACGATAATCCTCTTCTTGCAGATTATACCTCTGTATCATGGTTCCCATTGCGCCGTCCAGAACGAGGATTCTTTTTTGGAGTTCTTTTTTTATGTCAGACTTCATAATTACTATTTTACTGGTATTTTGATTTGGAAACAGGAATCAAGAACCAAGAGTCAGGATAGATAGTTTTACTTATCCTGACTTTTGGTTCTTACATCTTGAATCCGACAAACTTTTTCACATTATACCATATTAATTAAACATGATGCATGTCAATAAAATACACAGGTATTACCAAAATTAATGATTTATTTGACTCTGCACTTTAACTTATCATTTCCCTGCCAAAACAGGGTTAGGTATTGGCACCTTTTCCTTTTCAAGAAGGTTGCCAGGGTTTCGTAGAGCCTAATCTCTCCGCCCTTCTTTATAAATCAAGAAGCCTCAGGTTGCTTTAACAATGCAGTTATAACAGTAAGAGGAACTGAAATACGGGACAAATATAGAATAAAAATGTATATTTGACATGTCTTATTGGTTCATTCGATAAAAATCCCACTGAATTATGAAAAAAGTCATACTAGCTATTTTCTTTACAGTAACTATTTCGATAAGCCTTTTTGTTCTCCATTCGTGTAAAAAGGATATTGATAATCCTCCACCAGAGGTTCATGACCTAACATTTGATTTGCCAGGAATTGAATTTAAACATGATACATACTATAGTATTAATTATAATATTGGTCACCTTGATATTGTCTTTAATAAAGATATTGATATAAATTCTGTTGACGTAAATGTTATCTTTTATGATAAGTCAGGATTATTAAACGATTCTGTTTTTATCGAAGTAGCAGGACAAAAAATGTATGTTAGATTTAATCCTAATTATAAACTAAAACCCGGATGGAGATATATGCTTGGGATTTCACAAGGGTTTAGATCAACCGACTATGACGATCTACCCACCGATACTATTCTTGAATTTAGAACAAAATCAACACATTTATCAGATTTGATTTTGGAAGCAAAAAACTCATCACAACGAACACTAATTGCCTGTATTAGTGACTTACATATGGGACAGCAAAAAGCTGTTGATAGTGGCTACTGTTGGTTTGTAGATAATAAACTGGCAATGGAACAGTTTCTGGATATGATTATTCAAAAGCCAGTTTTTAAAGAGCTTGTGATTATGGGAGATATATTTGACGAATGGATTATTCCTTATTCAATTTCACCATTCGATTCAGCATACGGCGTAACAAATACAAAAGAGTATTTTGAGTCAATTGCCAATGCCGAAACAAACACCTTAATTCTTGAAAAGCTTAAAACCATCGCTTTAAATCCTGATATACTGTTAACATATGTTCCTGGTAATCATGATATGAGGTTGACAGAAGAAATTTTTACATCAATTATACCTGGAAGCCAATGGAAAAGTGATGCTGTTGGACTCGGTAGTTATGCTCCCACGAATGAAATAATACTGGAACACGGTCATAGGTATGATTTTATTAATTGCCCACAACCATTAGTTAATAATGGTCATATTCTGCCGCCTGGCTTCTTTGTTAGCCGATTATATGCACAAGGATATATGACTCAAGGCCCACCACATAAAAGCAGTCTGATACCAAATACAAGTATTGAATTTGATGTTGCATGGGACCTTGCTCTATATGAACTAGATAACAAATACTTCTCCATGAATACCAATCTTAATGATAATATGATCATAATGGGAGGTGTTGATAACTATACTGAACCATTTTCATATAATGGTGCTAAATCTATGTATAGCAGTAACATTGAAGAAGAATGGGAAAATACTCAAACTCAAAATAACGTCCCGGTGAAATTATCAGTGTCAGAGGCAATTGCTGCATCATTAAATTTGCTTGACCTCTTTCCTGTTGCCGTAGATGAGTATATGTTGGAAAGTAGCCCTGACCAATACAAAATAGTGGCTTTTGGACATACCCACAAAGCTGAGCTTGAAGTATATCCAATAGGCAAGGATTTTAGTTCAATTTATGCAAACTCAGGCACATGGATAAACGATGATTGTAACGGTGGCCATCCATCAAGAACATTTTTAACAATATATCCATCTGACTGGTCAACATCTGAACTTGACATTGTTACATATTACCAGTTTAATTATAATACCACCCAAGGTAGTTATGTCCCCGTACGTATTAAAGAGGAGAACATAGTTAATTGAAGTTATCTACCTCAGACTAATTAATAAAAACTAGCACACTATTTTATGTCGTATTCTTATCCAACTAAATTTATTTGTTGGATATCCTATGGCATTATTAACCTTACTAGATTTTAAGATTTTGTCGTACACCCTTAAATGGCATTATATTTGTAAAATATTAATTATTGACATAAACAAATGAACCTCTAATGAATACGTCTAAAAAAATAACATCTTTAATAATATTATTATTAATTGCCATATTAATAAGCAGTTTTCAAGTTAAACAAGATGATGTAGATTATGATGGACAATGGCAAAAAGTTGATGCCTTCTCTAAACAAGGTCAGCCAAAATCCGCAATAAAAATTGTTGATGAAATATACAAGTCTGCCAAAAGCGAAGAAAATATTCCTCAGGTAATCAAATCTCTAATTTATCGAATTAGTCTGCAAAGCAGCTACGAAGAAAATCATGTTCTCAACTCGATCTCTACATTTAAGAAAGAGCTTTCTACTGCCTCTATTCCTGAAAAACAAATTTTGCAATCGCTTATTGCAGAACTATACCATGCTTATTACAGTGCCAACAGGTGGAAAATTAATCAACGCCAAACTATAATTGATAACGACAATGATGACATTGAAACTTGGGATGCTGTTAAACTAAATAAAGAAATTGACTTCTTTTATACAGCTTCTTTGGAGAATGGACCAAAGCTTTCACAGATTCCCCTCAGTGAGTTTGAAGTGATTCTCATGCAAGGAAAAAAGTCAAATTTCACTTTATGGCCTTCGTTATTTGATTTGCTTGCAAATCGAGCATTAATATACTTTACTTCACCTGATGCTGAATTTGTAAATATTTCAACTCAATCATATTTGAATAGTCCAAATTATTTATTGCCTGTTAATGAGTTTATTAATCTAAATATTGATAACGAGGAATATTCAAAAAAAGAAGTTCTTCATTTATTTCAACGATTGTTGTCAATTCATTTGGATCAAAATAATGTGGAAGCTTTTGTTGATCTGGATCTAAGACGCCTAAAATTCGTAAGTGAAAATTCACTAAATAATGAAAAGACTAAAATAGAATATATCAATGCCTTATCCGCATTATCAATTAAGTATAAGAACCATCCTGTTTATGCCTCCATTGCTGCGAAACTTGCGAATCAATATTTTACGTTAACCAGAAACTATATTCCCGAATTTGATGAAAACATAAGATACAATCTGGTAAAGGCCGATAGTATTTGTAAAATTGCTATTGAAGCATTCCCAAATGTAAACGGTTCAAATAGTTGCCGTAACATCATTGAAAAAATAAATCAGACTTCTTTTGGATTTGATGTCTCAACATCTGAAATTCCCGGCAGCCCTATACTATCTCTTGTTAATTATAAGAATATCACCAAACTATACTTTAAGGTTGTGAAGGGTAATCCCAAGGTAAACGCTGATAAGAGTAATAGAAAAGAAAACATTATTAATGAGCTCAAACAAGATGCGGTATTATCATGGAGTCAGGAACTACCCAACACCAAAGACCATCGAATGCATAGTGTAGAGATAAAAATTCCGGAACTTCCCAAGGGCTACTATATAATTTATGCATCCAACGACTCACTATTTAGCACTAATCAGTTTGTTAAATTCAAGCCAATATGGATTACAAATCTTAGCTATATAACCAGTACAAATAAAATAGGCGGTTATACTGATCTGTTCACAATTAACCGCAAAACAGGGAAAAGCATAGGAGATGTGGCTATAACCATCTACCAACGAAAATATGATAACCGAAACAGAGAATATATTATTACAGAAGCTGGAAAACTTACTTCTGATGACGATGGTTATGCAAAAATTGAATCAATAAACAATTCAAACTATGGCACATATCTTTTTATGTTTGAAAAAGATAGTGATCAGCTTTTCTCGGAAAACTATCTCAACTTTTACAGACAAAAGGGTGATTCTAAGCCCAAGGTACATACATATTTATTCACCGACCGCGTAGTTTATCGTCCCGGACAAACTGTTTATTTCAAAGGAATTGTAGTAGAGGAATTTAAAGGTGAGGTTAAACTTCTCAAAGATTATGATACGGATCTTGAATTTATTAACGCCAGCAGAAAAAAGGTAAAAGTTAACCAGTTTGTCACCAATAGTAACGGCTCATTTAATGGAGCGTTTATTATACCAACTGGTGGACTAAACGGTAATATGTCAATTAAATGCCGTACCGGAAATGTGGGATTCATAGTTGAAAATTATAAGCTGCCAACATACGAAGTCTTATTTGATAGTCTGAGAGGTCAGCAAAAATTAGGAGAAAATATTACAATCTCCGGAGAGGTAATGAGTTATAATGGAAGTGCCGTGGATGGGGCTAAAGTTGTATACAGAATTACCCGCAAAGCAACTTTCCCAAAACCATACCAACGAGATAGAGTATGGTATCCATCGCATTTCTATCAGGAAGTTGAAATTGCAAACGGAAACACTGTAACCTTGTCTGATGGCACATTTGAGATTCAATTTGAGGCCATACCTGATAGCCGTTTAAGTAATAATCCGGATGCCATTTTTAATTATGAAATCAGTGCTGATATAACTGATATTACAGGTGAAGTACAATCAGGAAATACAAATGTTAGAATTGGCAATAAGTCTGTTTTGATGTCATTTGAGATTCCAGCTTTAATCGAAACAAATAATACTGACAGCAAGATAATTACAGCTACCAACATCAATGGAACCCCTACCACATTTGATGCAACAATCTCACTTTATAAACTCACATCACCAACACGCTTGTTAAACAAAAGACAATGGGTACGTCCTGATTTGTATGTAATTCCTGAGATTGAATTTAAGAAAGACTTTCCTCATGCTATCTATAAAGATGAAGATGATCAGAATACATGGCAAAAAGAAAAAGTATCTGATGTACAGATTACCATTAAGGGAAAAGCTGAATTACCACCAAATTATTTCGATGAAATATCACCAGGTGAATACATAATTGTTGCAAGTGGAAAAGACAATAATGGCGAACTAGTTGAAAGCAAACATTTCTTTACTCTGTTTTCATCTTCAGGTAAAAAGTTACCGGGCAGTATGATTAACTGGTTTGCATTGTCAAAAAACGATGCTGAGCCAGGCGATATTATCAAACTTACCGTTGGATCAGCTGCCAAAAAATCACGACTAATGTATGAAATAGTTAACGGTAATGAAATTATAGAAAGAAATTGGATCACCGTTAGCAGAGGGCAAAAAACCATTGATATCCCGGTTAAGGAATCTTACAGAGGAAATTTCTCAGTTAATATTGCAATGATCAGGTTCAACCGGCTGTACTCAAACAAAGCTAATGTAACTGTACCATTTTCAAACAAAAAACTGGATATTAAACTTGAGACATTTCGGAGCCATCTCGTACCAGGTGCGGAGGAAACGTGGACAGTTTCGATAAGTGGTAATAAAGGTCAAAAACTAGCAGCTGAGTTACTTGCAGGCATGTATGATGCATCTCTGGATATATTCAAGGAGAATAATTGGCAAATGAACTTGTACCGAAACAAATATCAGGCATCAACATGGGAGTCGAACCAATTTAGTGCTGCCAGATCATCAACATTAGTATCTCCTGAGCTTAAATACTACAAGCCAAATAATGTTGTTTACCCAGTTGTAAACTGGTTTGGTTATCAGTTTATGGGTTACAATAATATTCTTTACTATGATATGGTAACAGATGGTCGGAAATCAGTTGTTGAATCTGATCAGAGTATCCCTGAAGAAACTTATGAAATAGTTCTCATAGAGAATGAAGAAGAGGAAATTGAAATTTCCAATATCTATCCACAAAAATCAATTATCCCGTTAAGGAAAAACTTCAATGAAACAGCTTTCTTTTATCCAAATCTGGCAACCGATAGTTTAGGAAATGTATCATTTAGTTTCACTACTCCTGATGCCTTAACTGAATGGAAAGTGATGATGCTTGCTTACACTGATGATCTAAAAGTGGGTACTCTTGAAAGTAAAATTAAATCACAAAAAGAATTGATGATAATACCTAATGTTCCGAGGTTTGTAAGACAAGGCGATACATTGGTATTCACAGCCAAAATAATTAATTTTACAGAAAACACTATCGTTGCTGATGCTAATATTGAGTTTTATGACGCACTCTCAATGAGGCCTGTGTCACTAACTATTAAAGGGAAAAACATATCACAAACCATTGCCCCTAAACAAAGTGCTGCCGTTAGCTGGACATTTAGTATCCCTGACAACATAAGTATGATTGGCTATAGAATCACTGCTTCAACAGGCACTTTCAGCGATGGTGAAGAAAGAATGATCCCAGTCCTCACAAACAGGATGCTGGTTACCAATACAATGCCCATGAATGTAAGTGCATCAAGTACTGCAGATTTCACTTTCGATGGGTTATCTGACTTGGAAAACCAAAGTTCATCAATAAAGAATTACAGATATACTGTAGAGTTTACATCTAACCCTGCATGGTATGCAATTCAGGCTCTACCATACTTAAGCAATCCTGAAAACAGCAACAACCTTGCTTTGTTCAACAGCTATTTTGCTAATGCTCTCTCATCATATATTGTAAACAGCAATCCTAAAATTAAATCTGTTTTTGAAAGCTGGAAAAAATCTACACCTGATGCTTTTCTTTCGAATCTTGAGAAGAACCAATCACTAAAAAATACAATACTATCATCAACTCCATGGGTACTTGCTGCAGAAGATGAGACAGAGCAAAAACGCAGAATAAGTATTCTGTTTGATGTTAATCAAATGGCTAACCAAAAAGAAAATATACTTAACAAGCTACAAAAAGCTCAATTATCATCCGGAGCATGGCCATGGTTTAAAGGAATGCGCGAGGGTAGGCATACTACGCAATCAATTGCACTGGGCATGGCTAAACTACACAACAAAGGAGTAATAGACTTGAGTAGTGATAACAAGCGTTTTAATATGGTTAAGAAGGCTGTAATCTGGTTAGACGCAATGATTGTTGAGGATTATGTTAAACTCAAAAAGAGAAGTAGTAATTCACTTAGTAGTTATCACCTAAGAAGTTCACAAACACAATACATCTATTTAAGAGCATTACTTGTGGATATCATTCCAATCCCTGATAAAACTAAAGAAGCACTTCAGTATTATGTTGGCCAGGAAAAGAAATACTGGTTAAAACAATCTAATTACTTGCAAGGAATGATAGCCATTTCACTTTACAAGTTTGGACATAGAAATGAATCTGAGGCAATTATTCGTTCCCTTAAAGAAAGATCACTTTACAACAAAGAAATGGGAATGTATTGGAGAATGGATGCCGGTTGGAACTGGTATCAGGCACCTGTGGAAACACAGGCTATGATGATAGAAACCATGTCGGAATTGGAAAACAACCCAACAATAATTGAGCAGTTAAAAATCTGGATGCTCAAACAGAAACAAACCCAACACTGGAATACATCATCTGCAACAGCAGAAGCCATTTTTGCCTTATTAATGTATGGAAACAACACGTTAGATAACAACAACTTAGTTGATATTACTGTCGGTGACCAGAAAATTGATGTTAAGGGCAACCCTGATATAAAAGCAGAGGCAGGTACAGGATATTTCAGTACATCATGGACAGGAAATGAGATTACATCTGAACTTGCAGAAATTTCAGTAACCAACACCAACAATAATATTGCCTGGGGTGCTGCATATTGGCAGTATTTTGAAGATTTGGACAAAGTAGTTTCTCATAGTTCACCTT
>Ga0209633_10003539_pt1 | contig 14377 bp, 15 predicted proteins | sample Cruoilmetagenom1_FD_187290 | JGI IMG/M metagenome (GOLD analysis project Ga0209633, IMG submission 187290) | Oil polluted marine microbial communities from Coal Oil Point, Santa Barbara, California, USA - Sample 1 (SPAdes) (version 2) | ecosystem: Environmental > Aquatic > Marine > Oil seeps ... | reverse complement strand
ACGGAGGGACTCGAACCCTCGTCCAAACAAGCAACTAAAATACTTTCTACATGCGTAGTCTTCGTTTAATTTTCGACGAATAGCTGACCGAAAACCGCCCACTATTAGCTTATCTTCTTAAGTTTCAAAATACCATCGAAGTGCTCGTATTTCTAGGTTTACTTTTACGATGTCTCAAAATTGAACGCCGTTAACCAAGGCTTTCAGGAGACATAAAGCTTCTCTACCTGGTAGAGACTAGGCTAAATCCTACTATAATTCGGATTATGCAGCTAAAGCGTAGTTATTCTCGCCGTTTATAAGTTAAAATTGATTTTAACGAGTGCTATTTCATCGCTCGACATGCTTATATTTCAACTGATCTTGCTGTCAAAACCAGTCGTCCCCATAATGAAATAGGTACACTATGGCCTACCCTAATTGAATTAATCCCGAATTTATTTCGGGAACTCATCAGTTTCTTTAAATTCTTTCAAAGAAATAAGTCTGCAAAGATAATTCTTTTTTTTGCGAAATCATAGAATTCATAATACCTTGCAGCAAAATTTATACCAATTTTATTTTATGAAACGAGCATATTAAAATTTCTACAATAAATAGAAATATATTTTTGCAAGTTCTATATGACAGATTAAAAATAATGAATAGTACCCTATGAAATTTGCATTAATTAAAGAACGTAAAAATCCACCTGACAGACGGGTGGTTTTATCTCCACAAGCTTGTAAAAATTTAAAAAAAATCTTCCCTGATTTTCATGTCAAAGTTGAAAGCTCTGATATTCGGGTATTTACTGATGATGAATATAAGGCAGCCGGAATAGATATAACTAATGATATAACAGATTGTGAAGTATTATTAGGTGTAAAAGAAGTTCCGATGGAGTTTTTATTACCAAATAAGAAATATTTTTTCTTTTCTCATACCATAAAAAAACAAGCCTATAATCGGAATTTGTTAAAAGCAATTCTCGATAAAAATATTGAATTATACGATCATGAAGTCACCACTAATAGTAAAGGTATTAGAATTGTGGCTTTTGGAAGATATGCCGGAATCGTAGGCGCATATAACGGATTTAGAACTTACGGATTAAAACACGATATTTTTCAGTTGCCTAAAGCCGAAAGTTTGTCAAATCAAAAAGCTTTGATAGCTACATTAAATAAAACAGCATTACCGAATATTAAAATTGTATTGACGGGGAAAGGTAGAGTGAGCAATGGTGCCAAAGAGATGTTAGATGGTATGCATATTAAAGAAGTATCTGCCGATGATTATTTAAATAATACATATAATGAACCTGTTTATACGCAATTGGATGTGCTTGATTATAATGAGCGTAAAGATGGTAAAGTGTTAGATATGTTTGATTTTTTTAATAATCCGACAGATTATAAAAGCCGTTTTATGCGTTTTGCTAAAGTATCTGATCTTTATTTAGCTTGCCATTTCTGGGATAGTAAAGCACCTTTTATTTTTACTAAGGAAGACGCCAAGTCCACTGATTTTAAAATCAAAGTAATTGCAGATATCAGTTGTGATATTGATGGCCCTGTTGCCTCGACCTTGAGAGCATCAACTATTGCTGACCCTATTTACGGATACCATCCTCAAAGCGAAAAAGAAGTTGATTATACTGATGATAAAGCCATTGCAGTAATGGCAGTAGACAATTTACCCACCGAACTACCAAATGATGCCTCTATTGGTTTTGGAGAAAGTTTTGCCAACTATGTAATTCCGGCATTTTTTAATGGCGATAAAGATGGCGTATTGGAAAGAGCTTTAATGACAAAAAACGGGGAATTAACCGAGAGATATAAATATCTTCAGGATTATGTTGATGAGAAAGGATAGTTTTCAGCAGTAAACAACTATGCAAGACAAACAGTTTTTAATCGATCTAGCAAATACTAGAATGCCTTATGGTAAATACAAAGGCTGTTATTTAATTGATTTACCCGAACATTATATAGTTTGGTATCATGCAAAAGGTTTCCCGAAAGGAAAAATAGGAATGATGTTAGGACTAGTTTATGAGTTAAAGTTAAACGGTCTGGAACACTTGATTCGTAATATTCAAAAGAATTCATCAACATATTAACATAGGATTAAAATTCTGTTAAATTTCTTTTTAATATAACATAGACCTTTATTTTTCTTAATTTTAGACAACTAATAACTTTAAACTAAAAAATTATGTCTACACAAAAAGTTGCCAATCGTTTGGTTGAATTGATGCGTAAAGGAGATGGAATGACAGCCGTAAATGAACTGTATGCTGACAATATTGTAAGCAAAGAAATGCCCGGATACCCAGTTGAAATTACATCAGGAAAAGAAGCTGTCACTCAAAAAAGCGTAGAATGGTTCAATAATGTTCAAGAGTTTCATAAAGGTGAAATTTCTGACCCGCAAGTTGCAGGAAACCATTTCTCATGTACCATGGATTTTGATGTTACCTTTAAAGATAGAGGGCGTCAACAAATGAATGAAGTATGTGTTTATGAAGTTAATGATGGTAAAATTGTAAATGAACAGTTTTTTTACACTATGTAATTAAAAATAGTACGTAAGCTAAAGCAGTCTTAATAATTATTGGGGTTGCTTTTTGCTTTTACCCAAAGTGAAAACTCCATAGAGCATATGAAAGACACCAAGACCCAATCCAAGAAATAAGATCTCTTTATCAACAATAAAATAAGCCATTAGTGCAAGGATAATTTCAGCAAAGCCCAAATATTTTAAATTTCCGGATGAAAGTCTGTTTAAATTCAATAAGAAAATTCCGTATAACAATAATAGCAAAGGCGTTATGATGCTATAGTATCCATTATTTGCAACAATTACCAAAATAATTATAAAAAGCAGTAATGAAATTAAAGCGTGAAAACGGAATTTTTTAGATAGTGGCCCCCATAATTTTTCATTATGCCTTTTTGCACTTCTTTTCGCTCTTATCAATAAGGTTATCAAAGAAATTAATACAATAACCACCGCAAAAACTATGATGGCTATTTCTAATAAGGCTATCGGTAATTGTGATGACCCGTCAAAACCATCACCATAGGTAGCGGTTAACATATGAACCATATAAACAATTAGCAGTCCATAAATTCCTAATAGAATTGCTGACCATCCACGCAAAGAAAAATAGGTCGAGGTTTGTTGCATCTTTTTAAATAATTAAACCACAAGTTAGTTGAATATATTAAGAGTACAAAAATGTCATATCTATTCAGAAAGAAATTATGTTTACAATTACCTCTTAAGTATTGATTTTTCTTGATAATTAGATTGAATTAGATTAAGAAATAAATATCCTAACAAAAATAAAATCCCAAACCCAATAGTTACACCCCATGTTCTTGGGTGTGATAACGGGTCTTTTATTCTTTCAATAATATCAACTAATAATAATTGCGGATTTGAAATGACATCCCAACTATTCCATCTTAAAAATCTACCTAAATAAATTCCAAATCCCGAAAGGAAAAATACTAGTACAGTAACTAACCAGGTAACTCTCCTAGAAATTTTAGTTAAGAGTAAAGTATGCATATCATTTATTGATAAGAAAAATAAAAGAACTCCATTTACTGCAAAAGAAACAACTAATAGTAGATCAAACCACAGTGGTATAATCTTTTGTTGTTTTAAATGAAATATATCGGTAATTATATAAGACGCATTTGGCAAAAATGATAACCAGACTACAAAAATCATAAAAAATGGTAACGTTTTTAACCTCCTAGTTTTAATTATGTTGGTTATGACAAAAGGAATATAAGCCAATATTAAGTTCCATACTAAAAACATATATGTATTAGAAACTGTAAACCATATTCTAAAAATAAGCATGCTCAAACAATAACTTGATAGTAGTAACAATAATAAATGTAATTTTCTTTGTGGATTTTTCTTCATTCTAATTTCCTTTTTAAAAGATTTACAAAACTTAATGACCTAAACTCAACCATTACTCCAATCTATTTTTCTAGACACATACATTATGGATGCAAGTATTAAGAATAAACCAATACTACCAACTAAAAGAGCGTAATTCTCTAACTGAATAATTACATAAATAAATGTATATAAAGCCGTTAATGAGGCCCCAATAAAGATGGGGAATTTAAACGTTTGTAAAATTGATTTAGCGTATAATGTGATAAGTATAACTACTGAAATTCCTGCTACTAAATAGGCTTTTAAAAAATTACTATGCTCTGAAATAGAAACCAGTAAGGTGTAAAACATAGTCAACGCCAACCCTATCATTAAATATTGAAATGGATGTATATTTATTTTACTCAATGTTTGAATTAAAAAGAACACTAAAAAAGTAAGTGCAATCACTAAAAATCCATATTTGGCAGAGCGCTCACTTTTTTGATATTCGTCTACCATTACTATAAACTTCGTGCCGAAAGCATACTCACTTAAGTTTGGAATTTTATTCAGATATTGTTGTGAAAATGCTCTGTTTATATGTAATACTTTCCAATCGGCTTTAAAACCATCCTTTGTTATCTCCTTTGTTTCATCATTGGGTAAAAAGTTGCCAACAAAACTCGGGTCTGCCCAGTTAGAATTCATTTCCATCGAAGTTGTTTTCCCTATTGGAATAATTTGTATTTGTCTGCTTCCGTTAAAAGACATATTAAAATTAAACTGAACACCTTCGTTTTTTGGCAAATCATTTTCATTTATAAAAGTAGATTCTAACTCATCTAAACCACTCACACTTGTTTTATCATTATCGTTGAAATTCGTTTCAAATGTGTATGAATTATCATTAATTTTAAGATGCATTTCGTTTTTAATACCTTTTAAATTAGATGTCTTAACAATAATGGTAGCTCTATCCCAAATAATATCTTCACTTTTAATCTTTTTAGAAGCTAATTCGGCTTCCACATAGTTTCCGGTAAAATTCATGTTTGTTGTGAAAACAGCCGACTCAAAATTCCCTCTTTTTAAAGTTTTTGAATCTACGTTTATCTTACTTTGAAGAGTTTCAGGAAAGATATACGCAAAATTTAAATGTGTTTTGGTTTCTTTGATATATACCTTTGTCTTTTCATTGAACTTTGACGTTTCAGTATACGTTTTGTAAGGCAACTTTAATATTGGCCCATATACCAAGACTTCATTTCCCCATTTTTGATTTATTTCATTGATAACGCCTATCTGCCTAAAAGATCTTTCTCTAATAAGACTATCTATATATGATAATGGTATTAATAATACAATTATGAGCAACCCAACCATTAGCATTCTAGCCGTAATTGATGTTTTTAACCAATGCCCGAACTTGTTTGTGTTTTGTTTTTTAATTTCTTCCATAATGTTTAAGTTTTAAATGATAAAAGTTTATTTCGAGTTAATGTTAATTTAATTTACTAATGTGTGATTTAGAGAATATTGTGAATTGTAAATCGGTAAGAGAAACATTCAATAATTTTTTAAAATCAAAATGGTAAAACGCATTTGCATTTTTACCAATACTATATGATTTATAATAATAATTTAGATAATCGGGCAATAGTATTGTGCCAATTATAAGAACAGCAAATAAATACGGACTGCGTTTTCCGTTACCAAAACACAAGTATTGCAAAGCAATTTCATCTTGAGCCTGAATTCCAAAACCCGTTAGTACATGATACGCATCATGTCGTTCAACTTTAGCTATCAATTCAAATTTGTTTTTATCTAAAAATAACCCCAAATGTTTTCCTAATGAAGCTTCTGGATATTGTAGCAAGTCATTCTTACTTATTCCCCAGGCTTCATGGTGTTTAAATAAGTTTGTGTACACTTTCTGTGACTTCTCAAATAACCACGCAATAAATTGTTTTCTTCGATTCATATTTAAAAGTACTTTGAAATACAAAGTGCTATAATAAAAAAAATTGTTCTACTTATTAATCAATTTTTCTAAAGCATTAATGTGCTTTTTAAACTCAGCCCTACCAAGCTTAGTGGTGCTATATCGTGTGTTTGGTTTTCTTCCAATAAATTGTTTTTCTATATTGATATATTCCGATAGTTCAAGGGCCTTAGTATGACTTGCCAGATTACCATCAGTGACCCCAAGTAATTCTTTTAAGGTATTAAAATCAGCATATTCATTAACCATCAAAATAGACATTATACCCAATCGAATACGATGATCAAAAGCTTTATTTATGTTGGTAATTATACTCACAATTATTTCATGTCATATTTAAAATACATCAATGATCCATATGCAATATGTAGTACGCCAAAACCTAATACCCATAACCAAAATCCGTAACCGGGAAACATTGCGCATATCAACCCTAAAACAATCTCTATATAACCTAAATAGCGAATATTACCGATACTATATTTAGCTGCGTTCACAAGCGCTAAACCATAAAAAATAAGCATCAATGCTGCTGTTTGTCCATACTTTTGCTGGCCTAAAATAATTAAAATGTAGAGGCCTCCAGCTACTAAAGGAATTAAAAAATTCAGAATCAATCGACGCGAAGAAACATCCCAAACTTTTTCATCATTTTTTTTAGCTTTTCTCGTTGTTAAATAAATGGCAGTTATAATACTTACAAAAGCAATTAAAAATAGATCTAATAGTACTAGTCTAAATATTTTACCATCTAAAATTAAATATTGCCTCGCAGAATTAGTAACTAACCAATAAGCAACAGCAGCACCAATCAATGCATAAATACCAGCTAATATTCCTGATAGACCACTTAGAGAAATAAACCTAGATGATTTATTCATTAATTCTTTAATTTCACCAATATCTTGTAAATAATCTTTCGTTCCCATATTTTAAAGTACTTTGAAATACAAAGTAAAATAAAAAACTTCACTTTAACAAATAATTTTTTCAGTAAGTTTGATTAAAAATTGAAAAGAATCTATGAATCCCGCCGAAAACTACATTCTTAATCAGCCTGAACCTTATCGTTCTATATTATTACATTTACAAGTTGTCATCGAGCATACTATTCCGAATCTTGATTTAAAATATAAATACAATATTCCTTTTTATTATATTAATAACAAGCCATTTTGCTATTGCAATGCGAGCCATAAAAATCAATTTGTTGACCTCGGGTTTTGGAAAGGCAATCAAATACAGGTTCATCGAGATCATTTAGTGACCGAAAACAGGAAAATGATGGTTTCATTACGTTATCAAACTCAAGAAGATATTAATGATGCTATATTAATTGATGTGTTAAAAGAAGCGCAGAAATTGTATTAAAATGAATCCGATAAATTACAAAAAATAATCATCCGACAAGAAAAAAAAATCATAAAAGTTTTCAACGTCAACTTGTTATTAAAAAAAATTAACCTCCTTAAAAGGTGGTTTATTGTACAGTATTTTTGTCTTGCTCATTTTAAATTTCTAAACCTACCCTAATGACAGAGGAAACCATTAAAACCAACCTATTTACTTACCAAGACGTATTAAAAACCTCATTAGACTACTTTAACGGAGATGAATTAGCCGCTACTACCTGGATAAATAAATATTGCCTAAAAGATAAAAGTGGTAACTATTTAGAAAAAACGCCAGATGATATGCATAAGCGCATGGCAGAAGAATTTGGAAGAGTAGAATCAACTTATTTTCAAACCGAAACCAAGTCTGATAACTTGTCGGTTTACGGAAAGAAAAGAAAAGCCTTAACTACTGATAAAATATATAAGTTATTCAAAGATTTTAAATATGTTATTCCTCAAGGTAGCGTCATGTATGGCTTAGGTAATAATGAAGTAATTGCTTCTTTGTCAAACTGCATTGTAGTGCCTTCGGTTGTAGATTCTTACGGTGGTGTTTGTCATACTGATCAGCAATTGGCTCAATTATTCAAAAGACGTTGTGGCGTTGGTGTAGATCTGTCGGAGTTACGCCCAAAAGATGCTACGGTATCTAATGCTGCGGGTTCTACAACTGGTGCTGTCTCTTTTATGAATCGTTTTTCAAATACTACAAGAGAAGTAGCGCAGAATGGTCGTAGAGGAGCGCTTATGTTAACGATGGATGTTACGCATCCTGATATTGAAGATTTTATCACAATTAAACAAGATCTTAGTAAAGTTACGGGTGCCAATATTTCTATTAGATTATCTGATGCTTTCATGAACGCCGTGGTTAACGATTCAAAATTTACACTAAAATGGCCTGTTGATAGTGATGAACCAACATATACAAAAGAAATAGAAGCTAAAGAGTTGTGGCAAAAAATTATAGAATGTGCGCACAATACAGCTGAACCCGGACTTATTTTTTGGGATAGGCAGCATACGTATTCAACCTCTTCTGTATACCCTGAATTTAAGAATAGTTCTACCAATCCTTGTTCTGAAATAGCTATGCAAGGTGGTGACAGTTGTAGATTAATTGCCGTTAATCTATACAGTTTTGTGAAGGATCCTTTTACGAAAAAAGCGTCCTTTGATTCTAAAAAGTTTTATGAAGTAGTATACGAATCTCAACGGTTGATGGATAATTTGGTCGATCTAGAACTTGAGGCAGTAGATAGGATTCTTGACAAAATTGAAAATGATCCCGAACCAAAACATATAAAACGCACAGAAAAAGATACTTGGAAATTATTACAAGAAACCGGTAGAAAAGGAAGACGAACCGGACTAGGGTTTACTGCTTTAGCGGATGCAATAGCTGCATTAGGTATTAAATTTGATACAGACGAAGGATTAAATGCCGTAGATGAAATAATGAAGATCAAATTTACTGCAGAATTTGATAGCAGTATAGATATGGCAATTAGCCGAGGGCCATTTGAAGTATTTAACAGAAATATTGAAGATACTTCAGAATTTGTTCAAATGATACAGCAAGAATATCCAGACATGTATGAAAGAATGATGAATAATGGTCGTAGAAATATCTCTATTAGTACTGTTGCGCCCACTGGCTCTTTGAGTATGTTGGCACAAGTTTCTTCGGGTATTGAACCCGTATTTTTATTGTCTTATGTACGTCGTAGAAAAGTAAATGAAAGTGATGAACATGCAAAAGTAGATTTTGTAGATGATTTAGGTGATGCTTTTGAGGAGTTTACTGTGTATCATAAAAAACTGGAAACATGGATGAACACTACTGGCGAAACAAGCATAGATAAAAGTCCGTATGCCGGTGCCACTGCCCCAGAAATTGACTGGAAAAAACGTGTTGAAATGCAAGCATTGGTTCAAAAATATACAACACATTCTATCAGTTCAACCATAAATTTAGCCTCAGATGTTTCGGTTGATCTGGTTGGCGATATTTATATAGAATCTTGGAAGAAAGGTCTAAAAGGTATTACTGTTTATAGAGATGGCTCTCGTAGTGGCATCTTGGTTTCTGCTGATGATAAAAAAGAAGAAAACAAATATCTTACAGAAACTTTTGTAGCTAAACGGCCTTTAAAAGTTGAGGCCGAGATCATTCGTTTTCATAATGAATCAGAAAAATGGTTAGCAGTAATTGGTCTAATTGAAGGAAGGCCTTATGAAATTTTTACAGGTAAAATGAAAGATGCTTTTAACCTTCCACAATGGGTTGAAAAAGGATGGGTATTAAAAAACAGAAATGATGATGGTACTTCAAGATATGATTTTCAATACATAGATAGTGACGGATATAAAACAACAATTGAAGGACTGTCAAGATCATTTGATAAAGAATTTTGGAATTATGCTAAACTTATTTCAGGTGTTTTACGTCATGGAATGCCAATGCCTTATGTTGTTGATCTTATTCAAAATTTAAACTTATATGACGAGCATATAAATACCTGGAAAAATGGAGTTGCCAGAGCGCTAAAACGTTTTGTAGCCGAAGGAGCAAAGGCTGCCGATAAAAAATGTCCTGAATGTAATGATCCTGAAGGATTGATCTATAAAGAAGGCTGTCTAATTTGTAAAAGTTGTGGACACTCTAAATGTGGATAAATATTATTCATTTAGAGAAGGTATGATCTTAAAACTTGCAACAGGCAGCAAATTGGAATAGATAGTTATACTTGAACTACTCGAATCTCGGTATTTTATTGACGTAACAAACTTACCATTTTTGGTTCTTTTAAAATCAATCGGTTTAATATGCTTATCCCCTTCAAGGGTATAAAAAAACTTTTTTCTTTTAGGAATTGTATCAAAATAAATCTGAATTCTATTTTTCTTAGTTCTTATTAGACCTTTTTGAAAATCTGCTAATTTTATTTTGTCATTAAAATAACTAGGATAAAGTATGGGTTTTTTAAAAAAGTCTTTTTTTGATATTTTATCTTCAGTTAATTGCCATTCGAACTTTGCCGGGAGATGCGTTAAAATAAATTCATCAGGATTAGTAAAAAAGTAATAATCACGCAATTTTTCAAAATTCTCTTTCGAAATATGGTTTATTAGTGATGAGCCCCATGTAACATCAATTAATTTCCATGTGTCTTTTATTTTAACTACATTCCAGGCATGATCTTTATATTTCTTTTCATTCTCAATTTCATCAATATATATCTTACTAAAACCTAGAACTACTTGAGAACTAACTCCCATTCTGTCACATACTTCTTTAAACAGCTCACTATAATCAAGACAAATGCCTTTTCCATTTCTTAAAACTTTTTCTAGTCTTTTTATTTTTCTTTTATTTCGCTGTCTCTTTAAGTCGTTAGTATCAAAATATACAATTCTATCACTTAGATCTAAATTATCATTTAAATAATCGTACCTAATATAATAAGTTAGCCAACTATATAATGCTCTTGTTTTTTCTTCATCCAATTTGAAATCATTATTAATACGATTAGCTAATGCGTCAATATCATCAAATCTAGTAGGATAATTTCTAATTTGTTTATCTATATGACTATACTCTTGTCCGAAATTTAGATGAACAAAAAAGAGGAAGAAAATTAGAAAAAGCTTTTTCATTTTTTATTTTAAAGATAGTAATTTAATCTTTTAAAATAATTTTGTACTGTAGTACAGTAAGTTTATTGGCAAATAATATTAATTCTGTGTTTTTGTTTTGCACAAACGGAATCTTAACTATGCATTTTTCATCAGTACAACTAGGCGCCAATTCAACACTAAATTTATCTCCTTTAAAAATATAATAAAGCTTAGTATTTTTAGGAATAACACCCATTTCTATAATTATATCTGAGTCAGATTTTACAAAGAGTTCTCCCTGCACTGGAGATAATAATTTTAAATTATTTTTAAAAAAGGATTTTGCAAAAATAGGTGATGCAAAAAATTGTTTTTTTGTCATGGTTTTTTTTGTCAAAAACCATTCTTTTTCTGAAGGATAATGGGTTACTGCGAACTTGTCAGGATCGGTTAAGAAGAAGAAATCATCAAATCGTTGAACCCAATTATCCCCGTTTGTGTATCCTGCCCCCCAGGTAGCATCGACTAAATACCATTTATTTTGAATTTTAACGGCATTCCAAGCATGATTTTCTTGACTCGGATTGGTACCTATTTCACTTACATCTGATTTAGAGAATCCTCCTACCAACATGCATGGGATACCCAATTGTTCCAAAGTTTTTTTAAAAGCTTGAGCATAACCCTCACATATTGCTTTATTAGTTAGTAGTGTTTGGTTAGCAGTGTGGGTATTGATAGCTGTTAATTTCCGTTTAAGATCTTCCTGACTAGTATAGCTAAAATTAATCTGCGTTTCACCATTGTACAATGTTTTCAGATCATAAGAAACATTAGTCGCTAGCCACGTGTAAATAGCACGAACCCTATCAAGGTCACTAGTGAAATCTTGCTGTATTTGTCTAGCTAGTTGATTAGTAGTAGCATATTTTTTAGGATACAGTCTAACTCTTCTATCTACATTGTCAAAATTTTGAGCATGTACATCGGCTGCAGTAAACCAAAGAAAAAGGGTTAAAATTATTAGCTTCATACTAGTTATTAAGAACAATGATTACTCCAAAAGATTGTATGAATTTAGTTAAAATAAGCTTAAAATGAAGTTACTTAATAATTATTTTAACAATTTTCTTTTGACCACTTATACGAACTTCCACAAAGTAAATTCCAGATTGAAAATGAGTAGTGTTAATTGAATAATTTCCGTCTTGGAACAATTTCTGAAAAACTATCTTTTGCCCTACACTATTATAAATATTGATTGTAATGTCTTTGATATCTAAAGTCTTAATAATAATATTTTCTGTGGCAGGATTTGGATAGATTACAAATTGAGTTGAACTAAATTCATCATTAGAGAGTGTCCCTTCATATTCGTAAGCTCCAACATCTATAGTACCCAACAATGTTCTAGAAGAATTATTAATTGGATGTACATAATGTTTATCAGGTGTTAAAGAAAATCCGTTAACCGAATTTATCGACGTTCCTGCATTCGCAGCCGGTGAATTTGCATTTAAATTATAATCATAATTAGGTTCATCTGTAAATAGCATATTGCCAATATTGGTGTCAAAAATATTATTGCTCATGGTTGTCGTTGTACCATTCACTAATGTTCCTATACCGGCGAAAATATTATTTGAAACGTTTGCGATAGTTGTTCCGCCTTGTACAGATACAAAAACACAAGAGGCAGTTCTTTTATTTACTAAAGTATTATTGATAAAATGTAACTCATTTGGAGTCGAGTTAGACAATCCTTCCAAACCAAAACCAACTAAATTATTGTTTGGTGCATTTGGCCCTTGCATCAATAAATTACCCATGATAACTGTAAAACCACCATTAGATAGATCAATTAATCTACTCGAATTACCTGTCGCTTCATCCATAATTCTATTGTATAAAATATAATTATTTGTAGCTCTTGATTTCACATTGTGCCCTACTTTAGCATGATGCATATATGAATATCTTAAAGTAAAACTATTTACATGGCCTACATAAATATTATGTGTAAATCCATCTCCAAAGCCATTGTTACTAAACTCTGAAAACTCAACCAAAATATCACCTGCATTTGGGTTATTAGTTAAAATTCCGTTTTCATTATCATGAAAATAACAATTTCTAATAGTTAAACTAATACCTTCTTGTCTTATACCCGCTCCGTTTTCATCTGGTACAGTTGCTCCTGAAAATTCAATGTTTTCAACCGTAGCATTGTTACCTGAAATGATCCAAATTCCTTTTCCTTGTAAATTTTGTCCGTTCGCAATCAGATGAGGTCTCCCTCCAACACCTCTAATTATTAAATTATCAGCTGACCAATTTGCAAAAGCGGCAACTCCAACATAATCAGTGGCATCAATTTCAATAATATCGCCATTTTGAACCACATTTGCTAAAAATAATTCATTAGGTGAAATATAAGTTTGTGAGGGACCAACATGATAAGTTGTTGCAAAAGCAACATTGAAAAAAATTAAGGGAAGAAAAACAAAAAGTAACCTTTTGATTTTCATAGAGTATTGGTTAAGCTTATAGATATAAACTTTATAGTCGGCTATTTATTGTAGTGTATTTATTGTTTTTCTAATTGCCACTAAGTTACTCAACAACTTTTCTAAATGATCTAAATGTAACATGTTTGCTCCATCTGATTTTGCATTTGCCGGATCAAAATGTGTTTCTATAAATAAACCATCAACATTGTTTACAATTCCGGCTCTGGCAATGGTTTCTATCATATCCGGACGACCTCCCGTCACACCTGATGATTGATTGGGTTGTTGTAAAGAATGTGTTACATCTAATACTGTTGTTGCATATTGCCTCATTGTAGGAATCCCTCTAAAATCAACTATCATATCCTGATACCCAAACATAGTACCTCTGTCAGTAATCATTACTTTATCATTGCCACTATCAATCACTTTTCTTACTGCATGTTGCATACTTTCGGCACTCATAAATTGTCCTTTTTTAAGATTGACAACTTTTCCTGTGTTAGCTGCTGCAACCACTAGATCGGTTTGGCGTACTAGAAATGCGGGAATCTGTAACACATCAACATATTCGGCAGCTTTTACAGCATCAGAAACTTCATGAATATCAGTAACCGTTGGTACATTAAAAGTAGTGCTTACCTTTTGCAAAATTTTTAAAGCCTTTTCATCTCCTATACCGGTAAAACTATCTACTCGTGAGCGATTTGCTTTTTTAAAACTTCCTTTGAAAACATATGGAATTTCCAATTTATCAGTAATAGTAATTACTTTCTCTGCAATCCGCATAGCCATCTCTTCGCTTTCAATTGCACAAGGACCAGCTAATAAAAAAAAGTTATTACTATTGGTGTGTTTTATATTCGGAATTAAAGAAATTTCCATCAGTTAAATTTTTGACAAAAGTACAATTTTTTACAATTCTTCTATTTCAAGATCCTCTTTAAGAA
>Ga0209633_10003538_pt1 | contig 14378 bp, 11 predicted proteins | sample Cruoilmetagenom1_FD_187290 | JGI IMG/M metagenome (GOLD analysis project Ga0209633, IMG submission 187290) | Oil polluted marine microbial communities from Coal Oil Point, Santa Barbara, California, USA - Sample 1 (SPAdes) (version 2) | ecosystem: Environmental > Aquatic > Marine > Oil seeps ... | reverse complement strand
TCACCGAACCCGTTAATAACGCCATGTTAACCCCTATATTTCCCAATAATGCTTTGATACCATTAAAATGTTGATTGGCAAGAATCTCCGTTGGGGCCATTAAACAGGCCTGGTAGCCATTGTCAATAGCCAAAAGCATTGTCATCAATGCCACTATGGTCTTGCCCGAGCCTACATCGCCCTGTAATAACCGGTTCATTTGCGCATTACTGCCCAAATCGGCACGAATCTCTTTGATGACTCGTTTTTGGGCATTGGTCAGTTCAAATGGTAAGTGGTTCTTATAAAAATCATTGAAATATTCGCCAACTTGGTCAAAGTTGAAGCCTTTGATTTTCAGCTTGCGGAGCATTTTTTTTGAAATCAGCTGAAGTTGAATGAAAAAAAGCTCTTCAAACTTCAATCGGAACTGGGCCTTGGCCAAATATTCCTGGTTCTTGGGAAAATGTATGTTAAACAAGGCCTCACTTTTTGATATCAATTTTAGCTCATGTAAAATACTGTCGGAAAGGGTTTCCAAGAACTTTCCTTTGGTCTCTAGGAACAATTGCTGCAATAATTTATTGATGACGCGATTGGTCATACCGCTATTGCCCAATTTTTCTGTGGAAGGATATACGGGTTGCATCTGTATCTTGATCCCTTGCTCGTGTTCGGTCAGTAATTCCATTTCAGGGTGGGGCATTGAGAATTTACCGCTATACCAATTGCAACGGCCAAAGATGACATAGGGTGTATTCAATTTTAAGTTATCACGGATCCATTTTTGGCCCCGAAACCAGACCAATTCCATTTCCCCGGTTTCATCCATAAAGGTAGCGACCAAACGTTTCCCTTTTTTCTGTTCTACGATTTTAATATGGATGATTTTCCCAACGATTTGAACATCGGCATTACTTCGCTGTAATTGCCCGATTTTATAGTATTGGGTTTTATCTATATATCTGTTAGGGAAGAGATTAAGTAAATCCTGAAAAGTTGTGATACCCAACTCCGATTGTAATGTATTGGCCCGGTTAGGGCCAACACCTTTTAGGTATGTAATAGGAGTCTGCAGGTAATTGGCATTCATAGGGTAAAAATAGCGGTTACCATATACAACTGCAACAGACGAAATTGCTAAATTTGATCTAGACTTTGTATTCAACCTGTAATGGATAGATTTTTACTTATTATTTTCTTACTTGTTACGCCTTTGTTGCTTGCACAGCATCAAGATAAAGTTGATTTTACAAAAGCCAATGTCTCCATTCATATAAATGCCTCTTCTGAAGTAATTGAAGGAGAAGTAGTTTATAATTTCGAAGTATTAAGGAAAGTGGATTCCGTCTTTTTGAACGCGCGTAATATGGACATTACCTCTGTTCGACTGAACAAGAAGAAGGTAAAATTCAATAACAATGATCAAACGATATCTATTTACAAAAAGCTCAGAAGAGGGAAGACCTATGCATTGACCCTTGAATACAAGGCAAGGCCTAAACAGACAGTATATTTTATCAATTGGAAGGGTGTGGATTCTTCAAATGACCAGACCTTCCCTGCCGGCAGACAGGTATGGACGCAAGGTCAAGGGAAATATACCAGCCATTGGCTGCCTAGTTTTGATGATATGACCGAAAAGGTGGAGTTTGATTTAAATATCACCTTCGACAAAACATATGAAGTAACAGCGAATGGAAAGTTAAAAAACAGCAAGGAAACAGACTTGCTTAAAACTTGGTCTTTCGACATGCTTAATCCCATGAGCAGCTATCTATTGGCCTTTGCCATTGGTGAATATGACAAAAAAGAGTTGATATCCGCAAGTGGAATCCCTATTGAAAATTATTATTATCCCGAAGACAGTTTAAAAGCCGAACCCACGTATCGATATACCAAAGAAATTTTTGATTTCCTGGAAGATAAAATCGGCGTGCCTTATCCTTGGCAGAACTATAAACAACTTCCCGTTAAGGATTTTTTATACGCAGGGATGGAGAACACGAGTGCCACGATTTTTTCTGATGCATTTGTAATTGATTCCGTTGCCTTTGTGGATAAGAGCTATGTGAACGTAAATGCCCATGAACTCGCCCACCAATGGTTCGGGAATCTAGTAACGGAAAAAGACGGGAATCATCATTGGCTGCATGAGGGATTTGCAACCTACTACGCCTATTTAGCTGAAAAGGAAATTTTTGGGGACGAACACTTTTATTGGAAACTCTATGATTCGGCAATGCAGTTACACGAACTTTCCAAAAAGGGAAATGGAGAGGCCCTGACCAATCCCAAAGCAACTAGCCTTACGTTTTATGAGAAAGGAGCCTGGGCGCTTGTTATGTTGCGTAATCTAATTGGGGAAGTTTCCTTTAAACAGGGAATCAAGAACTATTTGGAAAAATACCAATTCAAAAATGTAACCATTGACAACTTTTTAGCTGAAATGGTAGCTGTAAGTAATAAAGATCTTGCCGCTTTCAAAGGTCTATGGTTAGATTCACCTGAATTTCCGTTTCAAAAGGCGAAGGAACATTTAATGGCCAAATCTACTTCCGTTGCCGCTTTATTTAAGCTAAAATGGGAGCTAACGACAAGCCTTGAAGATAAGACCAACATCATTCAAAAGTATTGGAACGTTTCGGATAATGAGGAGCTTAAGTCACGAATAATTACAAAGTATCATAAATCATTTTCACCCGAATTGATTAGTGAAGCCTTTGGCAGTAAGTCCATCAAGATTCGACAGGCCTTGGCCTTGGCATATGATAAAGTCCCAATGGAATTAAAAAAAGAATACGAATCACTGCTCACTGATCAGAGTTATGTAACGCTGGAGAATGCCTTATATAGACTATGGATTTCATTTCCCCAAGATAGAACCGACTATTTAGAAAAAACCAAGGGTATTATAGGTCTGCCCAATAAAAATGTTCGCCTCCTATGGTTGCTGTTTGCAGTGCTTACCAAGGATTATCAAAAAGATTCAAAAGAAAGGTATATTTCAGAGTTATTTGGTTACACCTCTCCACAATATTCCATGGAAACCCGGCAAGGTGCTTTTGAGTTGATTGGCGAAGTCTTCAAGTTTTCGGACCAGAATCTTTTGGATTTACTCAATGCAACAGAACACCATTCCTGGCAGTTTAGAAAATACGCCAGGAATTTGTTGGATGGGCTTTTAAAAGATGATGAGCAAAAGAATCGATTTATAGAGCTTGTAAAAGGACTAAATGATGATGAATTTCGTTATATTAATACTAAATTAAATTTGCAATGAGGGCAATGGTCATTTCAGGTGGGGGAAGCAAAGGAGCCTTTGCCGGTGGCGTTGCGCAATATTTAATGCAAGGACTTAACTACCATTATGACCTATTTTTGGGCACCTCTACTGGCAGTTTGCTGATTTCCCATTTAGCCCTTCAAAAAATTGAAAAAATCAAAGAGGTTTACACCTCCGTAAATCAAGAAAGTATTTTTAGTAATTGCCCATTTGTTATTCAAAAAAAGCATGGTGTTGAAAGCATTGCCATTGACCACTGGAATGTACTAAAAAACTTCTATCATGGCAGCAAGACATTCGGGGAAAGTAAAAATCTGTTGAAACTTATACGTAACACCTTGACCGAGGAGGAATTCGATATCTTAAAAAACGGACCTAAGGACATTGTGGTTACGGTATCTAACCTTTCCTTGAACCAAGTAGAATATAAGTCAATCAACGATTTTAACTATGATGAATTCTGCGAATGGATTTGGATTTCCTGTAACTACACCCCCTTTATGAGTTTAGTCAAGAAAAACGGGTGCGAGTATGCTGACGGGGGTTTAGGTTCCATGGTACCTATTGAGGAAGCCATAAAACGGGGTGCAACCGAAATTGATGCCATTATTTTGCAAACTGAAACAACCCTTTTTAATAGAATGCCCTCGAAGAATGCCTTTGCCTTGCTAACTGCAATGTTCGCTTTTATGTTGGATCGGATTGAGCATCAAAATATCCGTATTGGCAAGTATGTTGCAAATCACCATGATGCTGTAATCAATTTTTACTATACGCCCGCAGTGTTGACTACCAATTCATTGATTTTCAACAAAGAAAAAATGACGACATGGTGGGAAAGCGGATTCAATTTTGCGAAATACAAGAATTTGGAAACTTCTCAGTTGGATCTGACATTGGAGTAATTTTCTAATTCTTAAAACTCCAAACTCCCAACCTGTATCTTTAAACTTCAATTTACCAAAGTCCTCCAATTTCCCTTTTTACAAAAGATAGGGCAGTAGCCGACGGTGATTGTTTGTCCATCGTTTGGTTCAAGACATCCTCACGCAACTTATCAGCAGAATCTGTTTCACTCATTGCAGCTTTACGAATCATCTGAATAGTGGCACTTTTAGCTGCTTTAATGATATTCCAACACTCATCGGATAAATAAATCTGTTGCGATAGATTATGCTCAAATTCATTTTCAATGGTCTTTATCAGCAAGTTTTCATAATCACTTTTATTAGCTGATTTTGGCGCCACTCGAACTACTAAACTTGGGATGGCGATACGTTCCAAGAACAAGGCCATTCTTTCATAGGCTTGAAGCCGGATGGGTAGTGTATTTTGTTGGGAATCCTTGTGTAAAAGAAACCGTCGCCTACCTTCCTCATTATTGGTGTGCATTCTAAAAAAATAAAAGGCTATGGCACCTACAACTACTGAGGGTAATAAATATGCGAATAATTGAAAGATCTGATCTCCGGTCATTGTAATTGGTCATTTATCCCGATAGCTATCGGGAGGTTTATGCAAACTAAAACGCAAGTTTTTTTGAAAAAGTATTTCCTATTTCAATTAGGCATTATATTAATTCGAAGACTTCATATTCTCTTTCACCATCCCATAAAACTGACTGTAATTTGGATGTAGATTAAGATTGATACCTTCCTTGAAATTACCATCTTGCCCTAAAGCGTTTATTCTATTGGGATCTATTGAAAATTGATTTTGTAGTACTGCCCCGACGGTCGATGCCTGATTGGCGGCGACATCCAGTTCACCGGTCATGCTCAGTCCTTCTATCGTTATTGAGACCTTTGGATTTGCGTTTAGGATACTCGCTATTTTTTCTAGCCAGACAGTACCCTCTGCAGTTACAGTAGACACCATGGCCGTATCAAAAAGCGATTCTAATTTAGCTGTAATAATCACCGAACCATTACTGACGCCGACTTTGGCATTCTCACCAAGAGTTTGTTTCGCATTAGTCAAAACTACTATCGCCGTAGAATCGTTGGAGGCAATAGCATCGTTAATAGCCTTTAACTGATTCTCTTTCTCTTCCAGCTTTGCCATTACCTTATTTATGTTTTCCGAGTTTTTATTGGATACTTCTGCAAAACTATTGAGATTTTTCAATAAGGTGGCATTGGCATCTTGAAGTTCTTTTACCTGTGACTCAAAAGATTCTGCACGGGCCAGTCCTATTTTTTCATTCTTTTTAGCTTGAACAACAACGGCTTTTGTGGAATCCAATTCAGTCTTAAGTTCGTCGATTTGAGCGATAAGATCACTTTTTCGCTGTGCAAACAAAAATGATGAGGACACCAATACTATGGATAAAGTAAGTAAAATTCGGTTCATAGGCCTATTTAGATTGTTTTTGCGATTTGTTATTGATTGGCAATGCACAAAAATAAATCATTAATTGTTCTCTCGGAAATGCTTTCCACCCAAGTATTCACAATCTTGAAGTTCTTGCATTCCATTGAAATTTACTTTTGCCTTTTCATATCCGTAGGTCGACTGCAAATCACTGTGAAGAAAATCATCATCTACATTCACCTGAATATCATCCATAGTAAATTCACAAGGGTGCTCGTAGCCTGCGGCATGTGTTATTTCAACCAATTCTTTCCGAAAAGTCTTAAAATACTGTGCTAATCTTTCTGATTTTAAAGGCACGCTTATTCCTGCTTGTAGCCACTTGCTTTGGGTGGCTACACCTGATGGGCAACGATTAGTATGGCAAATCTGTGCTTGAATACAACCAATGCTCATCATCGCCTCACGGGCTACATTGATGCAATCGGCGCCCAATGCGAAAGCCATAGCCGCTTTTGCCGGAAATCCCAGCTTACCACTGCCTATAAAAACAATTCGATCCGTTATTTTTTTGTCCAAAAACAATTTATAAAGGCTAGAAAAACCATAAACCCAGGGTAATGATACATGATCGGCAAAACTAGGAGGTGCGGCACCTGTACCACCTTCCCCACCATCTACAGTGATAAAGTCAGGCCCTTTACCAGTTTCTACCATAAGATTAGCTAAATCTTCCCATTGGTCCAATTTTCCGATGGCACCTTTAATGCCAACAGGTAATCCCGTTTGCTCGGCAATGTCTTCGATAAGTTGCAGTAATTCAGGAATTGTGTTAAATGCATTATGGGTGGCAGGTGAGAGGACGTCCCTGCCAACTTCAACGCCCCTAATCTTTGCTATTTGAGCGGTGATTTTAGCTCCTGGCAATACTCCGCCTTTTCCTGGTTTTGCTCCTTGGGATAGTTTTATCTCGATAGCCTTAATACAGGGATTCCCATCAACCAATGTTTTCAATTTTTCCATGGAAAAATTCCCATCCTTGGATCGCACCCCAAAATAACCTGTCCCAAAATGGAATATCACATCCCCACCTTTTTGATGATAAGGCGAAAGTCCTCCTTCACCAGTATTATGGTATGCGTCAGCTTTGTGAACCCCCACATTCAATGATTCCACAGCTGCTGCAGATAATGAACCAAAGCTCATTGCCGATACGTTTATGGCAGACGCTGGTCTGTAGGGCTTTTGACGTTTGTTATAAGCTCCCATAACTTTGGCGCATGGTAAAAAAGTCTTATCCTTTTTATTGGGATGGTTTTCTGTGACCTTATAGGCCAGCAATTGGTTTTTCACAAAAATATGCTGGTGGGCATAGATATCGCGGTCGGTACCAAAACCTTCGTAATTATTCTCTCTTTTGGCAGAGGCATATATCCAACCTCGCTCAATTCTATTAAAAGGAAGCTCTTCCCTGTTATTAGCCACGAAATATTGCCGCATTTCGGGACCAATACTTTCCAACAGATAACGCAAATGCCCGACAATAGGAAAGTTATGTGATAGGGTATGGGCACGCTGAAAAAAAATATCACGCAAGGCAACAAGAACAAGGATAGTTAATAGCCATCCCCACCACGGAATATTACCTAATACATTGATTATTTGCTCCATGCCAATATAAATGTTGTTACCTCAAATTAAAGAATCTTCAAAAGTTCCAAATTTAAATCTACTGATAGCTTATTGTTTATTCGTTTATTGATTTAGATAATCCAAACTCATCTCAGCTAGTGCTTTTACTCCTAATAGTAAACCACTATCATCGATTAGAAAATCTGGGGTATGGTGAGGAAAAGATTCGGTATTCCCGGGAGTCATGCCACCTAAGAAAAAGAAGAATCCAGGTACCTCTCTTTGAAAATATGAAAAATCTTCTGCCCCAGTAACCGCCTTTTGGGATTGTATATTGGCATCACCCGCAATTCGTTTCATTGTTGGCAACATTTGTTCAACCAGTGCCGGATCATTATAGGTAATGTCTGTTGCATCCCTAATTTCAATAGTAGCATCACCGCCATATGCTTGGGCAATAGTTGGAACCATTTCTCTCATCCTATTATTGATATGGTCCTTCATATCATAATCCAACGTTCTGATTGTCCCGATCATTTCAGCACTTTCCGGAATGATATTGAAACGTACACCACTTTTAATTTTTCCAACCGTGATGACGGCAGCTTCATTTGTCAAATTAGTTTCTCTACTTATTATGGTCTGTAATCCGTCAATGATTTTTGCACTGATTAAAATAGGATCCACGCCCGACCATGGTTGAGAACCGTGGCTTTGCTTTCCTTTTACATTTATAGTGAAACTTTGTGCAGCGGCTAAAGCCCCGCCAGATTTATAACGAATTACACCAACTGGAGTTTGCGAATTAATGTGAAGTCCGAATATTACATCAACATCAGGATTTTTCAATACCCCTTCTTTAACCATCAATAATGCACCGCCCTCTTCCCCTGGTGGTGGTCCTTCTTCGGCAGGTTGAAAAATAAACTTCACCGTTCCTTTTATCCTATCCTTATTCTTGGAAAGCACTTCAGCAACGCCCATCAATATTGCTGTATGGGTATCGTGGCCACAAGCATGCATCACTCCAACTTTTTCACCTAAAAATTCTGAGGTAACCTTGGACTTAAAAGGAAGCTCGTTGCGTTCCATCACGGGTAAGGCATCAATATCGGCCCTTAATGCGACGACCTTGCCTTCTTGTTCCCCTTTTAATATGCCTACCACCCCAGTATGGGCCACACCAGTCTGTACTTCAATACCCAGGTTTTTTAAATGTTTGGCTATTTTTTCTGCGGTTTTGAACTCTCGGTTCGACAGTTCGGGATTCTGATGAAAGTCTCTTCGCCATTCAATAACCTTACTTTCAATAGCTGTGTAGTCCTTTTCAAGGCCAGAGTTTTGTGCTATTGCTAAACTCCCAAAAAGAAGCAGTGCAATACTAACATATTTGTTCATAAATATTTGGTTTTTAAAATTTAATAAGTCTATAGTCTTCATTTTGTAGTTGAATCAACGCGGTCATGGCTGAAAGTGATAATTGCACTCCATTAATAAGTTCCTTTTTTGGAAAACCTCGGGATATCGAAGATTGTCCACAAAAAATAATTTGACCTCCAGCATTCAACAAAGCCTGTACCAATTTATAATTTGGATTGTCGGTGCCATAACGTTTTTTGTATGCCTCATTTGTAATTATATCCTTTGAGGCTTTATTGTGAACTACCAATGCAATTTTTAATTGATCTGCAGGGACACCGCTTTGTGAATGCATATTCAAAAAACGGGCTGCAGTTTCAATTGTCGTATTAATTTGATCATGGTCTTTGGGCGAATTCATGATATCAAAAACAGCTTTAAGCTCCTTGTTCTTATCCAATTCGAAATCAGGATTACCAATTGCCCAAACTTCCCCAAAACCGGTAATAATCGGTCCTGCTTTTTTGGTTTGTGCTGTGATTGAAATACAAAAAATAAGACTTATTAAGGAGAGGAATTCTACTAATCTAGGCATGCTATTTTTTTGAATCCTTAAATATATTCAAAATAGAAGGATATACAATTTTCAATGTTCATAATTATTAGAGGATGATTTTAGGATGCGCTGAATTATGGCTAAATTCACGATTCTAAATTTTATTGCCTTGAAAACCTTTTTAGATGAATTGAATGATGCCCAAAAGGCACCTGTTTTGCATAAGGATGGGCCCCTTATGGTTATTGCAGGAGCAGGATCGGGGAAAACTAGGGTTTTAACGTATCGTATTGCCCATCTTATGGCCCTAGGTATAGACGCATTTAACATTCTGGCATTGACCTTTACTAATAAGGCAGCACGTGAAATGAAAAAACGAATTGCCGAAATTGTTGGGAATTCAGAAGCGAAGAATCTATGGATGGGAACTTTCCATTCGGTTTTTGCAAAATTGCTACGCTTCGATGGCGATAAATTGGGGTACCCAAGTAATTTCACTATTTATGATACTCAGGATTCCCAACGTTTAATTGCTTCCATTATCAAGGAAATGGGACTAGATAAGGACATTTACAAGTACAAACAGATCCAAAATCGAATATCGTCCTACAAAAACAGTCTGATCACCGTCAAGGCATATATGCAAAACCCTGAATTGATTGAAGCTGATGCCATGGCCAAACGGCCAAGACTTGGAGATATTTATGAGGAATATGTAAACCGCTGTTTCAAGGCAGGTGCCATGGATTTCGATGATTTATTATTACGAACCAATGAACTTTTGACCAGGTTTCCTAAGGTATTGATGAAATATCAGGATAGGTTTCGATATATCCTGGTAGATGAGTATCAAGACACGAATCATTCGCAATATTTGATAGTCAAGGCACTTTCAGACAGATACCAGAATATTTGTGTAGTTGGGGATGATGCCCAAAGTATTTATTCGTTCCGTGGAGCAAATATTACGAATATCCTGAATTTTCAGCGGGATTATGATGAAGTGGGTATCTATCGATTAGAGCAAAATTACAGGTCAACCAAGAATATCGTTAATGCTGCCAATTCCGTTATCGCAAAGAACAAGAACCAATTGGAAAAAGTGGTTTGGACTGCGAATGATGAAGGCGCTGCCATTAAGATACATCGAAGTATTACCGACGCAGAAGAAGGTAGGTTCGTAGCAAGCTCCATTTTTGAGAATAAAATGCAAAACCAACTACCAAATGGTCATTTTGCAGTATTGTATCGAACAAATTCACAATCCAGATCAATCGAGGATGCACTCAGAAAGAGAGATATTCCCTATCGTATTTATGGTGGGCTTTCATTTTATCAGCGGAAAGAAATAAAGGATGTATTGTCCTATCTGCGATTGGTTATAAATCCAAAAGATGAGGAAGCGCTAAAAAGAATAATCAATTATCCTACGAGGGGTATTGGTCAGACTACGATCGATAAATTGGTCGTCGCGGCAAATCATTATGGTCGCTCCATTTTTGAGGTTATAGAAAATTTAGACCGAATTGATCTCAAAATCAATGCCGGTACTAAAAGAAAATTGGAGGACTTTGTGACGATGATCAAAAGTTTTCAAATTATGAATGAAGGGGCAGATGCTTTTGCCCTTGCAGAACATGTTGCCAAGAAAACAGGAATTCTTCTTGAATTTAAAAAGGATGGCACTCCCGAGGGGATTGCACGAATGGAGAACATTGAGGAACTGCTCAATGGTATAAAGGATTTTGTTGAAGGCCAGAAAGAAGTGGCCGATGCAACTGGCGACATTACCGAGTTTCTTGAAGACGTGGCATTGGCAACCGATTTGGATAATGACACTGGTGATGATGACCGAGTGGCATTAATGACCATTCACTTGGCAAAGGGCCTCGAATTTCCATACGTCTATGTAGTTGGAATGGAGGAAGATCTCTTTCCATCAGCTATGAGTATGAATACACGAAGTGAATTGGAGGAAGAAAGACGTTTATTCTATGTGGCTTTAACAAGGGCAGAAAGCCAGGCATATTTGACTTATACACAAAATCGTTACCGCTGGGGTAAATTAATTGATGCGGAACCCAGTCGATTTTTAGAAGAGATAGATGAACAATATGTTGAGAACCTGACCCCAATTGATAATGGATATAGATATAAATCGTTGATTGATGCGGATATTTTCGGTGAGGTGGATAAAAGTAAATTACGCCAAATAAAACCAAAAAAAGGCACTCCACCCTTAGTGGGCAGACCAAATGAAATCCAACTTCGCAGATTGCGAAAACTTAAACCGGAACTTTCAAAGCCTATAGGAAATGCCAATGTCATAGATCCCAACCTTTCTGAAGGAGCAGTTGTAAACCATACTAGGTTCGGTCAAGGGGTAGTACTTAAAATAGAAGGTGTAGGCAATGATAAGAAGGCGGAAATTAAATTTGAGAATGGGAATATTAAAAAGTTGTTATTACGGTTTGCCAAATTGGAAGTACTCCCTTCAAATTAATGTAACGTAGCATAAATCTGGAATTATTGAGTCTATGAAGAAGCAAAATATTAAATATGTACTTCTCTTATCAATGTTGGGGCCGTCCTTAGGATGTAATGAGTTGTCAAAAAAAGAGGTTGGGGCTGTAGAAGAAGAAACTATCGAAGTTATCTCAGGAGTAGATGTGAATAATCCCGATTATTGGAATAGTGCCGAATTGGTATGGAGTGATGAGTTCGATGGCACCAGTCTTACTGAATCCAATTGGAAGTTTGAAACCGGTCAGCATGGTTGGGGCAATAATGAATGGCAGAATTATGTTGCAAATGAAAATGTTGAAGTAAGTGATGGTACTTTAAAAATAATTGCGAAAAAGACTGGCATAGGCCAAGAAATAGGGGACTACACTTCAACAAGATTAAATAGTAAAGAGGCATTTACTTATGGCCGTATGGAGATAAGGGCAAAATTACCTGAACACGAAGGTAAAGGTTTATGGCCAGCTTTATGGATGCTCGGTAGTAACATATCTACTGTTGGTTGGCCCGCATGCGGTGAGATTGATATGATGGAATATGTGAGTTATGACCCGAATATGGTTCATTTTACCATCCATAGTACAGCCAATAACCATGTAGACGGTACACAGGCCTCGTCAGGACCGATAGAACTTGAAACCATTGAAGAGGAATTTCATAATTATGGGGTATTATGGTCAGAAAAATATTTGAAATTTTATATTGATGAAATTGACAATATCATATTTACCTTTCAAAGACCTACCAGCTATAATGACAATAATTGGCCTTTTTCAAAACCATTTTATTTTTTAATGAATATTGCGGTGGGTGGTAACTGGGGTGGTTTAGAGGGCGTAAATGATTCTATTTTCCCAGCGGTTATGGAGGTCGATTACGTTCGTGTTTACCAAGTCAATTGAAAACTGATAAATGTAGTAAAGTACCTTCATGTCCGAATTTATTAAAATATACGAGGAGAATCCCAATCCAAAGGAAATTGCAAAGGTTGTTCAGGTTCTTAGAAAGGGAGGCCTGGTCATTTACCCAACAGATACCGTTTACGGACTTGGTTGCGATATTACCAACACCAGGGCATTGGAGAAAATAGCGAGAATAAAAGGCATTAAGTTGGCCAAAGCCAATTGGTCTTTTATATGCGCGGATTTAAGTAACCTATCAGACTATGTTCGGCAAATAGATAATTCTACCTTTAAGATCTTAAAACGAGCCTTACCAGGGCCATACACCTTTGTATTGCCAGGAAGTAGCAATCTGCCAAGAGATTTTAAGAAGAAGAAAACTGTAGGTATTCGAATACCTGATAATAGTATTGCCCAAGCATTGGTCCGGGAATTGGGAAACCCTATAGTTTCAACATCGATATATGATGAAGACGAATTATTGGAATATACCACCGATCCAGAGTTAATATATGAGAAATGGGAGAACCTTGTGGATGTGGTAATCGATGGGGGTTATGGCGACAATGTAGCCTCAACTGTGATTGACCTGTCAACGGACGTTCCTGAAATACTTCGAGAGGGCAAGGGGAGCTTAGAAATTTTTTAAACTCAAACTATTATAAAAAAAACCGCCTTGATAATTATCAAGGCGGTTTTTTATTATCAATATCAACCTAGTTGATGGCAGGGTCTTTCATTCCCTCCTCTATCATACTATAGAATTGATCTAGTTTAGGAAGAACAACGATTCTTGTTCTTCTGTTCTTTGATTTTTCAGTGGCTGAAACAGGAATATATTCCGCTCTACCAGCAGCGGTCATACGCTTAGGATCAACACCATAATCGTTTTGTAAAACACGAACAACAGCAGTGGCACGCTTGGTACTTAAGTCCCAGTTATCCAATAAAATGCCTTTTCTGTAAGGAACATCATCAGTATGGCCTTCTACCATGAATTCAAAATCTGGTTTGTTATTAACCACTTTGGCAACCTTGCCTAATACTTCCTTAGCTCTATTTGTAATATTATAGCTTCCGCTACTGAATAACAATTTATCGGAGATTGAAACAAATACAACACCTTTTTCTACACTGATTTCAATATCCTCATCATCCAAATTGCCCAGTACTCCTTTTAAGCTCTGTACCAAGGAAAGGTTAACAGAATCCCTTCTGGTAATTGCATTTTGTAATTTTCTGATCGTAAGGTCTTTTTCTTGAAGACTTTCCAATGATTTTTCAAGATTTTCAGCACCTTTGGTCGTTAAGGTAGTTAAGTTACCCATGTTGTTGATCAATTCTTGGTTGTTTGCCTTTAAAAAAGCATTTTGATCCTCAAGAGTTTGTAATCTTGATGTTGCTGTCGCCTTGTCCTCTAGGCAACTGTTTAATTTAACCGTCGCAGAATTCAACAAATCCTGGGCTTCTTTGTGCTTGGCCTCTAAATCTGCATATTTCTTTTGTGAAACACATGATAACATTAGTGTTACTCCTAATAAGCCTAAAATAATTTTTTTCATGATAATGTGTATAACTAAGATATTAATTGTTTGGTATTCTACCGTTTTATCTAATCCAACCCCAAAATTATGCATTTAGAGTGCCTTAGATTCGGCAAAATTAGTTAATCTTTTACTAAAATGTTAAATTTCTTTACGTGATTTACGAAATAGGACCATACTATGGATTTTGTAACATAATATTTTTTTATAAAATTACGTTTTTCACGCTTCCTGTACATCCGTCTAAAATTAGAATAGAAATTAAAATGTGCCATTATTATTGC
>Ga0209633_10003537_pt1 | contig 14380 bp, 9 predicted proteins | sample Cruoilmetagenom1_FD_187290 | JGI IMG/M metagenome (GOLD analysis project Ga0209633, IMG submission 187290) | Oil polluted marine microbial communities from Coal Oil Point, Santa Barbara, California, USA - Sample 1 (SPAdes) (version 2) | ecosystem: Environmental > Aquatic > Marine > Oil seeps ... | reverse complement strand
TATTTTAACAATATATTCTCAGCATTGGTCGCATATAATTTTAAGGATAAAAAACCATCGCTGAAAAACAAATTTGTTGATACTAATCAACTATATTTACCTTTGTAGTTATATCGAACTCACGTTAATTATGTTCGCTTACCTTTGCAATACCTGTTTATTAATCTATTTTTGGTAAAAAAACTAACCACTCAGTACACAAAGATTTACACAATGGTCACGAGAAAAAACAAATTGAAATAAAGTAGAATTTATTAGTGTTCCTTACGAACTACCTTAGTGCTCCTTGTGGTAAAGTCCTCATTTAATAACTTAGAAAAAATCAAACTAAAAATTCAGGATTACTTATTACCTTTGCAACTATAAAAAAAAGAGATAGAACAAGTGGTAAGTTAAATTGGTGAGATTCCTCTCCCGAGCACTCAGCATCGGAATGACAACTAGCGTATAACAAAATTTAGAATGAAACAAATCATACAAGACCTTAAAAAAGGAGATACCATATTAGAAGAAGTCCCTGTACCATTGGTAAAGTCAGGGCATGTTTTGATAAAAACCACTAGAAGTTTAGTATCATTAGGTACAGAACGTATGTTGGTTGACTTTGGTAAAGCCAATTTTATTCAAAAAGCCAAACAACAACCTGATAAAGTAAAAATGGTGTTGAACAAAGTAAAAACAGATGGTCTAAAACCAACGCTAGATGCTGTTTTTAATAAATTAGGACAGCCACTTCCATTAGGCTATTGTAATGTGGGTGAGGTTGTTGGTGTAGGTAGAGGCGTAACCGAATTTTCTATTGGTGATAGAGTAGCCTCAAATGGAAATCACGCCGAATATGTAAATATTCCTAAAAACCTAGTAGCTAGAATACCAAATAATGTAACTGACGAAGAAGCTACCTTTACAGTGATAGGTGCTATAGGCTTACAAGGTATTAGACTATTAGATCCTACCTTTGGAGAAACCATTGTGGTCGTTGGTTTAGGCTTGATAGGTTTGGTAACTGCAGAACTATTAATAGCAAATGGTTGTAATGTCATTGGTTTTGATTTTGATCCAGCAAAAGTAAAAATTGCAAAAGAGAAAGGTGTTATTGCTATAAATCCCGGCGAAGGAACCGACCAAGTAAAGTTTGTTGAAGATTATACTAATGCTGTAGGAGCAGATGCCGTAATTATTACTGCCTCTAATAAAAGTAATGAGATTATCTCTCAATCGGCAAATATGTGTCGTAAAAGGGGACGTATAGTTCTGGTTGGAGTTATTGGACTAAATATTAGTAGAGCAGATTTCTATGAAAAAGAAATTTCTTTTCAAGTATCCTGTTCTTATGGTCCAGGGCGTTATGATGAAAATTATGAAGCTAAAGGAAATGATTACCCAATAGGTTATGTGCGTTGGACAGAAAAACGGAATTTTGAAGCTGTTTTAAATGCTTTATCTAAAAAAATCTTAGACGTTAAACCATTAATTACTGAAAGATTGGCTCTAAATGAATATCAGGAAATTTATAGTGATATGAGTAATCCTAAGTCTATAGCTTGTATATTAGAGTATGATGGAAAAGCTATAGAAAAAAGTATTGTCAATGTAAATTCTAAAACATTTGGTAGTCAAAATGGAGTCATCGGAATTATTGGTGCAGGCAATTTTGTAAGCTCTACAATGCTACCTATTTTGAAAAAAAATGCAGCAGATATAAAATATATTTCAAGTGCAGGAGGCTTGTCTTCAACTACATTGGCTAAAAAATACGGGGTAGCTAAATCAACAACAGATTATAAAGAAATTCTAAAAGATAAAGAAACAGATTTGGTAATTGTTTCTACAAAACACAACTCTCATGCTTATTTTGTTTTAGAAGCCTTAAAAGCAGGTAAAAGTGTTTTTGTAGAAAAACCATTAGCTTTAAATAGCGATGAATTATCTGATATTATTTCTGAATATAATAACCAAAATGTTGCACTGTCTGTTGGCTTTAATAGGAGATTTGCACCGCTGGCAAAAAAAATGAAAAAATTATTAGGTAATGATAATACGCCAAAAAATATAATCGCCACAATGAATGCCGGTTTTATTCCGGCTAATGTCTGGGTACATGATATGGAATCTGGTGGTGGTAGAATTATTGGAGAGGCATGTCATTATATAGATTTATGTACTTATTTTGCCGATTGTAAGGTTATTGCGATATGTATGAATGCTATGGGTATAAATCCGGAAGAAAATACAGATAATGCCAGTATTTTATTAAAATATGAGAATGGAACCAATGCGGTCATTAATTATTTTTCTAACGGAAGTAAAGCCTATTCAAAAGAAAGGGTTGAAATTTATTCACAAGAACGCACATTGGTGATGGATAATTGGCGTAAATTAAAAACCTACGGATTTAAAGGCGGTAATAGCTCATCAAAACAGGATAAAGGTCATTTTAATCAATTTAGTGAATTAATTACGCAGCAAAAAAATGGTGGAGACCCTATCATTCCATTTAATGAAATTGTGAATACAACAAAGGCATCTTTTGCTGCTATTGAAAGTTTAAAACAAGGGAAGTGGATTGAGGTTTCTTAATAGTTCAGAGTTATGAATTCGGAGTTCAGAGTTGAAAAAAGTTCGAATAATGAAGTGAAAAAAAATGAGGTGTGAAGGGGCTGAGGATAGAACTTTTTGATTATAAAGAACGATTAACGAGTAACGATTTTTTAATTTTTCCAGTTTTGCAATTATGAATCTGATATTGATATTTGTAACATTTTATTTGTTCTGAATATCATATTCATTTAGAAAAAATATCGATCAATCACGAATTAGTTTTGCACAAAGTTCACTAAGCATTGGGAATACTTATAAAAGTAAAATTTCCTTGTGTCCCTAGCGAACTGCCTTAGTGCCCCTTGTGGTAAAAAAGGTTTAACCACGGCGTACACAAAGTAAAGCACAAAGTTCACTAAGCATAGAGAATAGTATTAAAAGCAAAATTTCCTTGTGTACCTAGTGAACTACCTTAGTGCCTCTTGTGGTAAAAAAGGTTTAACCACGGCGTACACAAAGTAAAGCACTAAGGTCACTAAGCATAGGGAATAGTATTAAAAGTAAAATTTCCTTGTGTCCCTAGTGAACTACCTTAGTGCCCCTTGTGGTAAAAAAGGTTTAACCACGATGTACGCAAAGTAAAGCACGAAGGTCACTAAGCATAGGGAATAGTATTAAAAGTAAAATTTCCTTGTGTCCCTAGTGAACTACCTTAGTGCCTCTTGTGGTAAAAAAGGTTTAACCACGGCGTACACAAAGTAAAGCACAAAGGTCACTAAGCATAGGGAATAGTATTAAAAGTAAAAATTCCTTGTATACCTAGTGAATTGTCTTAGTGCCCCTTGTGGTAAAAAAGGTTTAACCACGGCGTACACAAAGTAAAGCACGAAGGTCACTAAGCATAGGGAATAGTATTAAAAGTAAAATTTCCTTGTGTCCCTAGTGAACTACCTTAGTGCCTCTTGTGGTAAAAAAGGTTTAACCACGGCGTACACAAAGTAAAGCACGAAGGTCACTAAGCATAGGGAATAGTATTAAAAGTAAAATTTCCTTGTGTCCCTAGTGAACTACCTTAGTGCCTCTTGTGGTAAAAAAGGTTTAACCACGGCGTACACAAAGTAAAGCACTAAGGTCACTAAGCATAGGGAATAGTATTAAAAGTAAAATTTCCTTGTGTCCCTAGTGAACTACCTTAGTGCCTCTTGTGGTAAAAAAGGTTTAACCACGGCGTACACAAAGTTTTGCACAAAGGTCGCTAGGAAATAGGAATTATATTTTATGATAACATAACATGATAACAGAAAATGAAATAGCAAAAAAAGTCTTTAAGTGTGCATTGAAAGTGCATAGGACACTTGGTCCTGGTTTGCTAGAAAGTGCCTATGAAGAATGTCTGTATTATGAATTATTAAAATCCAATTTAAAAGTAGAAAAACAAAAACCTTTACCTTTGATTTATGAAGACGTTAAAATGGAAATAGGATATCGGGTTGATTTATTAATTGAAAATAAGTTTATTATAGAAGTGAAATCGGTTGAATGTTTAAATGATATTCATTTGGCTCAAGTTTTAACATATTTGAAGCTATCGGACTGTAAACTTGGAATGCTTATCAATTTTAATGTAACCTTAATAAAAAATGGCATAAAAAGAGTAATTAATGGTAATTTGTAGAAAAGGTTTAACCACGGCGTACGCAAAGTAAAGCACAAAGGTCACTAAGCATAGGGAATAGTATTAAAAGTAAAAATTCCTTGTATACCTAGTGAATTGTCTTAGTGCCCCTTGTGGTAAAAAAGGTTTAACCACGGCGTACACAAAGTAAAGCACGAAGGTCACTAAGCATAGGAAATAGTATTAAAAGCAAAATTCTCTTGTGAACTTAGTGAACTACCTTAGTGCCCCTTGTGGTAAAAAAAAGTTTAACCACGGCGTACACAAAGTAAAGCACGAAGGTCACTAAGCATAGGAAATAGTATTAAAAGCAAAATTCTCTTGTGTACCTAGTGAACTACCTTAGTGCCCCTTGTGGTAAAAAAGGTTTAACCACGATGTACGCAAAGTAAAGCACGAAGGTCACTAAGCATAGGGAATAGTATTAAAAGCAAAATTCTCTTGTGTCCCTAGTGAACTACCTTAGTGCCCCTTGTGGTAAAAAAGGTTTAACCACGATGTACGCAAAGTAAAGCACGAAGGTCACTAAGCATAGGGAATAGTATTAAAAGCAAAATTCTCTTGTGTCCCTAGTGAACTACCTTAGTGCCTCTTGTGGTAAAAAAGGTTTAACCACGGCGTACACAAAGTTTTGCACAAAGGTCGCTAGGAAATAGGAATTATATTTTATGATAACACAACATGATAACAGAAAATGAAATAGCAAAAAAAGTCTTTGAGTGTGCATTGAAAGTGCATAGGACACTTGGTCCTGGTTTGCTAGAAAGTGCCTATGAAGAATGTCTGTATTATGAATTATTAAAATCCAATTTAAAAGTAGAAAAACAAAAACCTTTACCTTTGATTTATGAAGACGTTAAAATGGAAATAGGATATCGGGTTGATTTATTAATTGAAAATAAGTTTATTATAGAAGTGAAATCTGTTGAATGTTTAAATGATATTCATTTGGCTCAAATATTAACCTATCTAAAACTTTCTGATTGTAAACTTGGAATGCTTATCAATTTTAATGTAACCTTAATAAAAAATGGCATAAAAAGAGTAATTAATGGTAGTTTATAATAAAAAAATTAACCACGAAGAACACAAAGTGCATCATGGAGTTCACTAAGAAAAAAAGAATGAATTATTACGTGCCGATTCCTAGTGTACCTTGTGAACTGCCCTGGTGTACTTTGTGGTAAAACATTGAATTACGAAAGCACTCTTGAATTAATTAAAACTATTTTCTATAGCGTACATAAGTTTAAAAACAGCATAATTAAAATTCTTACATTCCATATTAATAAATAAAAACACATGAAACTAGACATAATAGCAGGAGCCCGACCCAATTTTATGAAAATAGCTCCAATCATAGAAGCATTAGAAAAAGTAAAAGATAAAATTCAATACAGGTTAATTCACACGGGTCAGCATTACGATAGAAAAATGTCGGGTAGCTTTTTTGAAGAACTGGGCATACCGGATCCGGATGTGAATTTGGAAGTGGGTTCCGGTACACAGGCAGAGCAAACGGCAAGAATTATGGAGCGTTATGAAGCCCTACTGCTTAAGGATATGGCTGATTATTGTTTGGTAGTTGGTGATGTAACTTCTACAATGGCTTGTTCTATAGCGGCAAAAAAATTGGGTGTTCATGTGATTCATGTAGAAGGTGGTATCCGTTCTAATGACATAACCATGCCAGAAGAGATCAATAGAATGGTAACTGATGCTATTACTGATATTTTTTATACCACTTCTGAAGTGGCTAATGAAAATCTAAGAAAGCTGGGTCATGACGAAAGTAAAATTAGATATGTGGGGAATACAATGATTGATACCTTATTAAAAAATATGCCTCGTTTAAAACAACCTCAGGTATGGGATGCATTGAAATTACAAGAAAAAGGCTATTTTGTAATGACATTGCATCGTCCGGCCAATGTTGATGAAGAAGCCAAGCTAAAAGAGCTTATTGATGAAATTGTAAAAGGAGCTAAAGACTTAGCAATTGTTTTTCCTGTACATCCTCGAACAGCAAAAATTTTGAAACAAATTGGTATTCAGGCTGACAATTTACATATGATTGAGCCCTTAGGCTATTTGGAGTTTAATTATTTGGTAAAACATGCTTTTGCTGTGGTAACCGATTCTGGTGGAATTACAGAAGAAACAACGGTGATGAAAGTGCCTTGTATGACTTTACGTGATAATACCGAGCGTCCTGAAACAATTACCATAGGTACTAATGAGCTAGTAGGTACCAATCCGAAAAATGTAGCACCCTACATGCAAAAATTACATGATGGGAAATGGAAAGTAGGAGAAATTCCGCATTTATGGGATGGAAATACAGCTAAAAGAATAGTAGCAGATTTATTGACAATTAAAGATTTAAGTTAGCCTGTTCTATTATACAAATTTAATTGGTATTAGAGCTTAACCAAGGCAGATCCCGAGTGTTCGGGAGTGGAATCTGTTAAATCCGTTATGATGGTTATGAGATTCTTCACTCGCTTTAAATTACAAGTAACCAACTATCATCCATTTGCTCGTTCTGAATGACAGTTAAGCGAGTGTTTTGCACTGAACATCAATTGTCACTAGGCAGTTAGTTTATCACTACCTTAATGGTTACACATCGTATAAATTTTTCGATACATTTTCTTTTTGGCTGTCGCTTTTAAGAAAACACTCGAAGTGACCTAGATTTACCTTGTCAGTTATTGTGATGCCCAATAAATTTATCGATTATCTCAAACATCATGCATCGTATCGAGAACCTGCCAACTTTTTCGTAATTTTGCCTTTAAACCAACATTGTTAAGTGAATCTTACCAAACTCAAATTAATCTACCATACCGTAAAATACTTACGCTTTAAACAGGTTTATTATAGGCTGTATTATGCCATTAGAAATAGATTTTTTAAAAAAAACTACTCTAAAAAATTAACTACAAAAGTAGAACCTTTATTTTGGGAAAATAAAATATGTTATGCTCCATCTTATTTAGACGACAATACCTTTAACTTTTTAAACATTAATCATCAGTTTAAAGAAGAAATTGATTGGAACTATAATGGTTATGGAAAATTATGGACCTATAACCTAAACTATTTTGATTTTTTAAATCAAAAGAAAACATCTGGTGAAACAGGTATTTCTTTAATTGAAAATTATATTGAAAATGATACTTTGTTAAAGGATGGTAAAGAGCCCTATCCTACTTCCTTAAGAACGATAAATTGGATTAAATTTTTATCCAAATATAAAATTGTTAATGTAAATATCAACCAAGCATTATACAATCACTATCAAATTTTATTGCATAATTTGGAATACCACATATTGGCAAATCATTTATTAGAAAATGCTTTTGCATTGTTTTTTGGTAGTTATTACTTTAAAGATAAAATTTTAGCTCAAAAAGCTACTTCTTTGTTAATAATTGAATTGAATGAACAAATTTTAAATGATGGAGCTCATTTCGAATTATCACCTATGTATCATCAAATTATATTACATAGATTATTAGACTGTATCAGTCTCATGCAACAAAATGATTGGGATGAATTCAAAACCTTATCAGTATTATTTAATGAAAAAGCCATAAAAATGCTATCGTGGTTAGAAAGTATAACTTTTACCAATGGGGATGTTCCCATGGTTAATGATAGTACTTATAATATTGCATTAACTTCAGAACAATTGTATAGTTATGCCAAGCAATTAAATTTGCAATGGTATACGATACAGTTATCAGATTCAGGATATAGAAAATTTGTAAATTCAAATTTTGAAGTATTTATGGATGTCGGACAATTAGGTATATCTTACCAACCGGGCCATGCACATGCTGATACTTTTAGTTTTGTTTTACATGTAAATAACCATTCCGTTATTGTAGATCCGGGTGTATCTACTTATGAGATTAATAAGACAAGAAAACAAGAACGTTCAACGGCTTATCACAATACAGTGACTATAAATGAGCTAAATTCATCACAAGTTTGGTCTGGGTTTAGAGTAGCTAAAAGAGCTGAGGTAAACTTGATTGTTGATAATCCATCTAAAATTATGGCATTGCATAATGGCTATCCCAACTATAAACATACTAGGTCTTTTACTGTAGAAAATGAAAGTTTTATTATAGAAGATCTAATCTCAAACAAAACAAATGCGAAGGCTCACTTTCATTTGCATCCAGATTGTGAACTAAAGATTGATGATAAAAAAAATATAATTTTTGTAGATAATGTTGAGTTTAATTTTTTAGGAGAACAGACTTTTACATTAGAAGAATATAATTTTGCTAAGGGATTTAATAGTACATTAATTGCGAAAAAAATCGTTGTTTTGTTCTCTGAAAAATTAATAACTACGATAAAAGTCAATAAACAATGAAAATCGTATATTTCTATCAATATTTTACAACCCCAAAAGGGTCTTATGGCACTAGGGTTTATGAATTTACCAAACAATGGGTTGAGCAAGGACATGAAGTTATTGTAGTAACCAGCGTATATGCTAAATCAGATATTAAGGCGACAAAATTTATTGAAAATCAGAATATTGATGGTATTCAATTAAAAATAATCAATGTAAAAATTGATAATAAGCAGTCATTTTTTAAACGAATTTTTACCTTTTTGGTGTATAGCTTTTTTTCAGTGTACTATGCTTTTACTTTAAAATGCGATGTTGTAATTGCTAGTTCCGGACCGATTACTGTAGGTATACCAGGCTTAATTGCTAGTATTTTTAGAAGAAAGAAGTTTGTTTTTGAAGTGCGCGATTTATGGCCGGAAGGACCAATTGAATTGGGAGTTTTGAACAATAAATTGATACAAAAATTATCATATACTTTTGAAAAATGGTGTTATAAAAGATCAAGTTTAGTAGTGGCATTATCGCCAGGAATGCAACAAAATATTTTAGATAGATTTCCTGATACTAATGTTATTTCTGTAACCAATTCAGCCAATATTGATTTATTTTCGACTCCCAAAAAACCAATTAACCATCCGCAATTGGCAGGAAAAAAATATGCAATTTATACCGGTAATATTGGCGTGGTCAACAACTCAGAGTTGCTATATAGAGCAGCTATTAAATTAAAAGAATTGGAGAGAAACGATATTAATATAGTGTTGATTGGTGATGGACAGTTAAAAGCACAACTAAAAAAGAAATCAGAAGGACTTGACAATATTTATTTTTTAGATTTAATGCCAAAAAATGATTTGGTAAATTATGTAAAAAATGCTTTTGTATCTTTAATACCATTAAATAATACACCCATGTTAGCCACGTCATCACCTAATAAATTATTTGAAAGTATGGCGGCTTCTGTACCTGTTATCCAATCAACCTTTGGTTGGATAAAATTAATGCTAGAAGATACTCGGTCTGGCTTTACGGTAAGTGCTACTGATGAAAATGAGTTGATTGAAAAAATGATTGAATTGGCCGATAATGAAAAAATGGTTAAGGAAATGGGTGAAAGAGGCTATGTTTTTGCAAAATTAAATTTTGATAAAGATATATTGGCTCAAAAAATGTTAGATGGTATAATAGAAGTTTATAAAGAAAAATAGAGCTATGTTAACTTATCTAATTGTTATTATTAGTCTTTTTATATTAGCCCTTTTATATTTACGACTAGCTGATCATTTTAATATTATAGACAAGCCAAACCAACGAAGTTCACATACAGACCATACTATAAGGGGTGGTGGTGTTATATTTTATTTGGCTATAGTATTTTTCTTTTTTATCACAAAATTTGAATACACACCGTTCTTTTTAGCGGTTACTTTAATTGCTTTGGTAAGTTTTATAGACGATTTGGTTACGCTTGGACCAAAAGTAAGACTGATAGCTCATTTTACTACAGCATTTTTGTTATTATGGCAACTTACTTTATTAGGAAGTCCTATCTGGTTATTAATACTTATTTCTATAATAATAGTAGGTTTTTTTAATCTCTATAATTTTATGGATGGCCTTAATGGTATGACAGGTTTGTATAGTATAGTTGTTCTGTCCGGGTTTTTATCGATTAATTTAAAAGAACAGATTGTAAATTCTGATTTGATTATTTATGCTTTATTGGCCTTAGTAGTTTTTGGATTCTTTAATTTTAGAAAAAAAGCCAAATGGTTTGCCGGCGATATAGGTAGTATGACCATGGCCACTTTATTGTTTTTTCTGGGCGGAACATTTATGATAAAATTAAACGCTCCAATTATAATTTTAATAATAGTGGTTTACGGTATTGATAGTACTATTACTATTTTTTTACGAATGTTGCGTAAAGAAAAAATAACAGAAGCTCATAGACATCATTTATATCAAAAATTTGTAGATGTAGCTAAATGGAATCACCTAAAAGTATCCGCGTTATATGCCTTGATTCAATTGCTTATTAATATTTTGATTTACTTTTTCTATACTGCAGATTGGGCTGTACAATTTTCGATTATTTTTTCGGTAATTATCATCTTTTTATTAATCTATTTTTTTGCCATCAATCACTATAAAAAAATAGAAAATAATATTTGATAATATTCATTTAGAATTACGACCTTTGTATAAAGGAAAGGTAACATCAGATGCTTATCTGATTAATTATTTAGAATATGCTAAAATCTTTTTTTTTAAAAGGTGCTAATGCTACAGTATCACGATGGGTTGTATTGCTAATAGATGTATCTATTGTTTTACAAACATTTTTTCTAGCTTATTTAATTCGCTTTAATTTTGTCTTAGATTTTCAAAACCAACATTTTCTTTTTCAAATACCTGTAGTAGCCATATTAGCATTGGTAAGTTTTTTGATTGTTGGATCTCATAAAGGCACCATACGACATACTGGAATTAAAGATGCAATTAATGTTTTTTATGGTACTAGTATACTATTATTCATTTTGGTAATTATTGTCCTAATACATCGTGAATTTGATGTGTTGGATAGGTATGCACCACCGCTTTCAGTAATTATTCCTCATTTTTTATTAAATGTTATTGTATTAATTTCGAGTAGATTCATTTTTAAAAGATTAATTTATAGAATAGTTACGGAATATAAACCACCAAAAAACACTTTAATTTATGGTGCTGGTGAATCAGGTTTGCTAACGTATGCTACTATAAGCAATAGCATTAATAGTCATGCCAATATTGTTGGTTTTATTGATGATGATAAAAAGAAAAGAGGAAAAAAATACCATAGAATTAAAGTATTTCTATCTGAAGCGATTACTAAAGATTTTATTGAACAAAATAATATTGAGGACATTATTGTTTCTATTCATAATATTAAACCAATTAAGTTATTAGAAATTGTTGATAAATTGATTCCGTTACCTGTAAAAGTAAAGGTGGTACCACCAATAGAGCAATGGATTGATGGTGATCTAAATGTAGGACAACTTACAGAAGTTAAAATAGAAGATCTATTGAATAGAACGCCTATAAAAATTAATAACCCTATTCTCCAAAAAGAATTAGATGATAAAGTGATATTAATTACCGGTGCAGCGGGTTCTATAGGAGGTGAAATTGCACATCAAGTTGCCACTTATAATTATAAACAATTAATCTTATTAGATCAAGCGGAATCTGACCTTTATGATGTGCAACAAAGTTTTCATAGAAAAGCGTATAAAAATTTCAAAGTAGAGGTTGCTGATATTAGCAATGAGCAACGCATGAAAGAAATTTTTAATAAATATAAGATTGAATTGGTTTTTCACGCGGCCGCTTATAAACATGTACCTCTTATGGAAGAAAATCCTTATGAAGCAGTTAGGGTAAATGTATATGGTACACGATTAATAATGGATTTAGCATTAGCTCATGATGTTGAAAAATTTGTGATGGTCTCTACAGATAAGGCTGTAAACCCAACCAATGTTATGGGAGCTACAAAAAGAGTAGCAGAGGTATATGCCAATTGTCTGAATACAGAGCAGAAAACTAAATTTATAACTACACGCTTTGGAAATGTACTTGGCTCTAACGGATCAGTAATTCCATTATTCAAAAAACAAATATCTGAAGGAGGCCCTATTCAAGTAACCGATAAAGAGATCACCAGGTATTTTATGACCATTAGTGAGGCCTGTAGCTTGGTTTTAGAGGCTGGTGTTATGGGTAAAGGTGGAGAAATCTATGTATTCGATATGGGAGAATCGGTTAAAATATTCGATTTGGCGAAGAAAATGATTCATTTGTCAGGTTTAAAGTATCCTGATGATATTGATATTAAAATTATTGGTTTACGTCCGGGAGAAAAACTCTATGAAGAGTTGTTGAGTAATGAGGAAAATACAATTCCAACATACAATGATAAAATTATGATTGCTAAAGTAGATGAATTGGATTATGCAATAGTAAAGAAGAAGATCGTCGAATTATCTAAGCTCGATAATATGGATAAATTTGAAATTGTAACGAAAATAAAAGATATTGTAAAAGAATATATATCTAATAATTCAGATTATGAAAGGTTAGATTAATACCTTGACCTTTGTTTAAACTGTGCTATGGTCAATTCATACCTGTTTACTGCTTGGTAAAAATTTATTTCTCCCGGTACGGTTTCATAATTTCTTACAAATTGAAATCCGACTTTTTTTAGAATTTTGTTTGGTGCGAGATTTAACGCGTAGGGTTCGCAAATTATTTTTTTTAATTTAAACTTAGTAAAGTAAATAGGTATGGTTTGATTTAAAAAGTCAAGCCCTAAACCTTTTTTTCTTTTTTGATCTTTCCAAAGATGTAAATGCATAGTTGCGGTGTTTCCGTAATCAATTTTATTTATATTGGAATGCCCAATAGGCATACTATTGATCTGCCATATTATATAATAGAATTCTTTATCCTCTATATGTTTATCAAATTCCTGGTTTAATTTTTTAATCCATACTGTTCTCGTAGGTAATTTACTTTTTTCTGCTCCCATACCTTTAAGAAATTCAGTATCTGCATTGATAAAATAATCAACAATTAATACTATATCGCTCTTTTTCATTGTTCTGACTGAAATATTCATAAATTTTAATTTAATTAACTGATTGTCCGTAATGTGACATAATTGGTTCGTTACCCTGAACTTGTTTCATGGTCGCGTTCAACAAATAGCTGTAAATCAAACAGTAATGAGATGCTGAAACGAGTTCAGCATGACGTTACGCTATATTATTATTATTTACGGATATACATTTTAATTATCAATATTTACCCGGTCATTGTTTGTGGATGGCTGAGAAATTACTAGAAAACTTAACATTTTTTCAGAGGTATTGGCTATATAATGTTTTGTATTAGCATCTATAGAAATACCTTGATTTTCCTGTATTAATTTTTTATTTTTATCAATATATAATGTGGCAGTTCCTTTAAGAATGAAAAAGAATTGTTGAGCATTAGAATGAAAATGTAATTTTTCTTTAGTTCCAATTGGCATTGATTCTAGTTTTATTGATAATTTGTCATTGTCAAGAAAAACCCAACTGTCACAATCATTTCCCCATGTATAATGTTTAGCATTGCTTTTATTGATCATTTTTATTAAATAATGGTTTATAAAAGAATTGAAATTTGGAGTATAGGTCTTTACACTATAGACTTGCAATATAATTATTTTTTAAATTAAGCCTACAAAAATTATATTAGTCCATAGACTAATATTTATCATTTATTAGTCCACAGACTAATATTTATCATTTATTAGCCTACAGACTAATATTTTTTATATATTTGTAGTATGCAAGCCGTCATAACAGGAGACTTAATAGACTCTACCAGCTATACACTACAAGAATTAGATACAATTCTTAATACCATTAATGCCGAATTTGAATACTTACGTGTTGCTTATCAAACCGATTTTAAAATCTTTAGAGGTGACAGTTTTCAAGGTGTAGTCTTAGACCCAACAATAGCTTTAGATTTAGTAATTACTATAAAAACAGCTATTAATAAAATACCTAATAAACATAAGAAAATTAGTGGTTTAACAGATTTTAGAATTGCTATCGGTATTGGTAATATCAATTTAAAACGCGACTCTATCTTAGAATCTAATGGCGAAGCTTTTCAATTTTCAGGTAGAACCTTAGATACTATGAAAGGGGATTATCCTCGTTTATTATTAAAAACAGCAGATG
>Ga0209633_10003536_pt1 | contig 14380 bp, 8 predicted proteins | sample Cruoilmetagenom1_FD_187290 | JGI IMG/M metagenome (GOLD analysis project Ga0209633, IMG submission 187290) | Oil polluted marine microbial communities from Coal Oil Point, Santa Barbara, California, USA - Sample 1 (SPAdes) (version 2) | ecosystem: Environmental > Aquatic > Marine > Oil seeps ... | reverse complement strand
TGCTATCTCTGCTTGTTTTAGCGCGTCCTTACCCCCAACTGCTGCCATTAAAATCATTCCGTCACCATAAGATGCTATCATTTCTTTCACCAAAACCAACCAGTTTTGAAAAATATTTAAATCGTTCAAAGCAAATTCCCCCGTATGTGCACCGGGTATAACAGTCATTGCTCCGGATTTGATATAATATAATGTCAATAATCTCTGATACGATTCCATTACTTCCATATTATTATTTAACGCCAAAGGACTAGGAACAAAGACTCCTCCAATATTCATTTTTTCTTTGACTTTAGAGGACAAAAAAAACGGTTCACTCATATTTTCGTTATTTCCATTTATTTGTAATTCAGTTAATAATTTTAGTTCTTTGTTTTAATACAGAATAATTTTTTAGAATAGTCAATACCTTATTCACACAAATAACATGAATAAAGTTATCTTTATTAAAGACAGTGGATTAGATAGTTTTGCATTTTATAATTATAAATAACAATGTTATAAACCATAAAGCAACAAATGAGGAATGAGTGGTTGATATAAGTATGGAATGGTAACTAGTAAAGCATATTTATACACTTTCACTTTTATTCAATGTTGCTGATTGTAATCTATCATATTAAAGTTATTTTGCTCAACATTCATGTGTTGGGGTAATATAGGTTAGTGGTTCCCATAAAAATTGGCCCCTCATTACTAGTGTGTTGCAAAGAGTGATACACGAACCTAGAATTTAAAAGTAGTTTAATTATTATTTTTTTCAGAGCACTAATCGTTTATTAATTCATATAACCTTGCCATTGCTATAACAGGATTATGGCCTAAATAATCTTTAAATGGAGTATTATAATCGGTATGCGGCTTTCTTTGTAATAGTTCTGGATTGCCACTTAATGGATGATAAAATTCCCAGATAGTTCCTGTTTCATCAAATACTTTGGCTGTAGCATCCAATGCTCTCTCAAGTAGTTTCAGTGCAGCATCCTTTCGATCATAATTCATACAACCTCTGGCTGCCAATATGTCATGCTATTCCACGCAGGACTGCGCCACAATCTCAATTCAAATTTAGAATCATTAAATCCTACAGAAGAAATTGGATGATCGGTAAAAAACACATTAGGATTTAACAGATATTCGTCTATAAACCTATTGGCTTGTTCTTTAGTTGCTGCACCAACTACAATCGGCCACATATTTTCAAAAACAGTATGTCTTAGCTCTTCATCTTCAATAGCCCAAATGTCATAAAACATTCCCTCTTCTACAGAATACAATTCCTTCTGAATAAAATTCTTTATTTTTTTCTCGCGTTTAGCATAAAAGTGATTGTTGAAGCCCAGTTCTTGTGACCATTGATTACACATTTTATATAACATATAAACATGAGAAGTAGCGTCAATACATGCCCATGGACCCATACCGGTTTCATCAAATCTAACACCTTGATTCACACCACTTTCCCATTTTTTAATTAAAATGTCATTGTAAAAGAACCCCTCATTTTCAGCCTTACGTTCATTTTCAAACCAGGTAAGTTGACGAACAAGCGCGACATAGAATGATTTTAAATTTTCTTTATCACCTGTTAAATCAACGTAATCTTGTACTGCAAAAACCCATACAGGCGGATGACCTTCATCAATCTTATTCCATTCTACTTTCGTTCTATTTGTTATTTCACCATGTGCAGGTACTCCTCCTGGCATCCAAATTGAACCCGGTACTAGACCACTTGGCTCCTGGTTTTTGACATCATTAAGTAATTGATGTAAAGCATGGGTAGGATAAGAAGGCATAACATCTATTGTTTGGTGTACAATATCCCAATGACCGAAAGCCGGACCATAAACATACCCAGTACCAATTTCTTTCCAATTGTAATCAAAAGGATACTCAGCCAGGTGAGTACTTCTTTCATGCAAGTCAGCAACGTATTTCAAAAAAGGCTGCCATTCTTTTTTACCCAAACGACTTACTTCATTTTTAAGTGAAGTCCAGCTATCCCCTTCATCGTTTTCTCTATCTGTACATGATATAAATGAAACAAAAAACAGACATATAAAAAAACTATGTACTAACTTCATTACAACCTCATATTTCATTTAATTTTAAATTACTGTATATCGTATTATAGCACTCAGATTCTCACGGGCATAAATAATTCATGCCGAGCAAAGTATATTTGTTAAACAATTTTACTCCCAAGAATTGATTAGGACAACCAAAGATTATGCAAATAACTTTATTTATTACTAACATTATATGGCTCCATTTTAATTCCCAAGTTATTCAGTAAGTTGCTTATTATTCTGCTTGTTCTATTTGGAAGCTTTTGTAAACCTACTTGCCAATCAATCTCATCTATTATCACTTCGCCCTTTTTATATTCTATACTCCCGATTACCGCCGGGGAGGTAAACGGTACTATCTTTTCTCCCTCTATTATGTATGTAGAGATTGGAGCAGCTTCTTCACCGAAAGTATTATACAAGGATTTTGAACTATTACGCCAGTATAAATCAGTGTTTGTAATTCCATCCATCAATGAATGTAATCCCACTTTATGAGCTCTTATTGGAGTAACAAACTCCCGCATTTCTCTTTCATTTTCCCAATGTAAAGGATACCATGTTGCTGCTACTCTTTCATCTCTGCTTGGCGAAAACGATATTGTTATATCTTTGAGGTCAACTAAAGAAGAATCAAATGTTATTCTTTCAGGCAGGGGTTTGAATAATATATTTCCCGGTATTAGGTTTTTAACATTTTTTATTGTCGCCGGAGTTAATTCTCTTAATACTATTTTTCCTCCGTGAGATAAAAATTTTTCTAAATCTGGGTGATACTCATTAAGATCAATTGTTCCTTCAAAAAACAACACATCATAATCATCTATGTCTTCAGGTGGAAAGCTTTTCAAATGTTCTACCTTTGCTCCAAAGTATTTTATTGCTTTCGGGAGGAAACTTTCCTTGCCTACATACATACCTGCTTTTTTGTACGATGGTTTATGCTCCAATGAATATTCCAACATGTTGTTAAACAGTATAAATGCTGCAGGCTCATTCGCCATCACTTTGGATAATACAAATTGAGAGAAGATTATTATACCTTCCCCATAGGGAAAGGTAAGCAGTGGTGTATGATTGATACCCATCCCGCTACCAACATGTGAAACAGTTGTGTAATTCCAAAACTTGGGGCGCACAAAATTGAATTGTGAAACCTGATGATTACCCCGCCAGTATTTTAAGTCATCCTCTTCTATGCATTTTAGTAACGGATGATCTGTTGCCGACTTGAACGCTATGGTTGAGGAATGTTTTTTATCAATCTTCAAACGAAGAAACGGCCATGAGTGGTTAGTGATTAACGTCTGCTCTAAAATAATTGTACTTCCGCCTCTTTTTACAAACTCACTTATTTCTTCCTTCTTATCAAAATCTAATGCTAACGCATCTTTGCCTATTACTAAAACTTTCAGATTAGATAACGTTTCTTCATTTATGACATTCAGTTTTGTAAATACAAATCCACTTAGAGTTAGTTCTCTTAATGTTTTTCCGTGCGGGTCATAAAGACCTATTTCACTTGTTACATAATCAACCGTACCTCTTCTTGGGAATACATGGATTGGGATACTATATTTATCCAACTCTTTATTGTTCTTTACTAATTTCATAGCAAGAGTAGCATTTAGTCTTTTACTTATTTTCGGTAAACTAAAGTTCAATTCGTTTATCCATTTCTCGCCCTCTTTCAAATTTAGAGGGATTCTTTCTTCATAATATGTCTCGTCTTCATCAGAAAAAGTAATTTCTAAATTAAGTTTTTTTGATTGATAGCCTTCGTTAAGCACTATTATTTCTTTCCTTAGTTCTTCCCCACTATAAAAGTTGGATCGCCAGTCTTTTAGAAAGACTTCCTCTAGGGGGAATAGTACATCTCTATCACTGGTAAATACCCAAGGGTTGGCGGCTATGCCAGAATATTTATATGCCTTATATTTTTGTTCTAGTGCCCAGTACCATGTTTTATACCAGTTGTTACTTACATATGCTTTATCTCCAATAAAAGAAGTCAATCCATGAGGTGGATTAGCATGATACTGGTATCCAAATTCTCCCATTATGTAAGGTTTATCTCTCTTCCAATTATAGTTATGATCCCATTTACCACCAATTCCAAATCCTTTTTTTTCAGTAAGGTTTTCATTTTCAAGCCAGTATAAATCATTTGGGTATTGGAAGAAACTTTTAATGTGCCTTTGATAATGTAAATTAGCAGTTTCAGCCCACCCTCCTGCGTCATGTCCCCAACTGTACTGCAAGGGCTTTGTTGGATCAATATTTTTTATATGCTTTCCAACTTCAATCCAGTTATTTATGTAACGCTGCCATTTACCCGGATCGGTTTCGACCATATATGAACCGGTACTCAACATTTCATTTTCTACGCTATACATAACAACGGATGGATGATTTTTTGCTGATTTTATAATACCTGCCCAATGTTTTTTTGCATTTTCCCACATTTGAGGGTTATCAATATCATACCATATTGTGCGGCTAAAAAAAGCACTTTCCGGTATAAGAGTCATACCAATTTCATCTGCATAATTTAATATCCACTCCGGTGCTCCTCTATGGTGCAACCTTATCTGACTCACATTCATGTCTTTTAGCATCTGCATATATTTTAAGCCGTCTTCATAAGAATCACCAAAGTTAAAATGATTTCTTCTTACTTTGAAAACCTTACCATTCAGATAAAACTCTGTTCCTTCAATCCAATATTCTCTAAAACCCATTTTAAATGTTGTTTCATCTATAACTTTATTACCTTCGTAAAGCCTCATCTCCATATCATATAAATATGGGTCTTCATGAGACCAAAGATGCACGTTATCCCATGCTTCTTTGAATAGTATTTTTCTATTTTCACCTGCAGCTAAAGAAACAGATTGTTTTAGAAATTCTTTTACTATTTTGCCTTTATCCTTAATAACAATCTCTGCTCCATAACTGCCAGATTTAGAGCTATTGTTTAGAGTTGTAACTTCAACCATACAATATGATTTTCTTACCGACGTAGTTATATGGAAATCTTCTATGTAAATATATGGGTACGAAATCAATTCAACTTTATCAACTATACCACCTATTGGTCTGGATGTTCTGTAAACAGCGTTTAAAACTGTACCATCAGGTGGCCCCAATACACCGTCTCCTTCTGCGCCATGTTCCATTACCGTATAAGGTAAAACATCACTTCTTTGCATCGCAAGGCGATCAGTAACTCCAACTAATAATTCATTTTCACCTTCAAATTTAACTTTTTCTGTAACGTCAATTTCAAAAGGTATATAACCATCTAAATGGGTCCCTACTTTTTCTCCGTTCCAATATACATCAGCTTTAAATTTTACTGATGAAAACCGGATTTTTATTTGATCACCTTTCATACTCACGGGTACTTTTACCGTACGCTGATACCACGCTCTATGATTTGTATTCTCTTTTCCAAAACCTGTTACATATTCGGATATAATCCCAACCTTTATTTTATCCCATGCCGAACTATCGGGAGGATAAACCAAATAATTTTCATTATTCCATTTAAAATCCCAGTTTCCATTTAAAGAGATCCTTTGCCTCTGTGCAAAACAAACATTCCCAATAGATAAAAAGAAAAAAATAAAAGACATAAATAGTAACAACACTTTGTCAAGTTTTTTTGTATTTCTATATGTAAACATCTATTACTCCTTGTTGAATTAATCTAAATGGGAACCGATTTTTAATGTCTCTTACGATACAAGTTTATCAAATCTGCTGAATTGTCATTGTCTCCAGGCAAAAATGTTTATTTAATGTGCAAAAGCTTACTTGTAATATGCTTTTGCCCGGCACGTAAATGTATAAGATATATCCCGCTGCTCACTGTTTCACCATTGTTGTCTTTGCCATCCCAAAAGGTTTTGTACTTTCCCGTCGATTTATTTCCATTTACAAGTGTTCGTATTTTACTTCCAAGAACATCATATATTTCGAGAGCTACCTGATAATTAGAGTTAATGGAAAACTGAACTTGAACACCAGCATTAAATGGGTTGGGATAGGCCGGCTCAAAATCCATATTTGTGCTAAATAATATCTCTTTTTTAAGATACTTTACCGATACTACTGTTGAATCATAAATGCCATCTATATAATACGCAGTGGCATCAAATGCATAAACTCTTCCTTTAGCCGCCGATCCACCGGGAACAAATCCCCACACAAAGGATGTTCCAAGGTTACCTTGAATGCTCTCCCATTCTTCTCCCCCATCTCTGCTTATCATCATTCCCACATTTTTTTGATCAGTCATCATCAGCATATAATCCGGGAAATACGGATCGATATAAATTTGACGCCCTTCATATTTACCTTTTGATACCCAAACCGGTGATTCTGAAAGACCATTCGTCGTTTTATATAATGTCCCATTTGCATTAATGAAAATTACATTCTCATCAACAGGATGAACTGCAAATCCATCTACATTTCCGTTTATTCCCAAAGCTATATTTTTCCACTTACTGGAATTTTTAATGAAACGATATAATCCTGTACCGTTCCAAATATGAAAAAATACATTCCCGCTTTGAGTAACAGCCGAATGGTGAATATTGCTTTTCGTATAAACATTGTTAAAGCTATTTCCTCCATTCGTTGAACGATAGACACCCTCTCCACCGCGAATGGTACAATAAATAATTTCAGAGTCGGTTGGATCAACGAATATCCGTCCGCCGTAATCTGAGTTTGATAAATCGATATTACTTAATTGAGTAAAAGAGTGTCCCCTATCGGTCGATTTATAAACACCCAGTGAAGTCGAGTTGTTTTTCTTTGTTGTTTTATAAAAGATATTGTAATTATTTGGATCTTGTGTCACCCCTTGACAGGACATTCTTTCATCTTCTGATGAGAACCATGTATTCCCAAGATCAGTAGTGTATGCATGCCCGTAATCTACACAGGCAACGTGAATAACATTAGAATCAGCTGCATCAAAAGTAGGGTTTCCATACATCCATAATCCATGTGCCCCCCCACCTTTGCCACCGATCCATGAAAGCCCATTGTCAGTGCTTATTTTTCTCATGGCACCGTCACCAAAAATCCAAAAACTTGAATCAACTGATGATGCACTAATATCACAACTCTTAAGTGCCTGGTCCGTAGTTTTGCGGTCAATAAAAGGCCATGAAAAGTGAGTGGTATAATTTACATTATCTTCATGCGTTTCGGTAAAATTCAGTCCGTTATCTGTACTCCGAGCAATACTATATCTGCCAATGGCAATTACAGTACCTACTGAGTTAATATCAATGCTGCCAGTATGCGGAGGCCATGTGTTGAATGACCAATAATTATTTTGCTGAACTGAACCTGTCTGAATAAAATTTCCTGTAGAGTTTGACGAACGAAAAATGCGGCCGTCTTGCTCCAAAGCTAAAACTATGTTGGAATCGACAGGAGAGCAAGCTAAATCCACAATCTGATTTTCAGGTAATAATTGATTCCATGTTTGCCCCAAATTCTCGGAATAATAAACACCGGAATTTTCAGTTCGGTCAGTAACCCAAATAGTGTTATTACTCGAAATTTCAATATCAAGTTTATAGCCAACGGGTTTAAACCAATTTTCATTAATCGAAAAAGGAATAGAATATTCAGGCCAAAAATCTCCCATGTTAGTTGAGTTATAAATTTTTCCATTCCCGGCAATGCATATTATATTCCCATTATAATCTACAGCAATTACGGAAGCTCCCAAATCATCACTCCCATTTGTCTTAATCCAAGTATCACCGTAGTCGGTAGATTTCCATAAACCGGCCCCTTCCTGTCCGGGAGAAAAATAGACAATGTTTCCATGTTTCTTGCGCGGGTCAATTGCTACACAATGTTCGCCACCCCTGTATTGACGCCATGGTACTGTAGCAATCGCAACCGAGTGAGAAATTCTTTTCCAGCTTTCTCCTTTATCATCACTACTAAAAAGATGGCCCGTATCCAAAATCAAATACACACGGTTTTCATCTGTTGGATGGCAATATAAACCCAAAGTTACACCGCTTGGAGGTCCAATGTCTTTCCAATCTTGGGCCAAAAGGTTTATGGGCATAAAAAAGTTAATTGATATAAAAGCCAAAGTAATAATTGTCAAATATTGATCTATGAGGTTTACCACGAAATTTGATACACTATTTTTGTTTTAAACTATGTTTTATTAGAAAGCTTCCCGATGATTAATTCTTTTCTGTCATATCTTATCTTTATTAAATCAGATTTTTATTATATCCCGGCATAAGCCTTCAAACCCGATGAGATTTTATTAATCTCTTCAATTGCATCATAAGTTACCTTTGTCTGCCATGTACAGATTCTTTTAATGAAGTAATTTTTTTAGCTTCTAAAATTTCAACGGGGTTATCCATCTTGCAACTACTAATGAATAGAAAGATCAGTAGGGCGAATAAAAATTTTTTGTGTAATAAAACATTTATTTTATTTGGTATAAATTTCAAGTTGATCATGATCTTTATCTCTTATTTCTTTAAAAATACAGATGTTTACTCCTTTTATATTTCATAATTTTCCATGTTACAATTACAAGCTTTATCTTTTACAAATTACAAACAGCTTATGAACTCAAATCTAAATTCCAGCCGACTGTAACCTGTCCTCTATTGAATCAACTTTCTATCCACTATACTTACTTCGTTTTTCTCTAATACATTCCATAATTTCCGCTGTTTGTAAACTATGAGCGACCGTGAGGCTTGGATTTTGCCCAGAACGAACCAAATCAAAGAATATTATATCTTCATCATAAAAACCATGGCTTTGAAACTCTTCCAGACCTTTAACATTTCTATTCTGATAAATTTCTTTTACAATTTCATTCTTAGTGATAGAAACTACTTTTCCCGGTGCATCCATTGAATCCCAAACAGGAATCTCGGCAAAGAAAGAATTATTAAAAGAATTAACTGTTACCCTTTCAATAACAGAACCACTTGCTGGACTAAATGTTAAAACAGCTCTCACACCGGATTCCATTTCGCAATACATATATATATTCATGACATTATCTCCATACTCAGGCAAAAGCTGGTAGTTGAAATATACTTTTTTATAATCCGATCCGGTTAAGTAGCGCACCGCATCAACTCCATGTATTGCAGTAATTTCAAAATTTGATTCTGTTCTCTTGTGACGGAATAGATTATACTGAATATTTTGTAAGTTGTTCGTTTCACCCGACTCATTAATAACTTTTTTCATTAATTGAATAATCGGCATAAACCTTCTATTAAATGCAACCATATTTGAGGTTCCGGTTTCTTCAGCAACTTTAATGAGATGTAATGTCTCTTGTACATTTATTCCCGGCGGTTTTTCCATAAGTAATGGATAACCACCTTTTAAAACTTCTTCCGCAAAAGGAGCTATTAAGTTATCGGGAACATTTAGACAAACGGCATCAGGTTTTTCATTTTTTAGCATTCTTAGATAATCGGTTTCAAATCTTTTAAAACCATATTTTGCCTTAAACGCTGCCGCCCTGTTTTCATTTATATCACAACAAGCGGAAAGTTCTACGTCCGGATTTAGTTCAACATATTTTTGATAGGCTTTACCATGACCAAAATCCGAAATCCAGCCGCAGCCAATCACGCATATTTTAAACAATTATTTCCTCTCCTTTGATAAACTTATTTTACTTTGCAGATTGTACATGGCTTTGGCAAACTCTTTTCCAAGTTCAATAAACCCGGCTGAATCGTAATGATATTTATCGCTGTAACCATAATTATCAGTTGCAGTTACAAGAGCAGCATTTGCATCCTTTTTTACAAACTCTCTCTGAGATGCACGAATGGTTTCACCATAATTCCAAACCTTACCATTTTTCTCATCCTGTCCGGATTCTGAAATCCTGCCAATTACAACGGGCAGATCATCGCTGTGTAAGGCGGCACGAATTAAATCCATTAAGCGTTTTAGATTTTCTTCATATACTTTGGCAACCTCAAAACCTGAAGCACCGTCACTCTCCCCCTGCATCCAAACAATCCCGGTTGGTATCAATGTGTCTTCTTCTCCATCACCGTCAATATCTTTAACAGCCAAAGCATTTCGCAAAGTTGCCAAAAAATGATCATATTGGTTAATGCCATTGGATAAATTATAGTCCGGATCCCATGTACCATATCTCCCTCCTGCAGTAAGGCCGATGGAAGTTCCGCCCTTTGAGTATTTTATTATAGCAATGTTTGAGTTCGTATCTAATTGCTGAAGTGTACTGGCAAAAGTTAGTTCAGGCCCAAATTCTTCCGAATAAGTATTTGTTATTCCATCTGATTTAAAGTCTCCACCGTGACCGGGTCTCAATTCAGTCCAAATACCTTTACCCTCTGCCGGTTCATCATCTTTTCTTTTTGAACCATGAAAAATCATTACACCTTTTAATACTGTGTTCAGCTCCGGCGGAAGCTCCTTTACGAGACCATAGCCATCCATATTGGATTGTCCGCCCAGGTAATATAACTTATAATCTTTGCTCTCCGTTTTCAAAACAAAAAAAAAGAATATCAACATTGTATATACAAAAACTGATCTAGCCTTCACATTACTCTCCTTTATTTTTTAATAGACGCAAATTTATTTTCACCCAATGCTATTGGTTTTCTAAATGCATCAAGATCAACTACAAGTGTCGCGGGAAATTTTGTATTCTTATCAAAACTGATTATATCAACTTCGCCATCCTTCTCAACCTTTACAGTGTTATTATCCAGCCGGGTTATTACAGGGTTCGATGTAGCGGGCTTTACCGGATAAATCACGGTAAAAAAGTTATGAGCACTTTTTGATTCTTTAGTGGTAAACCATAAATTATGTTGGGCTACCATATCCCGGTATCTTTTTCGTTTCATTTCCTTAGCTGTCCATGGATTTTTAACCATGTAATCATAACCGGTAATCGGATTTTTAAACTGATCCAGATCTTGCAAATCCAAATATTCAAGTGATTCGGGAAATGCTACTTGTTTTACAAATACCTTTACACTATCCAGCATATAAGTTAAAAGTCCATCTTCAGCATCATAGTCCAAATCACAATCAGGTAGTATTCTATAGCACCAAGAAAAACGGGACGGTCTTTCCGGTTTTGTTTTAAGGTCATCATAGACGACTAAATATTTATCACGCATAAACAACATGTGCCTGCGAAACATCTCTAATTGAGGCGCTCCCTTTTCTCCAAAGAGAGTACTGTCATAATCAAGTTGCGTTATTTCAGTCCATTCACCTTTTACTGTTACGATTTCTGTCTGTTTGGGGTAAGGAGTTGTCGCGTCCCCCATCCAGTAGGTATAGTTTTCACCCTCTTCATAAGCCATCAAAACTGAACGATAACCTTGTTTACGGGATTCTTCAGTGATTGTTTGACCAATGCCGTCGACCATAATTGTATTGGCGGAAATTGTTTGAAATCCATAGGAATTTTCATCTCCTGAATGACCTCCAAAGTTTAAATGCTGACCGTAAGCGTACATCTGAAAAGTATTTTCATTATTGTACCTGTCACCCCGGCTGGATTTTGAACAGAAAAGAACGCCAGCCCCGTTTTGAAATGTTTCACTTTTGGTTGGGTTATTGCTATGCGCCATCACATAACCGATTGTAGGGAAAACATATTTAGATTTATCTGAAGCTACAGTGTTTAGTTTTCCTTTAAATTGTAAAGGAGCTGAAACATGAACCCATTGACGCCATTCAAATATTCTTTTATCACTATTCTGACCATATTCATTTTTGGCTTCGATAGACATTGTACTACGCCAGTTCCCAAGAACTTCTCCATCGCCCATCAGGTAAGCCAGAAGACCGAAAATCTCTTTACGCTGAGACATCCCGGCACCATGCTGACTAAGTCTTCCAAAATGCGAATGCTGCATTCCAACTGGAACCATTGCAATGAAAAATTCCGCGTAACGCTTGTATAGTGGATTTTTGCCGAGTTGAAGATCGGGCAGTGCACTATTAAGGTACATAAGCTGGTAAACCAGCCACTTCATGTGTGATTGCCCGTAATGCGCACCAAGATCGTATCCATCGTTTTGAGCTACTCTTTCACCAACAGCAATTAAATAGTTTGTCAACCAATGAAAGTACTTTCGCGCAGTTTCACTTTTTTCATACATCACTATCGCAGCAGGATATGTATCCAATGCACCTTCCCAGGAGTGGCCAAACCCGGCAATAGCAATACTTTCTCTGCTAAGCTTTGGGTCTTCTTTTCCACCTGTATAAATTGATCCTCCCCACATAAAATCATACATCCAAGATGATAGACGCCATTCAAGTGATTCTTCAAATATCTTTCGCTGATCCGGTGTAAGCTTATCGTAAAACCAATCATAAACACATGCAATAAATTCAGTTATACTGGTGTTATCTTCAGTTAATGCATAACCATTCCCCATACCTTCTGGGCTTGCAGGCCCACCCTTGGGATATGCCGCAATCGTTGTCCAGATATCAAGAATGTTGGAATATTTCTCATCTTCAGTTATTAAGTAAGCAAAAGCAGTTTGCATAAGCTTCCTGGATATGTGCCACATATACCGGTTTTCTTCGGTTTTTGATTGGATAAATTCCGGAACCTTAGTGTCATCTTTGGGCCAATCATTCCACCATTTATGATTACGTATTTGTTCTGCAGCCGTAATAATATCCTTTGTATAAACCTCACTTTCTGCAGCTAACTTTTTTACTTCAGCAAGTTGAGATCTGTTAAACAAAAGACGGGGATGTTCTTCAAAGTTCGGGTTTTGCAACATAGAGCGGTCCCACTTTGGTGTCCCTTTAGGGATATTTACACTAAAGGTTTCAGTCCATGCCGATGGTTCTTTTTCACCGTGAAGTATATAACCGACGCGCCAATAATATGTTTTTCCTTCGGGGAAAGGTGCGAGCTCATTATAAATATTTAACTCCGTCTCGATATTAACAACCGCGTTGTTAAACTCTTTATTGTCTGCTATTTGAAAACGGAACATATTTGGGCGGATAGGCTCTTCTAACTCTAAGGGATTAGGCAGATAATACCAACGAAAACGAGGCGGATTAACTTCTGCATTCATTCCGTCGCCAGGAGAATTATTTACAAATGTAGAAAAAAGCATTCGCGAATCAGGCTTCAGAAGTGCTTCGCTGCTAATTAATTTTGTTTTTTCTCCAACACAACCGTTTGCGGCTACCAGCGCTAAAAGAGCACAAAGAATCATACATTTTAAATATTTACTTCCCATTATTTACCACCTTTTTAATCAATCTTAATATTGATTTTATTTTTTTCTAACGAAGCAATATCATTTTTTTAGTTAATACCTGTCCATCGGCTACAAGTCTATAATAATAAACTCCCGAGCCGACACTTTTATTTTGCGAATTTTTACCATTCCAATCTCTAAAATATTTGCCAGCATTAAAATAGTTATCCACCAGCGTTAAAATTTTCTGTCCGCTTATGTTGAATATCTCCAACTTTGCATGCGAACCTTTCGACAATTCAAATTCTACCTTTGTTGAAGGATTAAACGGGTTAGGATAATTTTGAAGAGTATACGATGAAGGTAGCCCATTAGAGTTTTGTTGCAAACTAGTTGTTGTTTGACTTTCAAATGCACCTATATCCCATATACTGTTTTGAGGACGACCGTTTCCGTCGAAGTCCAATGAAATATCAACACCAAGTGAATCATATAACGAGTTATATACTTCCTGAGAAATACCTTTATCAATTGCCGGACTTGAGAGCTCCAAATGAAAATCAGCATCGGCGGCATTAATAAATTGAGGATCATCCAATATAAAATTATCATCCATATCTACACCGCTACTTGTGTTTTGATAACCGTCATAAAGATTATAGTTTGCAATTACTTTATTCACATTGCTTCCTGACTGCCTTACATCTATAGTCTTAGCCCAGTTGGCAGTCTTATTACTTGCAACAATAATGTTGTTCACAAGGTATGAGGTAACAACAGCCGGTCCTTCGGAAATAGATATTCCGCGAAAAGCTGCGCCATCTTCTCCATTATTGTAAATCACATTATTAAATAACAGAAGTTGAGCCCCATTTGAAATTTTAATTCCACATTCACCCGCGCCGTATATAAGTGAGTTAACAATTTTCATTGTTTTAGGTACATAACCGTCACCGTCTCTTCTCCACAATTTTACATTACAAGCTGTGTGATTGGCACTGATACAGTTTACCATCTTACCATTAGATGTAATATCGA
>Ga0209633_10003534_pt1 | contig 14384 bp, 14 predicted proteins | sample Cruoilmetagenom1_FD_187290 | JGI IMG/M metagenome (GOLD analysis project Ga0209633, IMG submission 187290) | Oil polluted marine microbial communities from Coal Oil Point, Santa Barbara, California, USA - Sample 1 (SPAdes) (version 2) | ecosystem: Environmental > Aquatic > Marine > Oil seeps ... | reverse complement strand
TGGACATTGTGCCCAGTCTCGGCGCTCGACCATTGGGTACAATGTCCATGAGCGCTACGTTGAAGCAATTTACACCGATGCAGCGCGTCTCGCCGACCGCGCTGTAACCCTTGCCGATGAAAAACCGCGGTTCGATGTAGATAGAGCGATCGACCGATTGGTCACCAGCCGGATCTGGGGCTTTCCTTTGATGATCGGTCTTTTTGCTTTTATTTTCTGGCTTACCATCAGCGGTGCGAATATTCCCTCAGCCTGGCTTTCCGCTCTATTCATCGACACGATTTGTCCCATGCTGCGCGAAGGCGCAGCTGCCGTCGGCCTGCCCTGGTGGCTGCGCGGACTGTTGATCGATGGAATGTACCTGACAGTCGCCTGGGTCGTCAGTGTGATGCTGCCCCCAATGGCGATTTTTTTCCCTTTGTTTACTCTGCTCGAAGACTTTGGTTACCTACCACGGGTAGCCTTCAACCTGGACAACATCTTCAAGAAAGCGGGCGCGCACGGTAAACAGGCGCTTAGCATGATGATGTGCTTTGGCTGCAATGCGGCCGGAATCATCGCCACGCGGATTATCGACAGTCCACGCGAGCGCCTGATTGCGATTATCACGAATAACTTCGCCCTGTGCAACGGCCGCTGGCCGACCCAAATCATTCTGGCCACCCTGTTCATCGGCGGGCTGTTTCCGTCTCCGTTGGCCGGGCTGATCTCATCTGCGGTGGTCGTGGGGGTTACCATCCTGGGTGTCCTGTTGACATTCGCAGTCTCCTGGTTCCTGTCACGCACCCTGCTCAAGGGCGAGGTCTCGACATTCAGCTTGGAACTGCCGCCATACCGGCCGCCGCGCTTCTGGCAGACGATTTACACGTCGATGATTGACCGCACGATTTTCGTGCTGTGGCGCGCGGTGGTCTTCGCCCTGCCGGCCGGCGCCGTCATCTGGCTGGTCGCCAATGTCCACATAGGGAATGTGAGCCTCGCCCAATATCTCATTGGGTTTCTCGATCCATTCGGCATTTTGCTCGGCATGAACGGCATTATCATACTGGCCTTTATCATTGCCATTCCGGCCAACGAAATCGTTATTCCAACCGTCCTGATGCTGATTGTTCTTGTCACTGGAGCAGGCGATGTCGGTGCGGGAGCCGGCGTACTATTCGAACCGGAATCGGAAAGCACTCTGAAGCCACTGCTCGCTTCGGGAGGGTGGACGTTGCTGACAGCGATCAGCGTTATGATCTTCAGTTTGGTGCATAATCCCTGCAGCACCACCATCTATACGATCTACAAGGAAACAGGGAGCGTTAAATGGACAGCAATCGCATCTTTGCTGCCACTGGTGCTGGGGATCGTGTTAACCTTTTTCGTCGCGCAGTTGTGGCGACTCCTGGCCGAATTGGGTTGACAGTCAAGCCGCGTTGAAACCAAGGCTCGGTATTGATCCCAAGGCCATCGAGGCGGTCATCCTTTCCCTTAATCACTCCGACCACACGGGCGGGTTGAATGGTTTTCTCGAGCAGAACGCCGATGTCACAGTGCATGTCCCGCAATCATTTCCGGCATCGATCCGGCGCGCTGTCGAACGCCATCGCGCCAGGGTCAAGCAGGTCTCACCCAGCCACTGTAACGGAGACAGGGTCATCGCGATGTTCCGAGACGCGTGGGGCGATTCTTTCCTTGAGGGCGGATGCGGTGCCATCATCGAAGTATTGCCGTAAGGGCCAATGCGATATTGACAAAAGCGCCTGCCAGTATTTGTTTGGCCAGCCACCAATCACTTGAGTGCTCTTTCCAGCGGCATCGCCCTGTCCAGGAATCGTTTGCCCTTTCGCGTAAGCGCCCAGACCCGCGGCTGGCTGCGAAACAGGCAAGCGGCATGCAGCGGACATTGCTCGCAGGGAGTTGAACACTCCGGTACAACCGCCTTGAGGTAACCCCACTCCGTTAACATGTCAAGCATTGACCGGATCAGCGGCGGGCTCAGCCCCAACGCCTGCGCAAACTCGGATGCACGCGCAGTACCGGTTTCGGCCGCCAGGCGCAAAAGTTTCTCAAGCATCCAGGAGGATCCCAATCCCTAGCCAATAGGCACCCTGATAGACAAGCACGCCGGCGGACAAGGCAATCGTCAGCAGCAGGATCACACTGAACAGTATCCAGCGCCAGCTGCCCGTCTCCTGGTACATGACGGCCACCGTGGCGACACACGGAACGAACAGCATGATGACCGCCAGGAAGAACAGTGCGGTGGCTGCCGAGATCTGCGTGGCCAGAGTCTCAGCCAGTCCCTCGCTCTCCGAATTCGTTCCGTAGAGAATGCCCAACGTGGCGATGGCGTTCTCCTTGGCGATAAAACTGCTAAGCAGTGCCACCAGCAAACGCCAGTCCATGCCCATGAGATGCCCAAGCGGCGTGAGGCTGCGCCCGAACCGGGCGAGATAGCTTTGCTCAATGCCATCTCCGGGAAAATGACTCAATGTCCAGATGAGTACCGACATCAGCAGAATGATGCTGCCGGCTTTGCGCAGAAAAGCCCGGATGTTATGCCACACAAAGAGGCCTATCGTTCTGGCATCGGGCAGGTGATAAAGGGGCAGCTCCATGATGAAAGCCGTGTGCCGTCCGCGAAACAGGGTGTGATTGAGAATCACCCCTACGACCACGAGGACGAGAATGTTCAGCGCCACGAAGCCCAGAGATACCGGCAGGGCCACCTTGCCGAAAAAAACCGGAGCCAGAAATGCCAGCACTACCAGCCGGGCGCTGCACGGTACCAGCGGCGCCAGGAGAATGGTGAGCAGCCGGCCCGCGCGTGATTCAATCACACGTGCACCCATCACCGCCGGCACGTTGCAGCCGAAGCCGAGAAACAACGGGAGAAAGCTCTTGCCATGCAGTCCCACAAGGTGCATAAAGCGGTCCATCATATATGCGGCGCGCGTCAGGTAGCCGCTGTCTTCGAAAAAGGCGAGTACTGTGAAAAAGATCGTCAGGATTGGCAGGAAGGTCAGCACAATGCCCACTCCTCCAAGTACGCCGTCCACCAGAAGATTCACCACGTGGGATGGTGCACCTGCGAGGACGAGGGCGTCGGCGAGCCGCATCTGGAGCCGTCCAATGACCGCTACGTCCAACCACTCCTGGACCGGGGCAGCCAGCGCAAAAGTGAGCCAGAACAGCAGGCCGAATACGCCCAGCAGAATAAGCAGCCCCCAAAAGGGATGAACCGCGAATCTATCCAGGCGGTCGGTGAGGCTGATCTGTCCGAGACGGGGATGTCGCACGGCGGCGTGCACCATGCGGTCGATCCATTCGTAGCGGCCACCCGCGACGTCCAAGATGGCGTCCTCGTGCTCACCGAGCAGCGTCTCAATGCGACGCCAGATTGTGTGCGGGAGCGATCTTCGGGCTCTTTCAGTGATTTCCGCATCACCTTCCAACAACTTCAGCGCAACCCAGTCGCTGGGATAAGGCGCAGGAATATGCCCGTCGAGTAATGCACGCACACGGGTCAGCACATCCCGGTGCGGCGCCCCAATCTCCGGCCGTACCGGTTGGAAGCCCACAGGGTCGCGCGCCAGGCGTTCGGCCACCTCGATCAGCTCGGCTACCCCTTGGTTTCTGATGGCAACGAGCGGGATGACCGGAAGCCCCAAAGCAGCCTCCAAAACATGAGCCTCCACATGGATACCCTGGGTTTCGGCCACATCCATCATGTTGAGCCCAAGCACCACGGGAACGGGCAGCATCAGCAACTCGGCAAGCAGATACAGATTGCGCTCCAGGGCCGAGGCATCCGCCACCATCACTATTACGTCGGGATGATTCTGCAGAATGAAATCGCGGCTAATCCGTTCTTCGTCCGAGTTGGCGGTCAGGCTGTAAGCGCCCGGAAGATCGACGATGCGCATCGACACGCCGGACCGGATGTATAGCCCCTCTTTGCGCGCCACAGTTTTGCCGGGCCAGTTGCCGACATGCTGGCTAAGACCGGTCAGCAGATTAAAGATCGTGGATTTGCCGACATTGGGCTGGCCTGCGAGGCCGACAAGGAAGGATTTGTCGGCGTGCTCGAGTTCGACAGCCGAGCGCGGCTGACTATTCTTTATGCTTCGGCTGTTCACTGTGTACTTGTTCGACCAGAATCCTCATCGCCTCGCGGCGCCCCAAAGCGATGCGTGTGTCTCGTACCAATATGAGTATCGGCCCCTTCCCGCGATTCTGCAGCACTTCGATCTCTGCACCGACCGACAGACCCATGGCGGCCAGGCGGCTTGCAAAGTTCCTGCTTCCCAGGAGCCGGTCAACCACCGCCCTTGTGCCGGTAGTGGTCCGATCGAGTTGGAGGGACTGTTGCTCGCTCATTGGCCGTAACTATTCTGATCCCCTCTCCCTAACCCTCTCCCAGCGGGAGAGGGAACTGTGGAATCACTGGCCACTCGCCGCCTTTTGCACTCACAGAGGCTGATCGGAGATAGGGGGAGTGAATAAATACCATTGGTCGGTTTTGTTTGAAGTATCGGCTTTGCCAAGGCAATTTCGTTCAGAAGGTCAAGAGCCGGGGCGGCTGGCACCGCCCTCGATTAATCCCATGAGCAGGCCGCTGATAATCGAAAAACCGATCAGATACAGGGACAGGACCAGTGTGTAGTCTACGCCGAAGTAGTGCACCATGAGCGGCAGGAGCGGAATTTTGACCGCCCGGCTGTAAAGAAATACGGCTACAAGAGAAGGCCGCATGCCCCTCCGCTTGAATTCGGCCAGCACGGCATACCAGGCATAAACCGGTCCGGTGGACAAAACACCGGCGGCAACAGCGAACAGCCATCCTTTAAGACCTGATTTTCTGCCGAGATGCCGTTCGATCCGCGCAGCGTCAAAAAATAGATTGAACAGGAAGATCAGAATGAACACCAGCACAAGCACAGGGACCACACTGCCGACGATCTGCAGGAAATAACCTGCGGCGTTCAATGTCAAATCAGAATCAATCAGCGCTGCGAGCCCGTATAGCAGCAGGACGGACGCCAGGAACAACCAGCCGCTTTTGCCGCTCTTCTCTTTCCTTCCCCGTATATGCCTCATCCAATCAGCCGCAGCGTATAAACGGTGAAGTAAGAAACGCCGATGGCAAAAACGACACAGGTCAAGTTGCGAACAATTGCAAAGCGCCTGCCCAGCAACAGTGCCTCGGCCGGCAATTGCACGACGCCAACCGTTACCCAACTGACAATTAATGCGGTGACCGCCAGAAGACTCACTCCGCCGTCCAGCAGTTCTCCGCCGAGGATGTAACTCGCCAGCGGCTGGCCCACCGCGACACTGCCGATCAACGCGCCGAGCAGCACATCGAAGAACGCGTGGCCACCGAACAGCCCTGCTGATATCGCTCGAGGAAGAATCGTCACCGCAAGACTGGTCAACAACAGCATGCCGATGATGATCGGCAATAGATTCACAATCGTTTGCAGCGTCAGCTTTGCACTCTGTTTGACTCTTTTGTTCAACCTGCAACCTTTTGCAATCATATTCGCTTCAACTCCGACGCCATTTCACCGGGATCTCATTGCAATCGTGGTTGAGGGACGAAACCCAACATAATAGCCTCGATACGACCCTTACTCTCCGGTTTCGCTACCGCTCTGCCCAAGCTAGGCAGAGTTAATTCGCCACATTATAGAATTGCTCGATAACGTCAGCGCGAGAAATCTTTCGCATGTTTATGTCCATGCTCATGAGGCTCGGCGGATCGTGTGATCAAGGAACCGCTCAAATAATCGGCAACGGCTTTATCCGGATCGGTTTCGGTCGTAATCAATGGTTCGATGCCCATGGTCTCGAGGCGGCGAACAAGACCGGTTCCCATGCCGCCGGCGATCAAAACCTGTACATCGCCTAAAGGCGAAGGCTCGTGGGGGGATGTGTCGTGAAACGACTGCTCTTTCGGCAACTCCAGCAGTTCTTTACCGGAAACCGCTCCCTCATCGACTTCATAGATCCAGAATTTTCTGCACCGGCCGGTATGGTCGGTAATTTCACGCCGGTTTTGGCTTGCGACTGCAATCCTCATTATGGGACTCCTGATGACATCGGTTACATTTGGATCAAGTTGATTCCAACACTGCCTCATCGAAATAAGGTTCGGCATCCGCCTGGCCGATCGCGTATTGTTCATGCCAGCCCGCGGGAACAGGGATCAGCCGATACAATTGCGAACGTCGCGCCTCAAGCAGCCAGCGCGGCCTGTTCATATAATCGGCAGCGCAATAAACCCGTTTTCCTGCGCGCTCCCCGAGCGCATCCAGCCAATAGGCGCCTTCTTCGCACCGCATCAAGTGATGATCAAGGATAACCACATCGACATTGTCACACAAATGCAGTGCACTATTCCATGCACGACCGCGCTGCTCAGCCGTCAACGCGCCCAAGTATATCGGCGGGCCGGCGGCGAGAACAATGTCCGGTTGCCATTCGATGATACGACGAACGGTCGTCGCGTCCAGAAGTTGAATGTCGGATGCATGGACAAAGATCTTGTTCCCCATATCGATCCGGCTCATCATCAGGTTGCCGAAGGGACTGTTCGGCATGCCGTGAGGCACTGCCTCGGAAAAGGTCAGAGGACCTTGACAGCAGCCTTCGGCAACAGGCAACTTCCCGAACAGATCCGCCAAGTCGTGGAAACGTTGCTGCATTCTTGGTGACAAGTCTTCAGGTGCTTTGCTCCAACAGGTTAATCTTCGAATATCCGGCGGCAGGTGATCGATCGAAAGCTGGTAAGGATTGGCATGCGCAAGCGGGACATGATCACCATGTAGATGACTGAATATAACATCCGTGGCTTGGCTCAGTGCGTCAATGATTCGTTGGCGCACCCGTGCTCCAACAACGATTTGACACGGATGGGGCAGCAGGCCATGACGAAAATAACCCAGAGCAAGGCCCGGATCAATGACGATTCGGCGCTTTCCCGTCGTCACCAGGCAGCAAAGGCTGCGAACGCCAAGGGATTCCGTACCTATAATTTCGACTGTCATAGTCCCGTCGCCTGAAGTCACTCGATCGGCCGATAGAAGAAGTTCGAATGGTTTATGATAGATAATGAAGAAAGAAGAATAAAATGTAATCGGCACTTTTTCACGGGTTGCAAGTCATCAAGAATTCAGTCATGTCATTATTGGAAATCCGGTGTGTGTATTTCACCGCCGGGGGCAAACCTATCCTGGAGAATCTGAATTTCACGCTAGGGGAAGGTGAAATTCATGCCCTCATCGGAACCAATGGCACCGGCAAGAGCACGCTGGCACGGCTTGTCATGGGCTGCGAAGGCTATCACATCGGCTCCGGCGAAATCCGCTTCGATGGCCTGAGCATCAATGAGCTGCCAATCGAAAAACGCGCCGGTCTCGGCATCACCATGGTATGGCAGGAACCGGCTCGATTCGAAGGCATCACGGTTCGCGACTATTTAAGCCTGGGCAAGCGCGGAAGCGATCTGTCCGATTGTTTGGATAGCGTCGGTCTGGCATCCGGTGACTATCTTGACAGGATGCTGGACAATACCATGAGCGGAGGAGAGAGAAAGCGAATCGAACTGGCATCGATGCTGGCCCTAAAGCCCAGGTTGTGTATTTTGGATGAGCCGATTTCCGGGATTGATCTGGTCTCGGTCAAGGACATCGTTGCGGTGATCAGGCGGATACAACAAAATGGATCCTCGGTCCTGTTGATCAGCCATCGGGAGGAGATCGCATCGGTTGCTGACCGGGCATCACTGCTGTGCGGTGGAAGAATCGCCATGACCGGCGATCCTGATACAATCGTCCGGGATTATAAGTCCAGACACTGTGTCATCTGTAATGGCCAAATATGCGACTATGCCACTCATTGATAAAATTCTTTCTTTATTGGATTCCGCTGGAACAAACAGCAGCGTTCTGGAAGACCGGAACACGGCTCATATTGTCGCTGACGGTCAAAACCTGTTGAGTACGCAGGCGATTCCGGGCGTCACAATCGATATCAAAGAGCGCCCCGATATTACGATCGCCGGGATTACAATAGCCGGCGAAGCCCGTGTAGCTAATCCGATTCATTTTTGCTTCGGCATGCTCCAGCGTATCGGCACGCAAAATTTCAGGATAACGATCAAACTGGAACCGCATGCTCACGCCAGCTTTCTCGCCCATGGGCTGTTTTCGAACGTCGAATTTGCCCGGCACATCATGGATCAATACGTCGAAATCGATGAGGGGGCGAACATGCGTTTTACGGACAGCCATTTTCACGGTATTTCAGGCGGCATTGAAGTAGCTACCACGGGCAAGGTGAAGGTTGGCAAGCAAGCACGATACATTTCCGATTTCTCGCTGACAACCGGCCGAGTCGGGAAACTCGACCTAAAATACTCAGTACAGGCGGACGATCATGCCGTCGTGGAACTCACATCGCGCGTTTTTGGCCATGCCAGTGACATCATAAAAATCAACGAGGATGTCCGTCTTGACGGACTGTTTTCCCGCAGCCTGATCAAAAGCCGTGTCGCCCTGGAAGGAGAAGCAAGAGCAGAGATTATCGGTACCACGGAAGGGCGCGCCGAGGGTGCACGCGGCCATATGGATTGTATGGAGATCATCAAAGATCAGGCTGTGGGGCAATCGACGCCCAGTGTCAAAGTCAGCCATCCACTGGCAAAGATCACCCACGAAGCGGCGATCGGCACAGTCGACAAACAGCAGCTGGAAACACTGATCGCTCATGGTCTTTCACCCGAGCAGGCGGTCGATGCCATCGTCTTGGGAATATTAAGGTAACGTTGGCCCCAGCACCTTGAATGTCGCATAATTTCTCAATAACCTGGGGCGCCGCATAAACCGCCGGGGCGTTCCCTGAAGCTACTACACCACACCGCTTTCAATCAATTCTTTCGATGCTGCGAGGCCACACATTGATGAAACCAGCCGACTATAAACCCTATTTCGACAGAATCGATACGGAACTGCTAAAAATCAGCCCGCAGGGCGATATCATGCTGCTGCGTGTCATCGCCGCAGTGATTCCTGTTGTTTTTTTTGCCGGGGACTGTCTGTATGACATGCCCTTTTTCTATTGGGTGGCTGTTCCATTCTATCTGTTCTGCCTCGCCTTATACCTGGAAGGCTTGTTGAAAGCCGTTCTGTTGATGCACAAGGTATCGGTCGAACTCTTGATTGTACTGGTTATGACGGTCACACTGATCGACGGCGAGCCATTGAGCGGTGCGATGGTGGCCTGGTTTATCGGATTGGGCTTGTATATTTCTTTCACCATCATCCGAAAGAACCGGGAAAAGATCGAAGCCCTCATTCAGGAAACCAGGAAAACCGCCAGGGTCATTCGAGGTGATGAAATAGAGGAGGTGCCGATCAATCAGATCCGTCGAAAGGAGATGGTCATCGTACCGAAAGGCGCTATGGTCCCGGTCGACGGCACCATCGTCGAGGGCGCATCATCCATCGATGAGTCCTTTGTCACCGGCGAGCCCTTCCCTGTGTACAAAGAATCCGGCGCCACAGTGACTTCCGGCACCCTCAATCTGACGGCACCACTGCAGATCGAAGCCGATAAAAGCGGCAACGACTCTTTTGTCTCGGTGATTACGCAGGAAATCGAAGCAAGCCTTGAGAAGAAATCGGAACTGCAAAAGCGGGCCGATTCCACCGTTCAGATCCTTCTTGTTTCCGTGACCGGGTATGCATTCGTGCTTTTGTTCGCGACCGGTAGCCTGCATATCATGGCTACGGCGCTCGCTGTCCTCTGTCCCTGCGCCTGGGCTTTGGCGACGCCGACTGCATTTGCCGCCAACATCGGCCGCCTGGCGCGCTCAAACATTCTCGCCCGCGGTGGTGAACCGCTGGAAAATATGCAGGATATCAGGACGCTCATCCTCGACAAAACCGGTACGGTGACGCTGGCAGAGCCTGAAGTCAGTGACGTCATCGAATTGAATATGCCGCGACGGGAACTGTTGGAACTGGCGGCATCGTTGGAATCCAGATTCGACCACCCGATCGCCCGCTCGATCATCACGTATGCAAAAAACCAAGGCATCACCCATTTCCGGCCGGTCGAACACGCCGAAGACATTCCCGGCCGGGGCATCGAGGCCCGGATCGGGGACAAGGATATTCTCATCGGCAGCCCGGAGACACTCATGGGCCGGGGAATCGAATTGCCTGATATCGACTACACCGGCAGGGCGATCTGGGTGGCTGTCGATGGTGCGGTCATGGGTGTGATCGTTATTCGCGACATCATGCTGGCGGCAATGCAGGGTCTGGGCGAAACCCTCCGATCTTACGGCATCGAAAAGGTCATTCTCGCCACTGGCGACAATGAAGAACAGGAGGCAAAGCGGGTGGCCGAGTACATCAACGCGGATGAGTATTATTTCAACTATTCGCCGAAGGAGAAGACCGCACTGGTCAAAAAGATGCAGTCCGAGGGCAAAGTGGGTATGGTCGGGGACGGGGTCAATGATGCGCCGGCACTCGCCGCGGCCAATGTCGGCATCGCCATCGGCGGGCACAAGAATGTCAACCTGGCGATTACATCATCCGACATTGTCATTCTTGGGAACGACGCCAAGGACTTGATCGAGGTGCTGCAGCTCAGTCAAAAGATGGGCGGCATCATCCAGCAGAACTATACCTGGGCCATCACATTCAACACTGTAGGATTGGCGCTGGCCACGTTTGGATTTCTCAATCCCATCCTAGCCGCGCTTCTTCACCATGCCAGTTCGGTGTTCGTGGTCGTCAACGCGAGCCGCCTCTATTTCACCAATATCGAAAATTCGGTCTTCGGTGCCCTGTTCAAGCGGATGGATGACTTTTCACAACAAAGGCGCGAAATTACTGCGACGAAGGTACACTCTGACGACGATCAGCGCAACGATCCACTTTCTATTGATGGTTGACCGCCCGGAGATAAAAGCGTTTGCCGTCGTAGTCGATTTCTCTCAGTTTTCCTTCGTCCATAAGATGCTGGACGACACTCCAATCGGTGTTTGTCTTTCCGAGCAGCGCCAGAACAGCCTCCCTGCGCATGGGATGAACGGAGGTAATGGCAAGCAGATCCTCGACAAAATCACCGCTGGAGGCAAAGGCGTTCCCTTCGTAGCCGGTAAGCAATTCGACCCCGGGAATTCTGCTGCTGATGATCTGGTAGACACGGTTCAGCACCTCCTCGCTGGGTGCCCGCACAGGCTTGTCGGCAGTCGGCCTTATAGGGATGGAGAGATAGGCCTTGTCAGGTGCAAGCTCGGTGAGAAAGTCGGTTAATCTGACTGCCGATTCATCGGCGGTATTCACGCCTTCAACGAGCATTGTCTCTGTAGCCAAAATGCCATCGAATTGTTCGGCAAAAGCGAGCATACCGGACAAAATCCGCTCCAGCTCGAGGCTTTCGTGTGGCCGATTGATGGTCCGCCATATCGATTGATCCACGCTGTCCACTTTGAGCGAAACCCAGTCCGCCATTTTGAGCTGTTCCCGGACACCCTTTTGCCAAACAAGCGATCCATTGGAGATGATCGCAATCTTGATATCCAAACCGCACAATAATTCGATGGCGGCGCCCAAACCGGCGTCGAGCGTCGGCTCGCCATCGGGAACAAAGGTCAAATAATCAACCGGTTCACCGCGCTGAGCCAGCTTTGCCACACGTTCCTTGACTTCATGAAAGATCCGCTCCGGCCGATAAAAGGCACGAGGCTGATACTCCGTCGCCCTGGTCGGGCCCACCTGACAATATAAGCACGAATAGGAACAGTGCTTTGGCGGAATGTTGTTGATGCCGAGACTGCGGCCCAGGCGTCTGGAAGGTACGGGTCCGAAAACCATCATTATGGAAATGATTTTTATGGAAGAGTCAGTTTATTCGCAGAGCCGCGGGCACATCTCATCGGACTCCCCCCGCGCAACCGCCCCCGCCGCCGCGCTTTACGCATCGCAGAAAGGCAGGTAAGTGGCGCTCTCGCGAAGCGGCCTGGAGGTTGGCCAACACACGTGCTACATCGTCCTCCTGAACCGCAGCGAGCAATCTGTCGTACATGGCAATATTTTCGATTTCGGCGTCTACACCAGCCTGACAGGCTTCCAGCAGAGTGTCGGGAACGCGAAGCGTCGTGGTCCACTTGTCTTCCGGAGGCGCAATTCGGTACTTCTCGAAGAGAGGAAGCAGCGCCGCAATATGGCGTTGTTCAGCCTCCACAATATTGACGAACGGTCGAACCGGTCCAAATTGATCGATCATTTTCCGGTACATCGCACGCGCTTTGTATTCATCGTCCAGTGCCTCGGTCAATACCTCTTGTAAGGTCATGGTCAATCCGGCTTCAACAGCGATCAGGCAGTTTCAACAAATGTCTATGCCTTATAGTCGCCTCACACAAGTACAAATGTATCGTGATGACAGTCACTTCATCTCATACCCACATTAAGGCATCGGCGGCAAAATCGGCTCTGCCCCTTCAAACTCGGCTTCGGGATGGTGCTTCTTGATCGCCGCGCCGATTTCATCGATCCGCTCTTTTGGAATATCGATCAGAATCAGGAATTCGCCCCGTTCGATCGCCTCTTCGTAGGGTTTGAGGCGCGTATTGCCGACATTCATTCCGACCATACCACCCAGCCATGCGCCCACGCCCGCGCCCGCCAATGCGCTGACCAATACGGCGCCGCCGCCGAGAACCAGACCGGTCGGCAACGCAACGGCGATCAGCCCAGCCAGCGCTCCGACCGCCCCGCCGATGCCGAGAGCCCGCTCCGTTGCAGGAATAAAATCGGACTTCTGGAGCAAGTTCGCTTCGGGTAGGTCCTCGAGCGGCGTGCCTCTTTTAGCCAACACATGAATATGGCGCTCCTCGATACCGAGCGCACGCAGTTCGTCGACAATCTTGTGCGTGCAATCAAAATCCGGCGCCAAAAAATAGATTCTTCTCGTCATCGTAGTCCACTCCTATTCAATCAATTCCAGAACTAACATCACGGGCAATAGTCGAACTGCTCGTTTCCACTCTCTTGCCTGCCGACAGAGCCTCATACCGGCACTTCGCCTGTTTGTTGATGTTTTCTCCGCGGTAATCCTAGATTTTTGTTCCAACTGTTCCTTACTCAGTGCATAATGACATCAGCAGTTCCTTATTTACTATGCGCTTTGCGGCTCTGTTTGTAAAGCCACGTCCGCTTGGCATGGAAGCAACGAGCCGCATCGCTCTCCGCCAGTCGGAACAGGCCGGCGGAGATGAAGTCAAACGGGCGAAGCGCCGCCGGGCAGCATGCTTTCCAGGAGCGCGGCGTAGCGTGTGGCGGACCGGCAATCACAAGTTGGGGAATATAATGCAGAGCACAGACGATGTCCTGACAGTCAGCAACCTTAACGTATCCTTTAACGGCGATCGGATCATAACCGATCTTTCTTTCACTGTTGCGAAGAGCGAAATCCTGATCATCCTGGGCCCCAACGGGGCCGGCAAAACCACCCTGCTCCGAGCCTTGCTGAATTTGCTGCCCTATCAGGGCTCCGTCTCATGGCGCGCCAAAAATATCAGCTATCTCCCGCCACAGGAATTTCTTCAGCGTCAGAATCTTCCGCCGCTGAACATCGAAGAATTCTTTTCTTTCAAAACGAACGACATCGAAGCCGTGAAATCGATACTGACCGAAGTCGGGCTCGATGAGACGCTGCTGACACAGCAATTCGGAGCGCTGTCGACCGGCCAGTTTCAACGGATGTTAATCGCCTGGGCGCTAGCCGATGAACCGGACGTTTTGATTCTTGACGAACCCACATCGGGAATCGACGTCGGGGGGGAAGAGACCGTTTACAGCCTGTTGCATAAGTTTTGGCAGAAGCAGAAACTGACTATTCTGCTCGTTACCCACGATCTGAACGTCGTGTGGGAATATGGCACTCAAGTGCTCTGCCTAAACCGGAAACAGATGTGCATGGGGAAACCGGACGAAGTTCTCACACCGGAGCAGCTGAAACAGCTGTATGGCACCGGAATCAAGTTCTACAAACATCAACATCGATAAGATAATGATCACAAAAATTCTTCTGGCACTGGTTCTCGCCGGCAGCATCGGCGCGGTCGCGGGATACCTGGGTTCGCTGATGTTAACCAAGCGCATGGCTTTGATGGGCGGTGCGCTTGGACATCTTACTTTGCCTGGAGTCGCCCTGGCTCTGCTGTATGATTTTGACGTTTCACTTGGCGCTGTTCTATTTCTCGGCTTCGGTGTATCGATCATCTGGTATCTCGAACAAAAAACCACTCTGCATCTGGAAGCATTGACGGCGGTCGTTTTTTCGGCATCGTTGGCCACCGCCCGGTTCGAGAG
>Ga0209633_10003533_pt1 | contig 14395 bp, 15 predicted proteins | sample Cruoilmetagenom1_FD_187290 | JGI IMG/M metagenome (GOLD analysis project Ga0209633, IMG submission 187290) | Oil polluted marine microbial communities from Coal Oil Point, Santa Barbara, California, USA - Sample 1 (SPAdes) (version 2) | ecosystem: Environmental > Aquatic > Marine > Oil seeps ... | reverse complement strand
TATTGTAAATCTGTTGGCAAAGTATCAGAAACAACCAAATGAGTAGCATCTGATGCACCATCAGCATTTGAAACGGTTATAGTATAAACAATAGTTGCGCCAGGAATACGTTTTGGTGTACTAGCTGCATTAGTAGGATCATTCGTTACCGCTGATGTTTTTTGTACAGTTAGATTAGCCGCTGCACCTGCTGCAGTATAGGTATTCACTGCAGAATGAGAAGCGTTTCGCAGACCAGAACCAGCAGTGACAGTTTCAGAACCAATGTCAGTAGCAGACCCTTTATCATCGGCAAGTACTACATCAATAACTGCGGCTGATTCAGTAGCTGACTCTACATATGGATTACCTGTGCCATCTACTACGGTTGCTTTCAGGTCAATATCTGAAGTATCACCATTTACCACACTTGATGGAATGTCACAGGTTACAGAAATAATGGTGGGTGTTGGCGGAATTAATATGCTGGGCGGTATATTAACGGTAGCGGGAATACTACAAGCTGATGCGGGGTCGAAATTATCACCCAATACATCATCCTTAACAGTAAATTCAAAGTCTTCAGCACTATTACCTTCATTTAATACTTCAAAAGTAATTGTTTGCCCCGTTGCTCCAGGTACAACGTTAACTGCAGAACCTGCAGTAACACTCAGGTCGATTTTTTTATCCACCTCAAACGTGGTTGGTGTTCCTCCGCCTGTTGTATTTCCAGCCTCGGAACTGCCTATAACAGGTTGAACTGTTCCACTTACTGAATAAGTAATAGTGGCTGTATTATCGATATTGGTGCCAGCTAATGTACCATCGGCCCAACTTGTGTTTGTTGCAGCTGTCAAGATAGCTAGGCTAATTAGTTTTCTCATTATTTTCATTTTTATATCTCTCTTTATGGGATTATTATTTGATGTGTTTATTTTTTTGATTTTTACATCAAGGTTTAAAGCAGGCGAACTCTGAATGTAACTGCCTGTTGCGCTCTTGGAGCTAGACGTCCATGATATTGCCAACGAATATGGGTATAGTCAGAAGGTTTGGCAACGTGAATTTTACCGTCTCTGCCACGAACTCTCAGCGTTCCTGCTTTCCCATAATTTTTCCCACCATCGACAGAAAACACGATATTAGTGTTTTGCCCACGGGCAGAATTTGCAAGATAAACCGTATGCTTCGGAATCGGATTTACAATGTTGATATTATCCGCTGGTTTATTACCTATATTTTGAAAAAAAGTATTGTATTGAACTGTCTCACCTGGCAAAACCAGAGTTGCTGGAACAAACTGATGCAATCGCTTACCACCTTTATTTACCATAACCATTTTATGTGCTTTGGATGTCACTTTTAAATGACCTTGTATAGCAAAGGATGCCTGATAACTTACTAGTATCAATGCACAAAACATCCACATTAAAAATGATTGGATTTTTCCTGTCTTTATTTCTCTTTTTTTCAACATATTATTTTCTCCTTTCTTCTTTTATTTAAATTATTTAGTTAATGATGTAACTCAATTGGATTTCATGTTGACTGCCTGCCACAATGTTACCCAGTGTAATGGTTGCTGTGTTGGTATTTGAAAATCCAAAATCAGCATTGTCAGCATCATTTGAATCACTTAGGTTTGTGTTATTTAAAAAGATACTACCTGCTTTGTAATTCATACCGGCAGGTGTTGGATCAGTAACAGTGAGGTTATCAATTAGACCTGTTCCAGTTGTAATGATGACAATCTTGTAGGTAACCTGTGAACCTGAAATAGCGCTTGATCCACCTGAAGTATCTGAAATACTAACAATGCTTTTATCTATTGAAAGAGAAGGGGGCGCTGCTGTTGTTGAAACAAGATAGCTACGTCTAGCAGAATGGCTTGCATCTTGATTCGTATCATCAGTTCCGGCGTTATCAGCGAAAACTGTATCAATATTATTAGCGATGTCTGCTCCATTGCTTCGTGCTGTAACGCTACCATCATCATTTTTTTCAGCAGTGGCAATTAATGATAATAAGGAAGAATTATTTGTAATAAGCGGCTGACCACCTGATGCGAGAGGAATATCACATTTAACACTTATGCTTGCCTGTTGATCTGCCTTAAGTTTTATATTGCTAGAGGTTGGTAGAATAACTCCTGCTAGTGGTGTTCCTGTTACTGTTACTACTTGATGAGTACAACTTGCAGTATCAAAATCATCTGTTGTTACTAGTTGATTAGAAACTAAGCTAAACTCTTGAATATCATTACCTTCATTGAGCAAGGTAAAAGTTACTTCGGACTGTGTATCACCAGGAGTAACATTTGCATTGTTATTGCCAGTGACTAAAAGATCAATTTTACGGTCAACTACAAACTGGGTTGGAGTGCCATTGCCAATACCTGAAACATTATTACCGGATGGAGAGCCTTCTATAGGGGGCTGAACAGCGCCAGCTATTTGATAATTAACAGTCACCGTATTTGAAATGTCGGTACCCGCTGCAACTCCTTGTGCATGAATAGGTGTACTTATAACGGTTAATGCAGGCAATAGGAGTGCACCTAACAAGAAATACACTTTCTTGAAATAAGGCGTCTTTTTATGCCGTAGCAGACGTTTTATTGTTACTGCCTGTCTCATTATTGTTATAATTATTAGCAAATTAATAATAAACAGGGCAGTGAATATGCTCTATAAACGCATTACACTTGTTTAAAAAACACATCACTCCCCTGACTGTTTTCTTTAATTATCACTTTAGAAGGGTTAATACGAGCTTAACAGGGGATAAACGGTCATCTTAAATGGCTATGAATATGGGGTTTTGAGTGAGGAAGCTTTTTTCATCAATAATTACGCTTGGTATCTTATTTATAATATTATGGGCTGCAGGTGTCTGGTATTTTGGTAATCGTACTGAGCAGCAATTTAAAACAGCTATACAAAATAATAATCAAGTTGCTGGAGAGAAATTAATCAGAGCCGAGTTAATCAGCTATACAAAGACACTGATCGGCGCACATGCCAGCTTAAACCTTAGCTCAGATTTATCTTTCGTTAATGAGCGAATAGGTGATATTCCTATTATCGCGGTGCTATTAAACGGTCCTTTGTTTTTTACAAAATCAGATATAAGCACTGGCAGTGCGCATTGGGAATTAACAATTGATGTAGAAAAGCTTGGCAATGAACAACGTGAATATCTGCAAAGCTTGTTTATAGATAACTTACCTTCTGTGATTGTTCGTACTGACTTTGATCAAAAAGCTAATTATCTGGCGCGAATAAATACTACATTACTCGATGCATTGATTACAGGTGTATATGACCTGAAAACGCAGCAGAATCGTGGTTCTGTAAATATTACTAATTTTAAGTATGGTGTTTCTCCTAATCAACTTAATGCCGAAGAAATAAAAATTAGTTATCAACACCAAAAAGCAATAACCAGTAATTACAAGCCAGGCACGATGGCAATTCAAATAAATGATTTGCAAATCAATCACAAGAACTTGAAGAGTCCCTTGCTTATCTCATTAAAAGGAAATAGTAATATTAGCTCTGAAAATGAAAATTTAAATGGGTTTGTACATGTATCACTGAAGAATATATTGGCGGCAGGTCAGGCAAATGGTTTTCCTCTTGATACAGCTGAAATGTCGTTACAGTTCAAACAGATTTCAACAGATGGTTTCATAGAATTCAGTGAGGCAACGGCGGAATTAGCGAATCTTAGGCAACAGGCAAACTGGGCATTACAAGAAAATGGCGAACTACCTGAAGGGCAGGATCAACTTTGGCAGCTCTATGAACGCATTGATAAATCAACAAAAGAGCTGCCAAAGCTTATGGCAACTAATTTTTTTAATCAGGGTAAAAGCAAAGTAAGTTTTGAACTAAGCTCGAATAATAGCTCTGGTAAATCAACTTTGCTTGGTGATATAAAACTATCCGATAATCTTGCTACAACTGTTAATTTTCAATCCATAATCGATGTACAGGCTGAGGTTAAACTCGATGATGAGTTTTATAAGATGATCTCAACATTAACGGCTATTGACAGAAGACAATTCAAGCTCAATTTTAAAGACAATAGATTATTGATGAAATAGTGACTTGACGTTTAAATTGGTATATTTTGCAGGACTAAAGGAAGGGGAATAGTTTATGCGTTTTTGGCAGTTGATGGTTTTTTTAAGTGTGGCTCTTTTTGTTAAAACTAATCAGGCAGATGTCTGGAAAACCGATAACAACTACTGGAATGGAAACTGGGAACTAAAATATCAGGACTGGGTAGCTAAAAACTGGAAACCTGATTTTTTCATGAGCAAGCTTAAACCACAATATGATAAAATTCCACATGACTGTGCTGATGCGATCTATTTAATGAGGGCAGTTTTTTCTTACGAGAACAAACTCCCATTTAAAATTCACTACCTCAATAAAAAGAATAAATACATTAGTAACACCATGAAAAAATGGGACAAGTTACCGGAAGACCAACGTTTTCGTGCCTTTGCCTTGTTTATGAATGATCGTGTTGGAACGCGAAGTCTCCCTCATGACAGCTTTCCGATTGCTCTCTCTCAAATCAAAGCAGGGGACTTGTATGTCGAGCCGGGTACACATTCCTATGCGATGACCGGAATTACCGAAACAGGTGTGACCGCGATTATGAGTTCAACCACACCTGCCTCTCCCAAAAACATGATCCAGCTTTATTCTTTTCCTTTCTTTATTCCGCACGATGCTGTTGGCATGAGTGATGGTTATCGCCGTTTTAAATGGCCGCGTAATATTGATAAAGCATCGCAACAACAACCGGGCTACAGTAATGAGCAGTATCAACTGGCGCAAAAAGTAGGCTTAAACTATATCCCGTTTACTGATGCGATAGCCAAAAAACTACAACGTCGTGAAGAGCCTTTAGAAGAGAAAACGATGCGCCTTATGCACAGTCTTTGCTCCTTTGCAAAAGAACGTGTTAATTATGTTAATGATGGGCTAGCTTTTGTCGGGCGTCTGAAAACACAGGGTAAGCGCAGCTGTATGAATGCCAAAGAGTATGACTACTACTCAACGCCTTCACGTGATAAACGCCTCTATCGTTTTTTTACTGAAGTCGCAAAAATTGCTTATTCAGGTGGTAAAATGACTGAAGATGAGGTTAACGCACAGATTCTTGCACGTTCCATTTTTCATCCTGAATTACCTGATGGTTTACTTAAAGAACTAGATAGTTTTTGTGGTTTAGCCATTTATCCCGATGACAATGAAAAGCATATAAACCTTCGTCAGTTATGGGAATCACTAGAAGCTGGCAAGGTATTATCTGACCCGCATGCCCCCTTTAATAATCGTTGGGGTTTAACCGAAGAGAAGTTTGTGGGATCATGCCCAACTTTTTAATATTTTAACAATTGGCACCCCCCCCTGGTTTTTTAGTGAGCTTGCCGTTTTGTTGTTTGAAACGGACAACTCAATTATGTCGCCGTTGTTGGGCGACGTCTGTGAGCTTGTCAGTTGCTAATAACTAAATTGGTAAGTGAGCTGATGTTAAATACTAGGGGGGGTGCCACATGAATAAAGAGTCAATTATATAACCATGGCACGTAGAAGAAGTCGCAGACAAAAACTTCCCCAGGAACCAGTAAACGCTAAGATAGATTCACTAAGCCATGAAGGACGTGGTGTCGCCCATATAGAGGGTAAAGCTACCTTTATTAGTGGCGCCTTGCCAGGTGAGAAAGTTACCTTTATCTACACCTCAAAAAAACGCAGTCATGATGAAGGTAAGATTGAAGAGGTGTTAGTGGCATCGCCTGATCGGGTGGAACCTAAATGTCCGCATTATGCAATCTGTGGTGGCTGCTCTTTACAACATCTTAGTTCAGAGGCACAAATCCAATATAAACAAAAATCGATGCTAGAAGGGCTTAAACACCTTGGAAACGTCGAGTCTGAGGAAGTCTTCGAGCCCATTACTGGTGATCAGTGGGCTTACCGTCGCAAAGCACGTCTCGGTGTAAAATATGTTATCAAAAAGGACAGGGTGCTAGTTGGTTTTCGAGAGCGTCATGGCGGGTTTTTAGCCGTTATGGATAGCTGTGAGGTTTTGCATGAGAGCGTGGGTAAAAAGTTACATTTATTTCAGGAATTCATTTACCAGTTAGAGTCACGCGACAGCACACCACAAATTGAGGTAGCAGTGGGGGACGATGGTATAGCCTTGATTGTGCGCCATCTAAAACCACTTTCTGATAGTGATCAGTCAAAGTGGGTAGATTTTGCCAAAGAACACAATTATCAGCTTTATCTACAGCCCAAAGGGCCGGATACGGTGCATTGTATTTGGCCAGATAGTAGTAGCACAAAACAGGCAGAATTGTTTTACGAACACAAAAAGTTTGACTGCAAAGTTAACTTTGGGCCACAGGATTTCTTTCAAGTAAATACCAGTATAAATCTGCAAATGGTGCCACGCGCGGTTGAATTATTAAATCTTACAGGTAAAGAACACGTACTCGATCTATTTTGTGGTTTGGGTAATTTTACATTACCTATTGCCAGAAACTCTGCTCACGTAACGGGCGTAGAAGGCGATCTTGTGATGGTTAAAAGGGCGCGTCAGACGGCTCTTGCCAATGGCATAGAAAACACCGATTACTTTGCTTGTAACCTAACGGCAGAGGCGCTGGAATTAAAAACACAACCGTGGTTGAAACAGCAATATGATTGTATCTTGTTAGATCCTCCTCGCTCAGGTGCCAAAGAAATTATTGAACATTTTGGAAAACTCAAGGCAAAATGCATTGTTTATGTTTCTTGTCATCCTGCAACTCTAGCGCGTGATGCCGGAGAATTGGTACATACACATGGTTATAAACTGGTAGGTGCGGGCGTTATGGATATGTTTCCACAAACTGCTCATGTTGAGTCTATTGCTGTATTTGAGCGTTCTTAATCGTTTGCACAAGTAGTTGCATGTGCCTAGTAATATAGCCCTCTGTCTGAAAATTATAGGGCTCATTAGCTGAGTTTGTTATTCTTTAACAATGCATAATTCAGAAACAGTTAGCTACGTATTAAAAGATTACAACTTCCGTGAAGTCTGTAAAGGTCAGGGTGTGGTCGAATACCACCTTGTGGATGAGTTCGGCAATAACAGAGATGTAACAGCCAAAGCAAGTACTGGATGGAATAAGAAAATAACATCAGTGCGCCCACTGGTACATCGCGAAACACCATTGGTTGAAGCGCTTGCTAAAACCAAAGTAAATGAAACAATTACGGTCGACTACTCTGAATTTAATAAAAAATATCCACGAGGCTCTATACGTACGAAATCAATGAAGGTGCGCAAAGTTAAAGTAGATCCCAATAATTCACTACCTATTTCAGACTTAGGCTCAATAGTAAGTAATAAAGTACGTTTGGCAAAATTGATAGGGTTTACATTGGCTGGATTTGCTACAGTTATGTATTTTGTTGGAGCTTAACCCAAATCTACACCTAGAAATACGAATACAATACAAGTCTTTAATTCCACAGCACATCCAAAAAATGCCCGTTTAACCAATGGGTGAAGCTAAGATTTTTTGAATATACTGTGAAACCAAATACTTGCATTCTATTTCGCTTTTCTAAGTGTGGATCTGGGCTTAAAAGAAATACAATAATAACTGGTTCTGTAGCAAGACTTCTCATGTTAAATTAGGTGTATGGCAAGATACGAATCAATAAACCTACTTTACAAGCACCTCAAGCAAGCACGTTACCCTCTTTCAAAAACACAGCTAGAAGAAAAACTTGAATGCTCTGCTGCGAGTATAGAGCGTTATCTTACTGAACTGCGCGATACCTATAACCTGAATATCATCTACAACCGTGAATTTAAAGGTTATGAATTAGACCAAAGTGACGATAATGATATCGAACTTCCTAGTCATTTATTTACCACTCAAGAAATTAATGCGCTGCTTTTAATCGATCAGATTATCAATAATTTAGAGCCAGGATTTCTTGAAAATGATACGCAGGCATTAAAAGAGCATTTAGCGAAAATCAGATTAAAATTTTCTGGTGACGAAAGTCAGGATGACGTGCATTCAGCTAATCGCATTCGAATGATCAATATCGGTAAACGACAGGGAAGCATGAAGTTTCTTAGTCTTGTTACCCAAGCCGTATTACAAGGAAAGCAAATCAGCATACGTTACGGTGGGCGCTCTGGTGAAAAAAGTAAAATTGAGCGTATGACGGACGATCTAACAAGAACATTATCGCCACAACGACTCACCCACTACCGAGACAACTGGTATTTAGATGCATGGTGTCATAGCCAAGATGCATTACGAACATTCGCAGTTGAGCGCATTAGTAAATTAGAAATCCTAAAAGCCCCTCGTAAAACGCTCAGTCATGAAACTTTAAATGCGCATTATGCGGAAACTTTCGGTATCTTTGGCGGAGAAGTTAAAGGCATCGTCAAACTAAAATTCACGCCACATCGCTCTCAATGGGTAGCCGAAGAAATATGGCATAAAAACCAGAAAGGAAACTGGCTAGAAGATGGTAGCTATCAGCTTGAAATTCCCTATGGCAGTGATATTGAACTGATTGGAGATATTTTAAAATATGGTGATCAGGTTGAGGTGATTGGGCCAATGGAATTGCGTTCTAGAATAAAAGAACAAATTGATAAGATACGGGACATTTATCGATGTGATGAATAAACCCAATAATATAAATTAAAATAGTTTTTAGTCCCTCACTAATTGAGGGAGTGCCTGCGTATTCTGTGTTGTACAAGCTAACAACACGGGGCAAATTAAATGAATACTTCAACACTTAAAGACATGTTCGGCGCAATTTTATTTCTATTGATAATGTGGGGAACGAGTTATTTGTTTTTGTTATTGGATAAAGTTTAAATTTAATTCATTAAATCTAGGTACAACAATTAATCCATTATATGCAATCCCCTGCATAGCCCGACGCTGAAAAGCGTTTTAATCTCATCATCTTGTAATCAGGTGATGGGATTTTTTTTATGCAAGCCCTGAATATGAAAAAGGGGGAAAGGTAAGTATGTTTGTATATCTATCAAATTCCCTATCATTATTCTTATCTCGAAGATCACTATGTCTCGCCTTTGGTAAACCTACAAAAGTAATATAAAGCGCCCACATAAAGTGGGCGCTCGTGAAACTGAATCTACTGTGTGACAGCAGCTCCAGTACCTTCCTTGTTCATCTCGCCTTTTGCCGCTTCAACATCTTCGCAAATAGCCAAGGTCAGTTTCTCCTTGTCTGCTGCGTTCATTGCATCCACTTCAGCCTGTGGAATGCACTCGATGATAGCCGTATCTCCGTCAACGACGGCTTTTGGCATCTCTTCTGTCTGTGCAAACAGGGGTAGGGATAGACCCATTGCAAGTACCATTGAGGTTGAAATTGCTGTTTTTTTAATAGTCATATTATTTACTCCTTTAAGTTATTTTACTATTAAGAAGCGAATGAAACCCTTGCCAAAAAGTGCTGACAAATTGATCACATTTGCTTCGGGGGTTACGACTGGGGACTGTCAAAATAGTTTCAAATATTTTTTAAAAGAAGTCGATTTTAAGATTGATTTACAATTAGGAGTAATAGTTAAGTTAATGATATTAATGTATAAAAAAGTGGTATAAAAATAATTGTAAAAATTAAGATTTATTTTTAATAATATCTCGAATAGCTGTTAATCCTTTTCTTAAACAATTCTCATCCTTAGCATAATTAATGCGAATACATTGATGTTTATGTGCCCAGCTTTCGTTAATGCCGATAAAGAAATTATGTCCTGGAATCACATAAATGTGCTGATCTTTAAGTTTTTGATAAAGCGCTTCACTACTAATTTCAAGATCCTTAAACCAAAGCCACATAAAAAATGCACCTTCAAGTTTGTGTAGAAAAACAGGAAGTCCGGTAAAAACTTCATTAAATACTTTAACTGCTGTTTCCGCCTTTTTCTGATAAAAAGGTTTAATGACATTTTTACTTAAGTTTAGCAGCTCTTTGTCTTTAATCATTCGGGTTAACAATGCCGGGCCAACGCTGTTTGGTGCCAATGTCATAATTCCGCTAATACGGCTCAATGCTTCGATAGTGTTTTCATTGGCAATAACAATCCCGGTGCGTAAACCGGGTAATCCCAGTTTTGATAATGACATGCAAAGAATGGTGTTAGCATTCCAACTCAGCTGCGCATCTGTATAAATTGCGCCGGGAAAAGGGTGCCCATAGGCATTGTCGATAATTAATGGAATATTATGTTGATTTGCGAGTGAGTCCAATTGTTGCAGTTCACAATCGGTAATGACATTGCCAGTAGGATTAGTGGGTCGAGAAACACAGATAGCCCCGATGCTTTTATTGGCTAACGTCTTTTTAAGTGCTTTAAAATTAATTTGATACTTGAATTGATTTGGGATATTTTCAAGAAAGTGGATATCAGGTTTGATGGAGCAAAACATATCATCGCTTAAACCTTGGTCGGCATAACCGATATATTCTGGGGCTAATGGAAACAGAATTTTATTAGTGTTGCCATTCGACATTTTGCCTGCAAATAGATTAAATAAACTAAAGAAGCTACTCTGACTACCATTACTTAAGGAAATATTATTTTCAGTAAGTTCCCAGCCATAGTGATCATTGAGTAGATCCGCCATTGCTGTTCTGAAACCATCATTGCCAAGAGGGCCATCATAAAGCCCTAGCATTTGATCAATATCCGAAGTGTTAATTAGTTGTTGTAGCTCATTTACAAAAATATCATGCGACTCTGGAATCATTGCCGGATTTCCGCCACCAAGCATTATAATATCGGGGTTGTCGGACTGATTAGCCTTGCCGAGATCATCCATAAGCTGGGTAATTCCGCTGGGGCGGGTAAATTTATTGCCAAAAGTTGAGTAATTCATGGGCTGATTATAACGGTGAAAGGTTAATGGTTATAGATTATCTGATGCTAAAAACTAGGGGGGGTGCCATATCAAGATTTTGTATGTTTCTTTTGCCTAATGCAACAGAGAGAGTTCAGGGAAGTCATACAAAAAAATAAAAAGCTATTAAAATTACTGTAGACTCTGGATATCATTTTTTGCAAAATAAATTCATGTATCGTTTTAAACCTCTTCTTATCACTCTTCTACTTTCCGGATTTTTGTTTGCTATTTTGGTTTCTTTAGGAATGAAATACCAATGGACGGGTTTTGCAATAAACCAAGGTACAGGAACTCAGGAGTTAGAGATTCCAGAGGCAAAAGATAAGTCTATAGTTGAAACTGAGAATTCAGCAGTTGATAGTACTGAAAATTTTGAGCCAGAATTAATTGATATTGCCTCAGCTAATTCATTGCTCGAAAGTATGACGAAGGCACAAATTTATCAGAGTTGTCAGGGCTTAATAACAGCCACAAAGGGTAATAATCCAGATAATAATTTTGCATCAGAACTTGCGGTTGTGAACTGCGTGGTGAGTAACTATCAAGAGACTTTCCAGCATAGGGGTGACAAGCAAAGCACTGATAATATTGATAAAAAAACGCAGATTAGTTTGAAATGTAATCAGGAAATCATGCCGTTAGCTAATTTTTCTTTACTTGATAAACAATTGCTAATCGGAATTTGTGTTTCTGATTTATTATCGCAATAAGGCACTAACAATCTACAACGCTTTAATTTAGGGTATAAAATGAAATCTACTGTAATTATCGTCGGAATTGGTGAAATCGGTTCTGTTTTAGCGCGTGGTTTTTTACGCACTGGTTTTACTGTTACTCCGGTGACACGAGATATGCAGATGCAACAGGTTGCTAATTCAGTGGAAAATCCTGAAGCTGTTGTTATTGCTGTGGGTGAATCAGAGCTACACGATGTTCTGGCAAAAGTGCCTGTTAGCTGGAAATCAAAGCTAATTTTGATTCAAAATGAATTATTGCCCGGTGACTGGCAACAATATGATCTTGATCCCACAGTTATTTCTGTATGGTTTGAGAAGAAAAAAGGTCAAGATGTGAAAGTAGTAGTGGCATCACCTATTTATGGTAAAAAATCGCAGATTCTATCTAAGGCACTAAATGCGCTGGATATTCCGAATCAAATTATTAATGATAAAAAACAAATGATTTTTGAGTTGGTGCGTAAGAATTATTATATTCTTACAAGTAATATTGCTGGTTTGAAAACGGGTGGTACTGTTAGCTCACTTTGGCAGGAACATCGAGACTTTGCGGAATCAGTGGTTAGCGATGTTAATAGTTTGCAGCAATACTTGCTGGGTGAAAAACTGGATCAAGCCGCATTAACAAAAGCGATGATACTCGCGTTTGATGGTGATCCTGAACATGGCTGTACTGGACGAAGCGCACCTGCACGTTTGCAACGAGCCATTCAAATAGCAGATGAAGCGGGTTTGCCGGTTCCTGCATTAAGAGACATTCAAGCTAGTCTTGGCTAAACTTGCAGACACAGAGCAGCAGTGTATTGATGCTTTTTTAGATGCACTTTGGTCAGAACGAGGCCTAAGCAAGAATACACTAGCTGCCTATGGGCGTGATCTTAAAGAGTTGGCAAAATGGTTACAAAACACTAAGAAGAATTTATTACAGGCTGATAGCGGTACTTTACAAGCGTTTATTACGCATCGCATTAAAACGGGAAGTAAAACTAGCAGCGTGGCGCGAACCATATCAAGCTTTCGACGGTTTTATCGCTACCAGCTTCGTGAAAATTACATTAGCGAAGACCCAACAGCATTAATTGAACTGCCTAAGCTGGTAAAGTCTCTTCCGAGTACTTTAAGTGAAGCAGACGTTGAAACATTGCTAAATGCTGCAGATATTACTGACCCGATAGGTTTAAGAGATCGCGCCATGCTAGAACTACTTTATGCAACTGGTCTGCGAGTCACTGAATTGGTATCTTTGGAATATTCTCAAGTAAATCTGCAACAAGGTGTAGTAAGAGTTGTTGGTAAAGGTAACAAGGAACGTCTGGTTCCGATGGGCGATGAAGCAGTTTCCTGGATCACTGATTATATACAAGAAGCACGCCCTGAGTTACTTAGAGGTAAAGGCGTGAGCGATCATTTGTTTGTTACAAGACGTGGTAGTGGCATGACAAGGCAGGCGTTTTGGTATCTGATTAAACGTTATGCAATTTTGGGTGGCATTAGGAAAAAGCTCTCACCGCATACGCTCAGACACGCTTTTGCGACACATTTATTGAACCATGGGGCGGATTTACGTGTCGTACAGTTATTGTTAGGTCATAGTGACCTTTCAACGACGCAGATATACACACATGTTGCTAAAGCTCGGCTACAGGCAATGCACACACAACACCATCCCAGAGCGTAATATTAAAATTATGCATCTAAATGTTTAGTGCTTGCGTATCTTCACATGGCTTATTGTTTCGGCAATAACGGCTATGTAGTGTATAATGTATCACGTAGATTTTTTCGTACAGTCAACATGATCGACGAAAGTTTAAATTAATAAAGTAAAATTAGGATGAAAAATGATTAAAAAATTAATATTGGGCGCATCATTAAGCGCTTTGTTACTGACCTCAATTTCAGTGACTCAGGCTAAAGTGGTTGATAGTGCAAATGCAGAAACAATTTCTTCATTAAAAACAATGCTTACGGCAAGATTTAGGTCTGCGCCAAATTCTTTAAAAGAAAGCCAGATACCAAACCTTTATGAAGCATTGTATGGCACAGAGGTGGTTTATGTTTCTGCTGATGGCAAATATTTTTTAGCGGGTGATTTATTTGAACTTGAAACACGTAAGAACTTATCCGATTTGGCAAAAAGGTCTGTACGTAAAGAGATAATAGACAAGCAAGATAACAAGCCTGTCGTTTTTAAGGCGAAAGATGAAAAACATGTACTACAAGTGTTTACGGATATCGATTGTCCTTATTGTGCAAAGTTGCACAGAGAAGTTCCAGAATTAAATGATAAAGGTATTACTGTTGAATATCTTATGTTCCCACGAGCGGGTATTGGTTCTCCATCCTTCGCAAAAGCAGTAAGTATGTGGTGTGCTGACGATAATAAGCAAGCCATGACAGACGCCAAAGAGCGTAAACCAATTGCTGATAAGTCATGTGACAATCCAATCGAGGCTCAGTATAAACTTGGTCAAGAACTTGGTGTAACTGGTACGCCTGCGTTAATTACAGCATCTGGAAGGTTAATTCCTGGTTATATGCCTGCTGATAAGTTAGCGGCGGCCCTAGAACTTGATAAAAAGTAAAAACTTAAAATCTGAGCTAATTGAGAAATAATCTTTCTCAAATCAACCAGCTCAGGTATAGTTGTTAATTCAGTAAAATTCTAGCAGGAGAGACCTCGGTTT
>Ga0209633_10003531_pt1 | contig 14398 bp, 11 predicted proteins | sample Cruoilmetagenom1_FD_187290 | JGI IMG/M metagenome (GOLD analysis project Ga0209633, IMG submission 187290) | Oil polluted marine microbial communities from Coal Oil Point, Santa Barbara, California, USA - Sample 1 (SPAdes) (version 2) | ecosystem: Environmental > Aquatic > Marine > Oil seeps ... | reverse complement strand
GAAAGCGCAAAGTCAATAACCGTAATAGTTTACGTTCTATTTCTTATAAAAACTCCTGCTAAAATCCGTTAAAAATAGGAATTTCTATATCTGTTGAGAGGCCGTCTAAAAAAAAAGGAGGTCACATCTTAAATGTTCAATATTGATACACTCGTAAAAAGTCCCAAATTTTATTTTGATCACAACATATAGGTATTCGATTTATTTGATACTCAATATGCTGTGGCAGAAAATTGATTTTTCGACTTTTTACGAGAGCATCAATTGTAGCTAAAATTTAAAAAAAGTTAATCGCTTTCTATATATGACAACCTGATTAAATCAGGCAGGACTTAATGCCAATATTAAATATGTTAAGATGTGACCCCTTTCGCTTTAAAAAACTCTTGATCCTGTATCGCAATAATGATACATATATCAAATATCAAAGAATTCATCGCATACGAAGGAGAAGCTTTAACCGTTGAATGGTTTTTTGATAAAAAGGGGAAGAGTAAAGCACTTGATTTTTTTGAAACTCTTTCTAATGCCCAAAAACGAAAAACATTGATGCTTTTCAAAAGAATTGGCGATTTCGGTAAAATATCAGATATTACAAAATTCAGAAATGAAGGCGAGAAAATATTTGCTTTTAAGCCTCAGCCAGACCGGTTTCTATCATTCTTCTTTGTAGGGAAAAAGATTGTAGTAACAAATGGATTTCGTAAAAAGTGTCAAAAATTGCCCAAAAAAGAAAAAGATTTAGCTCTAAAAAGGATGAAAAATTACGACTCAAGGGTGAAAAATGGGGATTATTATGAAGAATAAAAAAAAGTCAACCTTTGATCGAGTCATGAGCGATTCAGAACAAAATAAAAAATTTGAAAAAGAATATGTACAATTTCTTTTTTCTGAATTGTTGCTTGAAGCTATGGCTGAAGAACATATTAGCGTAAGAGCACTTTCCAAAGAATCCGGGGTCTCTACCTCTGTAATTCAAAATATGAGATCAATGAAGCCGACTAATATAACCATTAAAACGATGGCATCATTATTAAAGCCATTGGGTTATCAATTAGCTGCTAAAAAAGGTAGAAAGACTGTAAAATTATCTGCTTAAAAGAAAAAATCCGCTAACAATTAAAGGTACAGTGAAGTTGAGATGCAAAAATGTCAAATTATTTTTGTGCGAGCCCTATTGTACTGTATTTTCAAACCTGCATATTTTGCAGGAACTACCGATTTACGTTGAAATTTTAGAAAAATCAGCAAAATTATTAAAGAGTTCGGCAATTTTTCCTAATAATGCGAGCCTGTTGCCGCGGATCTTCATGTCATCAGCCATTACCAGGACTTCATCAAAAAAAGCGTCCACAGGAGTACGCATTAATGCGATTTCATGCAGCGCCTGATCATAGTTCCCTGTATTAATATAATCATTAATCCGGCCGGCACTTTGATTGAATGCGTTATAAAGCGATTTTTCGCATTCATCCTGAAACAGGGATTGATCTACATCGCCAAGGCCTGAATTCGCCGCCAATCCGGCTGATTTTTTAATTATATTGACTACCCTTTTAAATGCCGTTGCAATAGGCTCAAAATCAGGTTCTTTTTTAAGATCTTCCAGCGCCCTTGCTCTTTTGAAAACATCCGGCACTATATCTGACGATACACTTACTATTGCAGCGATTGTGTCTTTTGAGAATCCTTCTTCAAGAAGAATATTTGCCATTCGGCTCGTTAAAAATGAAACAATTTTGCCGGATGTCTCTTGAAGCGGCCTGGTGCTTTTATCCTGAAAAAAGGAGAGACTATGATCAATAACTTTTTGCAAAGAAAAAGAGAAATTGTTCTCAATCATTATCTGGATAATACCTATCCCCTGGCGTCTTAAGGCATAAGGGTCGGAAGTGCCGGTGGGGAGAAGATTTACGCAAAAACATCCGCAAATGGAATCAATTTTGTCAGCTATGCCAACTATTGATCCTGTTAGGGATTCGGGCAGTTCTCCTCCTGAATAGGCCGGCTTGTAATGTTCTTCAATAGCAGCGGCAACGTTTTTATTTTCTCCGGCATTAAGCGCATAAACTCTGCCCATAGTTCCCTGAAGTTTGGGAAACTCAACCACAACCTGGGTAACAAGGTCAGCCTTGCAGAGTTGAGCAGCTCTGGAAACATCCTTTTTTGTTTCTGCATCCACTTCAAGAAAATCTGCTATGAATTCCGCAACTTTTTTAACTCTTTCAACCTTTGCATGTACAGAACCGAGCCTGGCCTGAAAAAGAACCCTTTTTAACTTGTCTATCCATGCGTCAAAGGAAGATTCCAGGTCTGCTCTATAAAAAAACATGGCATCTTCAAGACGGGAACGAAGCACCCTTTCATGTCCTTTCGATACCAGCTCCATATCTTTTGCTTTTGTATTATTTACGGCAATAAAACAGGGCATGAGATTTTTTTTCTGATCCACAACGCTGAAATATTTCTGATGTTCACGCATGGATGTTATCAAAATTTCGTCCGGAAGTTCAAGAAATTTTGTGTCGAATCTCCCTGCAACAACAGCCGGATATTCAACAAGGTTTGTGACAATATCCACCAATTCGGAATCACTGAAAATTAAACCTCCAAGCGTTGCTGCGGTCTCTTTAATCTCTTTTTCTATGATAGCTTTGCGCTCATTAATTTCTGCAAAGACAGATGCTGTGCGTAAAACATCAATATATTCAGCAAGATCATTTATCCTGATTTTGGCGGGATGCATAAAACGGTGTCCAAAAACATATCTGCCGCTTTTAATCCCGCCCAGAGTAAAGGAAATCAGATTTTCCCCGAACAGAGCCATAATTGATTGTATCGGCCTGGCAAACAGAACATTTAGATCTGCCCATTTCATTGTTTTAGGAAACGCAATTAAAAGAATTGCTTCGGGGAGGATGCTTTTGAGAAGCATCCTTGTTTGAATGCCGCTATCTTTTTTTTCAGCAGATAAATATTCACCTTTTTTTGTCTTTTTCAGTTTAAGCTGTTCAACAGGAATACCTGCTTTTTGAGCAAATTTTTCTGCAGCAATGGTCGGTTTGCCGTTTTCATCAAAACCGATCCGCGCAGGAGGTCCTGTGATTTCGGTTATCAATTCCTGCTGCTTTTCCGCAACGTCGGCTATTTCTATTGCAAGTCTTTTTGGTGTTCCAAATACCCTGACAGCGCCGAATTTAATTCGGGCCCTGGTTAATTTTTCTAAAAGTATTGAGGAAAGAGACTTCAGGGCAGGTTCAATATATCCGGCCGGAATTTCTTCGGTTCCTATTTCAAGTAATAAACTATTCATCTTGATCCTTTCCTTTTTGGTCTTTTCTACTTTGATCTTTTCCCCTGGCTTTTTTTTGACCAATATATACTTTTGCGCAGGCCCTGGCGATATTTCGTATTCTTCCTATATAACCTGTTCTTTCAGTTACGCTGATTGCTCCGCGGGCATCAAGGATATTAAATGTGTGTGAGCATTTAAGGCAATATTCATAAGCAGGTATAGCCAGGGACTCTTTTATGATTCTTGCAGCTTCAGCTTCATACTTATTAAAAAGTTCAAGCAGCATTTTTACATCCGCCTGCTCGAAATTATAGGTAGACTGTTCAACCTCCTGCCGATGAAAGACATCCCTGTAGGTTGTTGACTCGTTCCACTGCAAATCAAAAACATTCTCTACCCCTTGAAGATACATGGAAATACGTTCCAGCCCATAAGTAATCTCTACCGATATGGGACTGAGTTCTATGCTTCCGGCTTGTTGAAAATATGTAAACTGGGTTATTTCCATCCCGTCTAACCATACTTCCCAACCCAGACCGGAGGCCCCCAGTGTGGGAGATTCCCAGTCGTCTTCGACAAATCTTATGTCATGTTCCAGTGAATCTATACCCAGGATTTTAAGACTCTGCAAATATAGTTTCTGAACATCCAGCGGAGAAGGCTTAAGTATTACCTGAAACTGGTAATAATGCTGCAGCCTGTTCGGATTTTCACCGTATCTGCCATCGGTCGGTCGGCGTGATGGCTGCACATAGGCCGTTTTCCATGGCTCCGGGCCCAATACCCGTAACAGGGTAGCCGGGTGAAAAGTTCCGGCGCCCACTTCTATATCATAAGGCTGCAAAAGTACGCATCCCTTGCGCGCCCAAAAATTTTGTAATGATAATATAACATCTTGAAAATACATACTATTCATATTTTTCCACTCACTTCTAATCCTTTTGAATCTATTCCAAAATCAAGCAGACAGGCATCCTTTAAAGTTGCCAGTATACTCCTCCAGATATTGCCAAGCCTCTTTATTTCATCTGCTTCGCCCAAGGCCCAGACGCATCCTCCGCCTCCGGCGCCTGTAAATCTTGCGCCGCATCCATTTTCCATGGCTGCATTAATAAGGTTTTTACCCATCTCATCAAGCACATCGGGTGTCATTCGGACCCTGATTGCGGTCTCCCTGTTCATCACTTCAGCGGCTTCCTTGAATTTCTTGTTTTTAAATAACCCGGCGAACCTGTTTGTACATTCAATTATTTCAGCCCAAACATCACGATTATTCCCTGATAAAAAATCTTTCACCCACCTGCTGTTAATGTTCTTTGATTCATGCGGCATTCCGCAATAAGCAAGCAGAATATGATTGTTTAAAGATTCATGCTCCGACACGGGTAATATGGTTTCTTTATTAAAAAGAGGAGCATTGAATTCCCGCTGCCAGCGCCAGGCATTAATCCCTCCGTAAGCTGCTGCAAGTTGATCCTGAAGACCGCAAGGCACCCCGGCAACACTCTCCTCCAGGGCATGGGCGAGAATTGCAGTTTCATCTTTGGCAATAGAACCCCCCCCTGTTTTTTTAAATGCATTTGAAAAAGCCGCAACCAGAGCAACTGCCGCAGATGACGATCCCCCCAGCGCACTGCGCGGAGGCGATGATGAATCAATTATAATATGAACATTTTCAGCCCTGAAATATGCCGCAATCGCAAACATCAGTCCCAGTGGATGGTTAAACGGCGCTTTGTCAACCGGATATTCGGCGCTTTCAAATCCACGCGAAGATATTTTTACTACATTTTTTTTAAACGGTAAAAGTTTGACGCTGGTTCGCAAATCAATTGCAATATTAAATGTAGATGGAGACAGATATCTAAGGGGATAATAAAAAGTGCTGATATCAAGTGTCCCGCCCAGATCTATCCGGCAGGGAGCCGATGCCTCTATTACCCCGAATTTCAGTATTTCCATCAAACTGCCGGTCATATTATGCCTCCAGGGCAATATATTAGGATCGCAAATGAAATAACTTGAACAATATTATTTGTCTTTTGGCCCATCTGCTGTGTTGCATTAAAGGCCGAATACTTCGAGTATTCAACCTTTAATGCGCCTTGCAGATGAACCAAAATCCTTCATAATCTTTGTCCAATTTATTTAATTTTCGATCCTTAGCGTATCTGTTTTAAAAAAATTAGACTTTTTAGTTCCTTACCAAGATGATATTGTACAAAGGATTCGAGAAAAAGGAGTCCTTCTTTTATAGAGCCTTGTGCTATTCTGATTCTTGCTGCTGTTGCAAGATCCTTATGTTCCATCCACAAAAGCTGCTTGATTGTGCCCCTGGCAAGCTTTAACCTTTCTCCTGATACCTTGCTGCATCGGCCGCACAGAATGCCGCCACTTGCAAAATCACAAGTAAATTTATTATCCTTGATTTGATCTATTCCTGTATTGCAGATACTGCAGCGTGACAAATCCGGCAGCAGACCCGAGATTAACATAAACCTTAATTGAAAAAGAATAGAAAGTGCAGCACCGGGAATAATACCGGCATCAAGTTCGGACAAAACATACTGAAAAAGAAAAAAGATTTCTTTTTGAACAGAGCCTTCCTCAACCCATTTGTTGATCAATTCCGCCCAGTAACTTGCGTAAGCAGTCTTTTTTATATCCTTTCTTATTTCACTGAAGGGCTTTATCAATGAGGCTTCCTGTAAAACAGGGAGCCCCTTTTTTCGTCCACTGCTCCATACTATATCCAGCAAAGAGAACAATTCCAGAATCCCTGAAAATCTTTTGACGCTCTTTTTTGCGGATTTTGCTATTAGAGAAATTTTTCCTTTTTTTAAAGAAAAAAAGGTAATAATAAGATCATAGTCGCCAAAATCGACACGGCGCAGCAAAATGGCCGGAGTTGTAAAACTCGGCATCCTCTCAAATACCAAGCAGTCTGGTTACGATACTAAAATAGATAAAAACACTTATGATATCAATAGAAGAGGTCACAAAAGAGCTTGTTGCAACGGCAGGATCTATGTTGATTCTGGCAAAAAACATCGGTACCAGAGAACCTACAAGCGCAGCTATTGACATTGAGCTCAGCACGGCAAGTCCCGCTGAGAATGCTACCGCTGCCGTATTATATCTAAATTGAGCAACAGTGCCTATAAAAACACCGTAAATCACACCAAGTATAAGTCCTATAAATAATTCCTTAAAAACTACCGACCAAATATCTCTTACATTAAAACGCCCTGTTGCAAGCCCGCGAACCACAATAGTTGATGACTGTGTTCCGATATTGCCTCCCATTCCCATGATAACCGGAATAAAAGCCGCAAGATACGTCACTTTGGTCAAGCTTGCTTCAAAATGATCAATAATAATAAATGCTATTACTCCGCCTATACAACTGGCAAAGAGCCATGGGAGTCGTATCCTGGTACTTTTTATTACTGATTGTGTTTCTACAAACTCTTCGCCGACACCGGCCATTTTTAATATATCTTCAGTCGCTTCCTGCCGAAAAATATCAATTACATCATCCACTGTAACAATACCTGCCAGCTTGTTGGTTTCATCCACAACCGGTACTGCCAGAATATCATATCGGGCGACTATTTTTGCAACCTCCTCCTGATCAGTATCAGTAGTTACAGAAAAAACTTCGGTTGTCATAAAATCCTTCAACGGAGTTTCAGGAGGAACAACAACAAGCTGCCTCAGGGAGCAAACACCCATCAGATTACCGTATTCATCCACAACATACAGATAAAAAGGCATCTCAACATCCATATGTTCTTTTTGCAATGATCTGATTGCTTCTTTTGCTGTTGTATCCTCCTTTAAAGCAATAAGATCAGTGACCATGATACCGCCTGCAGTATCATCTTCATAATTCAGGAGTTCTTCGACCTCTTCAGAATCCTCGTTTTTCATTTTCTCAAGGAGTGTTTCAGCCTGTTCGTCAGGAAGCCGTCCTATCAGATCTGCAGCATCATCCGATGGCATACATTCAAGAACTTCAACAAAACTGTCAAGCTCCAGCTCTTTACTTAAAGCGAGAAAATCATTCTCATCAAGCTGACTTAAAAGAATCCCTTTTTGTTCTATATCCTCAATTAAATTAAAAATAATATGCTGTTGAGGAATAGAGAGTGAACGAAACAGCTCTGAGAGATCTGCGCCATGTGTCTTGTTTACCATTTTTCGCAGATGAATTATGGCATCACGTCTAAGCAGTCTTTTGACGCTCTTTACTAATATGTCGTTTCTGTCATTTTTCATAAAAAAATGCGCTGCCCCTACGGAAGCTGTATAGTTACAACCTGGCCGGACCGGCCAGGTACGTTTATTGATTTGTCGTTTAAAAAGAGTTCGACTCCTGCAGCATTGCCAACAAGGATATTATAAGCTGAATATGCTTCAAGTTTCAGAGTATCTCCTGGTTTAACAATGTATTCCGTTGCACCACCACTATCAATAATCACTTTAAGCCAGGTTTCTTCAATAGCTGCAATTCTCAGAAGTAATTTTTCAGGGACAACCTCTACAGGTATTTTCTCTACAGATATTTTTTTTACAGGCGCTTCCTCCGGTGCAGGCAAATTTTTCTGCTCTACAGGAAGCTGGTCATTCAAAGGTTCTTCTTTAAATTCCTGTTCATTAAAAGAATTGTTACCGGGTTCCTCCTCAATTGCAAGCTGCTCCAGAGACTCTACCGGAGGTTCTGTGGCCGCAACAGGTTCTTCAGCCTTTTTTTCCATCATAAAAATTGACAAACAAATAATCACTGCCAAAGCTGAAACAGCCAGTAAAAATCTAGGCCATAATTTTGTATATGGTTTATTAACAGATGTTTCAAGCTTGAAATTTCGGCTGGCATTTTTATTGCTGAGAAGGTATAGCTTGACAACTTCATCTCTATCTGCACCAACAGCATCTGCATAGATTTTTAAAAAATTTTTTACAAGCACCATTGCCGGAAGTTTCTCATGATCTTCCTCTTCAATAAATTTCAGAGTAGTTTTTGATATCCTGGTTATCTCGAAAAGATCATCCAGACTCATTTTTTTATCACGTCTTAATGACTTAAGAAGCCTGCCAAAGGAAAGATTTTCTTTATCAATATTCATAGCAATCCTGGTTTCTTAGGGTTCGCTCAATAATAAATTGGCAATTTTAAGTGTTGAGGCACCCGTCTGCCAAGGCGCGAAAACGCAAGAATATCAGGATATTCTGAGCTTTCGCAACGCAGTCAGGCGGGATGTATCGGCACTTAAAATGTCAAGTTATTTTTGTGCGAGCCCTAAAATTTTTCAAATGTTGGTGCCTGGCTCCAACGCTGGAGCATGGGATATTTTTTATTGTATTATTTTAATATGTGACTTGGCACGCATACCCTCAACCCATACCTCAAACCTTTTATTTACTTGCTCGGTATAAAGAATTTTTTCTATTTCCTGAGATACTTCCTCAAGAGGTTTAGCGGGAGCATCTTCAATAGCTTCAATATAAAAAATCTGAAATCCCTGTTCGGTATTCAGCACTGCGGTAGACTCACCCGTTTTTAATCCTTTTAACGCATCTTTTATTTTAGGTGAAAGATCGTCAAAATTAAAAAAACCGAGATCACCACCTTCTTCGGCAAATTGTGCTTGACTGTAAATACGTGCCAAATATGAAAAAGACTCCCCTTTTTCTATTTGTACCAGGATATCTTTCATCTTCTCCAAAAGCTCCTGCCTGGTTTCTTCGTCTGCAAAAGAAGAAGGACTCATTAAAATATTACGGAGATGGTATCTTTTTTTACCGGCATATTTTTTAGGGTTTGCTTTATAATATAACAGGATATCTTCTTTGGTTATAACAACCTTGGAACGGACTTCATAATCGACTACCCTTGATCTGAGTATCTGTCCTTTAAGATCATTACGATACTCCTCTACTGTCACGCCTTCTGCCGCCAATATCTTCCTGAAATCTTCATCCGTATGATAATTAGCCGATTTAATACGTTCTACAGCATTATCAATCTCTTCTTCAGTCGCTTTCATTTCGTAATGGGATACTTCTTCATCAGTCAATTTATCATTTATAAGCTGATTAAGCATCTTTTCCCGAAGAGTATATAAAACCTGACGTTTCTTTTCAGGATTTTGCCCCATTGCATCCATTTTGCCGATATAAGGTTTCAATAAACCATTCAACTCGGTAAGAGTTATTATCTCATCATTCACAACTACGACAATTCTATCGACCAGTTCAGCACTATGCAGATTTCCCTTGCCTGAAAAGAGTGTTAATACGGAAAAAGTTATATAAATAAAAATTGAGTAAAAATATATTTTCATCTTGAATTAATTTCGTCCACGTTCCTTATTTTATTCCATTCTATCATGTTAACTTTAATATTATATTTTTTTTTTAAATCGCCAATCCAGGAGTTATAGCCATCTTCCATTTTTTTTCTGCGCAAATGTTTTACTATTTTTTTGTTTATATCATTACTTTCCAGATTAGACTCTGTTTTTTTTAAATCTGTTTCTACTTTTTTTGCTTTAAAATATTTTTCGTAATATTCTGTTATATCTTCAGGGAGTATAACAACCTTTTCGCCAAGATCTTTTTCAATCACCTTTTCCATAAGCAAACGGCTCTTAATACTATTTTTCCAAAATTTATATGAAATAGCATTCTCAAAAAAAATATTCTCAAACTGATTATCAGGATAGTCCTTTTTTATATCAAAAACAACCTTTTCCAGATCATCAGCAGCAATATTAATATTCAGTTCCTCAGCTCTTTCAGCCAGAACCATCTCATCTACAAGCTGGTTTAAAAAATTTGACATGGCATTATTTGTAAATTCGGTATCCTGCAATGAATTATAGGGATACAAAGATTCAATAATTCCAAAATCATGTTTAAAGCCGCATACAGTAACAATTCTGTCATTGACCTGAATCAAATACTCATCACTGGATTCCGTCTGCAAAGCATCATCAGAGATAGAACACCCTGATATAGATATAAATATGATCAGAAAAATTGCTATGCAAAAAAGTTTCATTATTCTACTCCCCGTTCCTTAGGAACGAGGACGAATTAACTTCCCCACTATGCACCACAGCTTCAGGCCACCTTTGCCCGATCTAAAAGTACAAAAATCTTGAAATAGCTCGCTATTCCTGCAACTTTTGTACTTTTAGATCGAACAAACCTGACCTAAATCTGTACGCCTATTTGGGGAAGTTATTTTGTCCCCGTTCCTTAAAAACCGTTCAGCCGTTAACACGTTGAGCAATTTCTTTCAAGATGTTTTTACTTTGAACAACAGGACTTTGCCCATCTCTTTTTAACAATTTGGCATGAAAAGCATTACTGGATGTAAACTTGTACCTCTTACCTCCGGAATCAATCATATCAATAATACCAAAAGGATTGGATTGATGAGCTTCCGAAAATTCAAGAACAAGGTTTTCATCAACCAGATCAAGACGCTTGACACCAGCCTGAACAGACATAATTTTTAAAATTATTTTTACCAAAAGATTGGTTACTTCATCAGGCAATTTACCGAACCTGTCTTTCAGATCGTCCCTGAACTCCGCAATATCTCCGATATTGTTCATCCTGGTCAGCCTGCGATATATTGACAATCTCAAATCAATATCTGATATATAAGACTCAGGGATATAACATGACATGCGGACATTAATCTCGGGATCAAGATCTTCAACAAAAGGCTCCCCTTTCAACTCTGCTACCGATTTTTCCATGAGTTGAAGAAACATATCGTAACCGACTGCGGCAATATGTCCTGACTGCGAAGCTCCAAGAATTGTACCGCCACCTCTGAGCTTCAGGTCATTCATGGCAATCTGAAAACCGGAACCAAGGCCACTGTGCTCCATCAAAACTTTAAGACGTTTTTTGGCAGTTATCGGAAGAATGGTTTCATCAGGTATAAAGAGATAGGCATAGGCTTGTTCATTAGAACGACCTACTCTGCCTCTTAATTGATACATCTGCGCAAGTCCGAATCTGTCAGCCCGATTTACAAGCAGCGTATTGGCCGAAGGTATGTCCAAACCGGATTCAACAATAGTTGTGCAGACCAGCATATCAATCTCTTTATTCATAAAACGAAGCATTACTTTTTCCAGATCTTTCTCTGGAAGGCGGCCGTGGGCGACATCAATTCTTGCTTCCGGAATTAGTTCCTGCAATTTTTTTGCCATAGCCCAGATGCTATGAATATTATTATGAATAAAAAAGAGCTGCCCATCCCGTTTTAACTCCTTTCTGACTGCATCGGCAACTACCCTGAAATCAAATTTGCAAATATATGTAATAATGCCAAGCCGTTCTTCCGGCGGGGTCGATATAATGCTTATATCCCGCACTCCCATGAGCGACATATGCAAGGTTCTTGGGATGGGAGTTGCTGTTAAAGCCAGGACATCAATTGTGTTTCTTAATTTTTTCAATCTTTCTTTATGTTTTACTCCAAAACGCTGTTCCTCATCAAGTATAAAAAGTCCAAGATCCTTAAAGCTAATATCCTTTTGAACAAGTCTGTGAGTACCTATAACAATATCCAGTTTTCCTGATTTAAGCCATTCAATAATTTCGCGCTGTTTTTTTTTGGATCGAAACCTGCTCAAACATTCGATCTCAACCGGATAATCCTTGAAACGCTCTGAAAATGTATGAAAATGCTGTTCAGCAAGAACCGTTGTGGGCACCAAAATAGCCACCTGCTTGCCGTTAGATACAGCCTTAAAAGATGCGCGCAGAGCGACCTCCGTCTTTCCGTACCCAACATCGCCGCATACCAGCCGATCCATAGGCAACGGCTTTTCCATATCATGCAGTACATCTTCAATAGCGTTTAATTGGTCATCTGTCTCTTCAAAAGGGAACCCAGCCTCAAAATCCCTGAAAGATCTATCCGCACCTGAAAAAGCATGCCCTTTCCTCACACTCCGTTTAGCATAAAGTTTTAATAGTTCGGCCGCCATTTTTGCGACTGACTTTTTAACTTTCTTTTTAACATTTCCCCAGGATTTGCCGCCCATTTTGTCAAGAACAGGATTAATACCCTCCACACCCATGTATTTATCAATCATTCCCATTCTATCTACAGGAAGATAAAGTTTATCATCATCCTTGAACAAGATTAACAGAAAATCACTGGTTGCTCCTGGCAGTTGTAATTTAACAAGACCTTTATATCTGCCAATTCCGTGTTCAATATGGACTATCAGATCGTCGGTTTTTAAATCACCAAACTCAAGCAGCTTTGTTTTAACAGATGGTTTAACTTTTTTGCGCCTGCGCCGCTTGGGCCCGAAAATTTCATCTTCTGTTATTATGGCAAGTGTCTCAAAAGACCAGATGAACCCTGATGAAAGGCTGCCTATACAGATATAAAAAGAGGCGCGCATCTGTTTTATATCAAGCAGTTTGTCTATTATGGAGGGGGCAAGCCCATATGGAGCGAGTAGAGAAATTAACCGGCTGGCCTGGGATTGTGTACTGCAAACTATAATAGCAGCATTACCGGCATCCTGATTATCCTGAATCCATTTTGCCAATGGTAAAAGCAGATTATCTTCATCCTGATATTTTTTTAATTCCGCCCTCATTGAGGAGTTATCTTCTACCTTAAAAATCCATTGCGTAGAATCAGTATTATCTTCAACATTATCTTCAGCATTATCAGGGGTGAACTCTGATACAGGCAGTATTTGTAAATTAACAGGATTATACTTCAGGAGGATTTCCCGAGCCTTGCTCCATTCCAGATAAATTGCTTCCGGCGATGCACAAAATTTATCTTTAGCAGATGCTTCAAGATAATTTTTGGACGCAATTTCCCAAAATGCTGCGGCACTTTTTTTCAGTTCATCTTGATCAGACAAAACAAAAAGAGCTTTTTCGGGCAGATAATCGAAAAAAGTGCCAAGTTCAGGATAGATCACAGGAAGCAGACTTTCAATGCCCTGAAACATGCCCTCATTCCTGATTTTATCAATAATACCCTTAGAAACGGCAGCAGGAATATTGAGGCTGACAGCCTCTTTTTTTATGCGCCTGATAACTGAAGCCAGGGCTTTTTTTTTTATCACTACCTCTCCTGCAGGAAGCAATACCGCCTCTGTGGTACTATTAAGTTTTCTCTGGCTTGCAGCGGAGAAAAATCGCAGGGAATCGACTATATCTCCAAACCATTCTATCCTGACCGGATCATCATAACCTGGCGAGAATACATCCAGAATTCCGCCCCTTACGCAAAAATCTCCAGGTTCTTCAACAATCACGGAGCGCGTATAGCCTCCGGCAATCAAATTATTAATTAACAGATCCCTGTCACATTCTTCTCCTTCCATAACAAGCTCGGCAAAATCGTCAAGCTCATTTTTCGGAATAATCTTCTGAAGTAAAGCTCCTGGAGTTGTAATTATAATTGGAGGAATATCGTAATTGATCATCCTGTAAAGAGTGCTGATACGCAACGCAGCAATCTGATTATGATATGCAACATCCGTAAAAGGAAGAATATTGTATGATGGAAAAAGGAGTACAGGGCACTTGCCGTTACTGAAAAACTCCAGATCCTCAGCAAACTTCTCTGCATCTTTTTGAGAAGGGACCACTATAACAATCAGTGATTTAAGATTGTCGTATAATCTGGAAACAAGATATCCCTGTTCAGATCCTGACAATCCTGCACAATCAATTTCTCTGTTTCTACCTGGAATTGCATCTATCAAAGCTTTAATAGATATATTATTTTTATTTTGAAGCATTTAAACATCATGTATAGATTTTTAGATAATTAGGAACGAGGACGCAGTGAAATTATGAACGGTCTAATATCATATTATAAAAAAAATATATAGCGTTAAATTGGATGTAAAAATAACCACTTGTTTTGAGTTTTGATTAAGTATATTAAAAGAATATAAAAATATGGCATCCTTCATTTACCGGTTTACACTTTTTAGATGCTGGTTCTTGCCTGGTTCCCATGCTCCAGCGTGGGAACTTCCATATGGTATGCATTCCCACGCTGGAGCATGGGAACGAGAAGTGCAATTT
>Ga0209633_10003529_pt1 | contig 14408 bp, 9 predicted proteins | sample Cruoilmetagenom1_FD_187290 | JGI IMG/M metagenome (GOLD analysis project Ga0209633, IMG submission 187290) | Oil polluted marine microbial communities from Coal Oil Point, Santa Barbara, California, USA - Sample 1 (SPAdes) (version 2) | ecosystem: Environmental > Aquatic > Marine > Oil seeps ... | reverse complement strand
GGCCTTCGTTGCTGCCGTCGAACAGAGAGACGTGGCTGACCTCCACCGAATCCGGCAGGGAGTCGGGCTCGACCGCAAAGCCGTGATTCTGGCTGGTGATCTCGACCTTGCCGGTGACCAGGTCCTTAACCGGATGGTTGGCGCCGTGGTGACCCAGATGCATCTTGCTGGTACACGCGCCGAGCGCCAGAGCTAGAATCTGGTGCCCCAGGCAGATGCCGAAGATGGGCAAGCCGGTGGCCAGCAAATCCTGAATGACGGGGACCGCGTATTCACCCGTGGCAGCGGGATCGCCCGGACCGTTGGACAGGAAGATGCCGTCAGGCTGGCGCCGCAGGATGTCCTCGGCGCTGGTATCGGCCGGTACCACCGTAACGCGGCAACCCAGCGAGGCGAGGCAGCGCAGGATGTTGCGCTTTGCCCCATAGTCGACGGCGACGACGTGATAGGTCGGGTCCTTCAGCTTGCCGTACCCCTGGCCCAGCGCCCAGCGCGTCTCCTCCCAAGTGTAGGTTTGCCGGCAACTTACTTCGGCGGCTAAGTCCATGCCTTCGAGTCCCGGCCAAGCCGCTGCTTGCTTACGTAATGCCGTCACGTCGAGTTTGCCGGACGGGTCATGTGCCAGACAGCCGATGGGCGCACCCGCGTCGCGGACGCGCCGGGTCAGGGCGCGTGTGTCGATGCCGGCGATGCCCACCAGGTTGCGTGCCTTAAGCCAGGCATCCAAATGCTGCGCCGCCCGCCAGTTCGACGGCCCGGTAATATCCGCGCGCATGACCACGCCGCGGGCCGCTGTAACCTGGCTTTCGATGTCTTCCGGATTGGCACCGATATTGCCGATGTGCGGAAAGGTGAAGGTGATGATCTGCCCGGCGTAGGACGGGTCGGTCATGATCTCCTGATAGCCGGTCATGGCGGTATTGAAGCAGACCTCGCCCACCCCATTTCCGGTGACACCGACCCCGTGACCCCAGAAAATGGTTCCATCGCCAAGCACCAGGGCGGCGGTGGCGCCTGGCGGCCTTGCGGCGGCGGACGACCCGGTCCGCGCGGACGAGGCGGCATCGGGTCTCGCAGTGGCCATGGGAGTGCGTCCTTCGCAAGCCGGCGCCGCACCCGCGTAAGGCGCCCGTTCGGCCCGCTCAGCGAGGGGTGAAATTCGGCGCGGTGGGTGCCGCAGGGGGGACAGGCCGACTCCACGCTCCCGCGGTTCGGCGATCGCCGCACGTTTTACGGGAAAGGCCCCGGCCGGTCAAGCACAAGGTCGACAAATTTTCTTAAGTTTTTCAACACCTTCTAGGGCACGCGAAACTTTGCCATTTACCGGGTTTTGGGCTAGTCTCGGCGCCCTTCAAGACACCTCGGAGCCCTAGCTATGTTTCGCACTCGCCTGAACGAGGCGCTTAAAGACGCCATGAAGGCCAAGGACAAGCGGGCGACCTCGACCCTGCGCCTGATCCTTGCCGCCCTCAAGGACCGCGATATCGCCGCGCGCGGTCGCGGCAACAGTGAGGGCGTGGGTGAGGACGAAATCCTCGATATGCTGCAAAAAATGGTTCGCCAGCGGCACGATTCCATTGAAATGTACCAAAAGGGCGACCGCCAGGATCTGGTGGAAAAGGAACAGGGCGAGATCGAGGTGATCGAGCGCTTCCTGCCCAAGCAGCTTAGCGAAGATGAGACAAAAGCCGCCGTCGAGGAGATCATTGGCGAGCAAGAGGCGAGCACCATCAAGGACATGGGCCGAGTCATGGGCGAGCTAAAAAAGCGCTTCGCCGGGCGCATGGATTTCGGCAAAGCCAGCGGCTTGGTAAAGGCCCGCCTAGGTTAGCCGGCAACTTATCCCCACAAGACAACCGCAATCCACAGGTCTGTACCGACCTTATCCGCAGACTTGGCCCCAACAATTGGCGATCCGGCCTTGAGTGCGCTTGGGGTGACTCGGCGCCGTCAGGTATGGTTTAGATTATCGGCGCGCGGGTGACGCCGCGCGCGTGCATACATGTGGACGATGGCATTCCCACCTGAATTTCTCGACGAGATCCGTGCTCGCGTCGCCCTGGCCGGCGTTGTCGGACGGCGGGTGAAGCTGACCCGGCGCGGGCGCGAGCATGTGGGCTTGTGCCCGTTCCACAACGAGAAGACGCCGTCCTTTACGGTCAGTGACGACAAGGGCTTCTTTCACTGCTTCGGCTGTGGTGAGCATGGCGATGTTATCTCCTTCGTGACGCGCACCGAGGGCCTGTCGTTTCCCGAAGCGGTGGAACGCTTGGCCGGCGAAGCCGGATTGCCCATGCCGCGCGAAACGCCGGGGGAGCGTGCCGCGGCGCGCCGCCGTGCCGGACTCATCGAGGTGCTGGAGGTTGTCGCCGGCTGGTTCGAGGCGCAACTCGAGGCTCGCTCCGGCGACGCGGCGCGCGCCTATCTGACGGGTCGGGGCTTGCGGCCGGAAACGGTGCGCGCCTTTCGCCTTGGCTTCGCGCCCGACCGCCGCGGGGCCCTGCGCGAGGCGATGCACGCCAAGGGCATCGACGACGACCAACTTGCCGAGGCTGGTTTGATCAAGCGGCCGGAGGGTGGCGGCGCCCCGCGCGATTACTTCTTCGACCGGGTGATTTTTCCCATCACCGACCGGCGCGGTCGGGTCATCGCCTTTGGCGGTCGGGCCATGGGCGATTCACCGGCGAAATACCTGAACTCGCCCGAGACCCCGTTGTTCCACAAAGGCCGTGTTCTTTACAACCTGGCGCGCGCCCGTCAGGCGGCGCACGACACCGGCGAGTTGATCGTTGCCGAGGGCTACATGGATGTAATTGGTCTCGCTCAGGCCGGCTTCCCAGCCGCCGTGGCACCACTGGGTACGGCCCTGACCGAGGAGCAGATCGCCGAGCTTTGGCGCCTGAGCAACGAGCCGATTCTCTGCCTGGACGGGGACGAGGCGGGCCGCCGCGCCGGTTACCGGGCTGCCCTGCGCGCCCTGCCGGCCCTGCGTCCTGGAAACAGCCTGCGCTTCGCCATTCTGCCGGCCGGCGACGATCCGGATAGCCTAGTGCGCACGCAAGGACCGGCGGCCATGCGCGCCGTCCTGGATGAGGCCCGGCCGCTCTCCGACGTTCTGTGGCTGATGGCGACCGAGGGCCGCCGCCTGGATACGCCGGAGCGCCAGGCCGGCCTGATCGCCACCCTGGACGAGCAGGTGCGCATGATCGCCGATGAGGGGGTGCGCAAGGCCTACCGCGAAGCGATCAATGGCCGTATCCGGGACGAGTTCGGCTATGGCCCCTGGGGCTTTGTGGCCAGGTCGGGCCCGCGCCAGCGGGCCGGGGGGCGCGGCAAGCGCTGGCCGGATCGGCACCGGGGCGGTCGCGGGACCGGGCGGTTTGGCCGCGGCAGAGGCGCGAGAAGCGCGGATTTGGCTGCCTCCGGCCTGGGGGCTCGGCAGGCGCCAGGGCTCCTGCGCCGGCGTCAGGAGCAGGTTTTGCTCGCGGCTCTGGTCAATCACCCGGCGCAGATCGCTGAAAATGCCGAGGAGCTAGCCCATATAGAACTCGGAAGCCCGGATTTCTGCGATTTCGGCCGAGTCCTGGTAGATTTGGCGGCACGCGATCCAGACCTTGACACTGAGGCGCTGAATCGCCATTTGTGCGTTCAGGGTTTTTCCGGGCTGTTGCGCGGCCTTCTGCATACGGACGTTTATGTCCACGGTCGGTTTTCGCGACCCGACGCGTCCCCGGATGAGGCCCGAAACGGCGTGCAGAGCGTCCTGGAGGGCTACCGTAGACGGCAAGCGGCCTTGGAAGCCGAGGAGGCAGGGCGTCATTTGGCCGAGGCCATGACCGATGAAGCCCTGGCCCGGCTAGAGGCCAAGCAGCGGCTGATACGGCAGGGCGAGAGCCGGTTCGACGAGTTGGATACCCTGTCGGATGCGGGTTCACAGGACTAGAACTGACACGCATGATCCGGACGACGGCCGCTTCGAGGGGGGCGGTGCCGCGTCCTTATCTGCATTTTGGGACATGGAATCGTATGGCAACTAAGGCGAGCGAGAGCGCCAGCGAATCAACCGAAGGACGCGAGGAATCTTCGGACGGTCCGCTGATGGATGGCATGACTGCCCCCGTCAAGAAGATGATCCAAAAGGCGAAGGAGCGCGGCTACGTCACCTATGACGAGCTGAACGAGGTTCTGCCGCAGGATCAGATGTCTTCGGAGCAGATCGAGGACACCATGGCGATGCTCTCGGAAATGGGCATCAACGTGGTCGAGGCCGAGGAGGCGGAGGAGCCCGCGGCCGACGAGGAGGGCCGCAGCCCTGCCGCCGGCAACCTGAATGACGACGACATCGGCCGTACCGACGATCCGGTTCGCATGTACCTGCGCGAGATGGGCACGGTCGAGCTGCTCAGCCGCGAGGGCGAGATCGCCATCGCCAAGCGCATTGAGGCCGGCCGCGAGAAGATGATCGGCGGCATTTGCGATAGCCCGCTGACCATCAAGGCGCTGATGTTCTGGCGCGATTCCTTGATCGAGGGCCGTATCCTGCTGCGCGATATCATTGATCTCGACGCGACGTACGGCGGCGGCCCCAGCGCCGACGATATGGCGAAGGTGGAAACCGGCGACGACGACAGCGAAGACGAGGACGGCGCCGACAAGTCCGCGGCCAATGGGGCCAATGGGGCCAATGGGGCCAATGGAAAGTCCGCCGCACCGGCGGCAAAAACCGCCGCGCCAACAGCTCCTGGGGCGCGGGGAGCGCCGGGGGCTCCGGCGGCGAAAGCAAATGGCGAGGCCGCGCCGGCCGCTGCCGGTGAAAGCGCCGGCGACGGCACGGGTCAGCCGGGCACTGACGACGACGACGACGAAGATGAGGTCAGCATCTCGCTCGCGGCCATGGAGACGACGCTGTTGCCGTCGGTCCTGCAGACCCTCGACGAGATTGCCGGGACCTACAAGAAACTGGCGCGGGCGCAGGACAAGCGGCTGACTCTTCTGCAGAAGGGTCAGAAGGTGGTGCCGCAAAGCGAGCGCCACTACGAGAAATTGAAGGCGCATTTGATCGAGCTGATGGAGGGCGTGCACTTCAACGGTGCCCGCATCGAACAACTTGTCGAACAGCTCTACGACCTCAACAAGCGGCTTGTCGGCCTGGAGGGCAAGCTCCTGCGTTTGGCGGAAAAGAAGGGCGTCGATCGGCGCGAATTCCTGGACCACTATTTCGGCCGTGAGCTCGATCCTCGTTGGCTGTCGCGGGTCAAGCGTCTGAAGGGCAAGGGCTGGGCCAAGTTCGCCGACAAACATGCCGACGACGTAAGGGATATTCGCAAGGAGATCGGTGATATCTCCGCCGAGACCGGCCTGCCGATCAGCGAATTCCGCCGCATCGTCAAGACCGTACAGACCGGCGAGCGGGAGGCCAGCAAGGCGAAGACCGAAATGGTCGAGGCCAACCTGCGTCTGGTGATCTCGATCGCCAAGAAATACACCAACCGCGGCTTGCAGTTCCTCGACCTCATTCAGGAAGGCAACATCGGCCTGATGAAGGCGGTCGATAAGTTCGAATACCGCCGTGGCTACAAATTCTCGACCTATGCTACCTGGTGGATCCGCCAGGCGATCACTCGCTCGATCGCCGATCAGGCGCGCACCATCCGCATTCCGGTGCATATGATCGAGACCATCAACAAGCTGGTGCGCACCAGCCGCCAGATGCTGCACGAGATCGGCCGCGAGCCGGCGCCGGAGGAATTGGCCGAACGCCTGGTCATGCCGCTGGAAAAAGTGCGCAAGGTCCTCAAGATCGCCAAGGAGCCGATCTCCCTGGAAACGCCCATCGGCGACGAGGAAGACAGCCACCTGGGCGATTTCATCGAGGACAAGAACGCAGTCATCCCTCTCGATGCCGCCATTCAGGCGAACCTGCGCGAGACCACGACCCGGGTGCTGGCCAGCCTGACCCCGCGCGAAGAGCGGGTGCTGCGCATGCGCTTCGGCATCGGCATGAACACCGACCACACCCTGGAAGAGGTGGGCCAGCAGTTCTCGGTTACGCGCGAGCGTATCCGGCAGATCGAAGCCAAAGCCCTACGCAAGCTCAAGCACCCCAGCCGCAGCCGCAAGCTGCGCAGCTTCCTGGATACGTAGGCGGCATGGCTGACGGCTGGGATATGTCCCAGCGCCTATGAACGTCACTCTGCTCGGCACCGGTTGCCCGGCTGTCGATACGGGCCGCTACGGACCCGCTCAAATCATTCGCCACGATGGCCAGGCGGTGCTGGTCGACTGCGGCTCGGGCGTTAGCCAGCGGTTGCTGGCCGCGGGGACGCCGGGACGTGATGTGGATGCGGTGCTACTGACCCATCTGCATTCCGACCACATCGTTGATCTGTTCCAACTGGTAATTTCAAGCTGGCATCAGGGCCGTGACCGGCCGCAGCGGGTCTTCGGTCCGCCAGGGACCCGAAGCTATGTGGATGGGCTCATGGAGCTATGGCGCCCGGAGCTTGAACAGCGTATGGCGCACGAGCAGCGGCCCTCCACCACGGCCCTGACAGTCGAGGTAAGCGAAATCGGCCCTGGTGAGCGGATTGCCTTTGGTGCCTTGCAGGTCACGACGGTCGAGGTCGATCATCATCCTGTCCGCCATGCCTATGGCTTCGTGTTTGAGGCCGGTGGCGCGCGGTTGGCCATATCCGGCGACACGCGCACCTGTCCGGCGCTGATCGAAGCGGCGCGCGGCGTCGATGTGCTGGTACACGAGGTCTTTGTGCACCGGGAGGTGCCGGTCGTCGCCGGCCGGCGCAGCGCCGAGACGGTGGCCAACGTCGCGGCGTACCACACACTCTCCAGCGAGGTCGGCAAGATCGCGAGCGCGGCGGGGGCCGGCTGTCTGGCCCTGACCCATTTCGTACCACCCGATTGTGACCGCGACGCGCTTCTGGCCGAGGTCACCGCCGATTTCGCCGGGCCGGTGATCATCGGCGAAGACCTGATGACCATCGATCCGCTGCGCCGCGCGGTCGCCTACAATGGGGCGGTAATGGCCCTCGGCCGCTGATCGGCCCAACCGGCCCTTGATCTCGGCCTTGATCCGGCCTTGATCCCGGGGGCGCAAACAGCAAAACTCCGCCCGGGCCCGTAGTTCAGCGGTCAGAACCCGCCGCTCATAACGGCGTTGTCGCAGGTTCGAATCCTGCCGGGCCCACCACCGAGTCCGTGTTTTGGCGTTGTCAGACTAAATCGGCTTGATGCGGGCGGTGGCGCTCCATAGCCTCGATGGATGAATAATCCCTTCCGCTGTTTCAACAGTTCACCCGACGTGATTCGACTCACGGTAATGATGTATATCCGTTATCCGTTATCCGCTGTCGCTGCGCCAGGTCGAAGATATACTGTTCGAGCGGGGCATCGACATCTGCCACGAGACGGTGCGGTCCTGGTGGAACCGGTTCGGTCCGATGTTTGCCGCCGAGATCCGGAAGCAGCGCGTTGATCGCCAATCATATTCGAGCTGGCGCTGGCATCTGGACGAGGTGTTCGTACGCATCAATGGCGAGACCCACTATCTCTGGCGCGCCGTTGATCACGAAGGCGAGGTGCTCGAGGTATTCGCCACGAAGCGCCGGGATCGTCGGGCTGCGCTCAAGTTCTTGAAGCGCGCGATGAAACGCTATGGTCGACCAAAGGCCATCGTGACGGACCGGCTCCGGTCTTACGGTGCCGCGATGAGGATCATCGGAAACATCGAACGTCAAGAGACGGGCCGCTGGCTCAACAACAGAGCCGAAAACGCACACCAGCCGTTCCGCCGACGAGAGGGTGCGATGGCGCGGTTCAGGGACGTCAAGACCCTACAGAAGTTCGCTTCCGCTCACGCCTCGATCCACAATCACTTCAATCAAGACCGTCACCTCAACCGCCGAGATAACTTCAAGAAAAACCGATCTGCCGCTCTGGTCGAATGGCGTCAACTTGCAGCCTGAAAGCCCTGTACTCACGCTCTTTGGAGACGGGCTCGCATTAGCCTGACAGTACCAGCTTGCGGTCTGAGATCTACCTATTGTGGAGTTTTGCAGACCCGTTCGCGTTTGTCTGACAATACCTGTACTCTCAATTGAGTGGGCTTACGTTTCTGGCAACACTCTCTGTTGGCAAAAATTTCTATGGAACACACGGTGGATAACGCGACCTCTACCTTATCGGGCGTCGATTTTTTTGGAGATCTTTCCGGTTCCGAGCTTGAGGCCTTGGCCAAGCTATGCCGATGGCGCCGTTATGCGCCCGCTGATCAGATCATTGGGAATCAAGACAAGACCACGGACGTTTTTTTCATCGCCAGCGGGCGAGTGCGTGCAACCATCTATGCGGCATCGGGCAAGGAAGTGTCGTTTCGTGATCTTGGTGCCGGCAAAAGTATCGGCGAATTATCGGCGGTCGATGGCGCGCCGCGATCGGCGAACGTAATCGCGCTGATCGACACTGTCCTGGCATCGATGCCCGCGGAAACGTTCCGAAACGTGCTGCGGGACCATCCAGACGTGTCCGTTAGAATGATGACGTATCTCGTCGGTCTGGTGCGAAAACTGTCGGACCGGGTTGTCGAGTACAGCGTGCTGGCGGTGCGCAACCGAATTCATGCCGAGCTGTTGCGTTTGGCGCGCGAACACATAGTCGATGGAAATACCGCTACACTGTCGCCGGCGCCGAGGCACGCCGATATTGCCGGCCGCGTCGCGACGCATCGCGAGGCGGTGACCCGCGAATTGAGCGTCCTTGTCGGCGATGGGTGTATAGAAAGACAGCCTGGCGCATTGGTTATATCCGATGTCTCCCGTCTCGAGCAGCTTGTCAAAGAGGGCTTTGAAGAATAGGCCCGCCGATCCAAAATTAGCTCGATCGCCCCACCAGCGCGCGAAATAAATTTCGAGATTGTGACATTTCCCACATACCATATCAGCACTTCGAGTAATAATCGTTCTGTCGATGTCAATAGATCTGCACCGTGGAGGGGAATTAGATGACCGGGGAAATAGTGCTGACGGACGATCTGCTGCAACGCTGCGCTGAGCGGGCGGCGGGTTACGATCGCGACAACGAGTTTTTCACGGAAGATTTCGAGGAGCTGAAGGCGGCTGGATACCTGAGTGGGCCGGTACCGACGGAATTCGGCGGCGGTGGCCTTTCCTTGGCCGAATCCTGCGCCGAACAGCGTCGCCTTGCCTACCATGCGCCGGCGACAGCACTTGCCATCAATATGCATATCTATTGGACCGGCATTGCCGCCGATCTTTGGCGCTGGGGCGACAAGTCGCTGGAATGGCTGCTGGAGGAAAGCGCCGCTGGCGAGGTCTTCGCCGCCGGGCATTCCGAGCGTGGCAATGATTTACCGGTCTTCCTGTCTACCGCGACAGCGACGAAGGTCGACGGTGGTTACCGCTTCTCCGGCCACAAGATGTTCGGTAGCCTCAGCCCTGTTTGGACCCGCTTTGGCTTCCACGCCATGGATTCCGACGCCGAAGGCGGCCCGCGGATTGTCCATGCCTTCATGCCGCGCGACACCGCCGGTTACACCATCAAGGAAACCTGGGATACTCTGGGCATGCGTGCCACCAGGAGCGACGACACCATCATCGAGGACGTCTTCGTCGCGGACAAGTATATCGCCCGCACTGTCCCGGCCGGCCAGGGCGACCCCTTCGTACTGGCGCTTTTCGCTTGGGCGCTGCTTGGCTTCGCCAGCGTCTATTGCGGCATAGCACAACGCGCGGTCGACCTGGCGGTGCCATCGACGAAAAAGAAGACATCGCTCGCTGTGACACGCTCGATGGCCTACCATCCCGAGGTTCAGCACACGGTTGCGCAGATGGTGTTGGCCAATGAAAGCATTCTACCTTATGTCGAGAAGACCTGCGCCGACTGGACCAATGGGGTCGAACACGGCGCGGTTTGGCCGTCCAAGATCGTTGCCACCAAGTACCATGCCGTCGAGACCTGTTGGAAGGTGGTCGATTTGGCCATGGACGTCTCCGGCGGCGGCGGCATGTTCCGCGGGATGGAGCTAGAACGCCTTTTCCGCGACGCCCGCTGCGGTCGGTTCCACCCGGCGACCTCGAATCTCACGCACGAAATCGTCGCCAAGACCGCGCTCGGCATCGAACTCGGCGAACAGCCCAGATGGGGATAGTCGGGATCCCAAAACTTTGCGGAGACCAAAGAAAGTGTGAGCCCGTGACAGCTGCCGGTGATGTAGGGGAGTGGTTGAAGGCGTTGGGCCTTGGCAAATACGTCGAGACGTTCGTCGAGAATGACGTCGATCTCAATGTTTTGCCGGACCTGAAAGACGTCGATCTCAAGGAACTCGGGGTCTCTTTAGGGCATCGAAAGAAAATCCTGCGCGCTGTCGGCGAACATTTGGAAAGCCGTGCCGGCGGCGCGCCGGAAGGGGCCCCAACCAATGCACCGGCGTTGGCCGAGGCCGAGCATCGTCAATTGACGGTGATGTTCGTTGACCTGGTCGGTTCGACTGATTTGTCGCGACGGCTCAACCCCGAGGATATGCGCGACATATTGCGGTCTTACCAGAACGCGGTTTCAGGCGAGGTTACGCGTTTCGATGGCTACATAGCCAGTTTCATGGGCGATGGCGTGCTCGCCTATTTTGGCTGGCCTAAGGCATATGAAGACCAGGCGGACAGGGCTGTTCATGCCGCACTTGGCATTGTTGAGGCTGTGCAGGCATTGAAATTTTCGGGTGATATTGGGCTCGACTTACGGGTGGGTATTGCCTCGGGGCAGGTCGTCGTCGGTGATTTGATTGGAGAAGGCGGGTCGGAAGTGGCTGCGGTCACGGGGGAAACGCCAAATCTCGCCTCTCGTTTGCAGGCATTTGCCACGCCCGGTCAGATTGTCATGAGCGACAGTACAAAGCGGCTTGTCGGCAACGCTTTTGACTTACACTGTATGGGGATCCAGCTGTTCAAAGGTTTCGCGGAGCCCATACCGGTCTGGCGGCCGCTTGGCGTGAAAGGAGCGAAAAGCCGGTTCGAGTCGATGCGGGGCGGCAGCGTCCTTCCGCTTATCGGCCGTAAGCCTGAAATCGGCCTTCTGCTCGACCGGTGGGAAATGACCAAATCCGGGAGCGGCCAAGCCGTATTCGTTTCAGGCGAAGCAGGGATCGGCAAGTCTCGGCTCCTGCAAGCTCTCCGCGAGCGCTTCGCCGATGAACCGCACTTCTGGGTTCGCTGCCAGGCATCTCCCTATCATACGGCCAGTGCGTTGCATCCGATGGCGCGGCAGTTGGAGCAGGCCGCGGGCTGCGTTAGCGAAGGTTCAGCAGCTGAAAAGCGACAAAAGCTGGAACAACTGCTGCGCATTTCGCAAGACGATATCATGCCTCATTTGCAAGTCCTTGCCCCTCTGCTTTCAATCCCGCTTGGCTCCGATGACATCGTGCAAACATTGCCGGCGGATCAGCTCCGCGAACGCACAATCGAAGCATTTATCGAGCAGCTTATCGGGCTGTCGCGCCGCAGACCTGCCGTGTTTGTCTTCGAAGATGCCCATTGGATGGACCCGTCGACCGAGGAAGTGGTCACGCGTATGACACAACGGGTTGCTGATGAAGCCGTGCTCGTTGTGATTACCCACCGGCCTGAATGGCAACCGGACTGGGCGACGGGTTATGCCCATGTCGCACAGCTGGCCTTGCCGCGCCTTAGTTCGGCCCACGCGGCCGAGATGGTGCGGAGCGCCGTGGGTGACGCCGCAGACGTCGACATGATCGAACGCATCGCCGAACGCACCGACGGCGTGCCGCTGTTCATCGAGGAGCTGACCAGATCGATATACGATGCTGGGGAGAACACTGTCGCCGCGAGCGAGGAGATACCTGAGACCTTGCAAGGGCTGCTTCTGGCCAGTCTGGATCGACTCGACCCTGAAGTTCGCGAACTTGCTCAGGTCGGTTCAGTTATCGGTCGTGAGTTCACACGCGATCTCTTGAGCGCAACGCTGGGCCGCACCGAAGGGTTGGCTTCTGTCTTGGAACGCTTGATGGAATCTCACCTCGTCTATCTAAGCGGCTCGGCGCAATCGCGACGGTATGTGTTCCGGCACGCGCTGATACAGGAAGCTGCATATAATTCGTTGCTCGCTCGACGGCGGCACGAATACCACGAAGCGATCGCCAAGGCTCTCGAACGGGACTCGGGCGATGGTACGGACATTCCGCCAGAGTTAGTCGCGCAACACTATACGGCGGCAGAGAATGTGGTGGCGGCGGTTCCTTGGTGGCTGCAGGCTGGCAAGCGTGCTCTTGAACGTTCGGCCAGCGCCGAGGCCGTGGCACACTTGAAACGAGGCGTCGGTGTGGCCGAGGGGTTGCCGAACGACCAGGAAAAGTTGGCACTACAACTTGAGCTCCATATGGACCTGGGCACCGCGGAGGTCAAGGCGGGCGGGCTCCAAGACGCGCTACGCACATATAACCAAGCGGCGCGCCTGGCGCGGCTCGCGGCCTCCGGCATCGATCTGGCGCGCGCGGCGATCGGTTTCGAGGAAGGGGAGTTCTATCTAGGCCAGGCGGAAAACGCCTCGATAGTGTTGTTGGAGGAGGCGATGGCGACGCTTGGCGGAAGCATAACCGTCGAACGATGCCGTGTCCTGGGCGGCCTAGGCCGCGCTTATGCGACCGTGGGAGCTATCGAACGGGCGCGGGAAGTTACTGCTGAGGCGGTGGTGATGGCCCGTCGACTCGGTGATAAGCGAGCGCTCTATGAATCGCTGATTTATGAGTATTACATGGCCGCCGCCGGGCAGACCGAAAACGCGCGGAGCGTGCTTATGGAACTCAATGCGCTTGCCGAAGAAATCGGCGATTGGGACCTGATCATGCGAGCGGAGAGTTGGCGCGCCTTCCACTATTTACAGGCCGGCGATAGAGACCAATTTAGCAAATCCTTGCGAATCTATCAGACTAACGCGGAGTCGCATGAAATGGCGATCCACATTTGGGTTATGGTGACTGCTAACGCATTGGACGCCGTTTTGAACGGAGATTTTGAGTCGTCGGAACGATTTGCGGAAAAGGCCTTTAGCTTGGGACAGAAAATGCACATGGAAAGCGCTCATGGCGTTTACGGTACGCAGATGTTTACCATTCGCCGTGAGCAAGGGCGTCTTGCCGAGGTCGCACCGGTCTTCAAGAAATTTGTTGAGGAGAACCCGGACGAAGCGACCTGGCGGCCAGGATTGGCGCTCATCGCCAGCGACCTCGGCTTTCTGGAACCGGCGCGCAAGGCATTCGATCAAATAGCGGAGGACGGATTCAATCTTGCCCATGACGCGAAACGGAGCGTCACGCTGTCCTATCTGGCGGAGGTCTGCGCGCGGTTGCGGGACAGTAAGCGTGCGGAAGCGCTGTACAAAATTCTGCAGCCCTATGCTGACCTGACCATCACCATGGGCCTTACGACTATCTGTTACGGTGCGGCGGCCCGTTTTCTCGGTCTTCTTTCGGCAACATTCGAGGATTGGGAAACTGCCGCCGGGCATTTCGAAACGGCGATTGCGAGAAACTCAGAGCTGCGAGCCTGGCCTTGGCTGGCGCACAGCCAGGCGGATTATGCCGCGATGCTACGGACGCGCGGAGATCAAGGCGATGCTGCAAGGATCGAAGAGCTACTCGATTCCGCATCGTCGGCTGCCGCGCAATACGATATGCTGATGTTACAAAGGCGTGTGGCGGCGCTACGATGATCGACATAAAGCTGTATGGGCTGAAACATAATTATGGTACACGGGAAGCCGATACTTGGGGATCGAGGGGAAAGTGAATGCCAAAATTTTTGATTGAGCGGAATTACGCGGAAGAGTTGGAGGTAACAAAAGATGGTGCCCTTGAAATCGTGCGGATCAATGACGACGAGGGCGTCAAGTGGCTGATTTCATTCCTCAGTGCCGACAAGAAAAAAACCTACTGCCTCTATGAGGCACCGAATGCGGACGCTATCCGCCGCGCCGCAAAGCGCGCCAATCTGCCCGCGGACGTCGTTATCGAGGTCAGCGACGTGAACCCTGCGATGTTCGCTTAGGGCACCCCAAATTTCGCCCTGGGCTGCGATGCTACGGCTCAATGCAACACCGCAATTTCCGGTGGTTGCGGGCCCCCCTTTGAACCCCCAGTTCCTCTAGGCAGCTTCATTGCCCTTCATCGCTGAATGGCGTTGTCACATTAACGTTCGGACGCGTTCAGGCATCTGCGGTAGCCTGTCGGGATGGGTAACATCGGCGTTGTCAGACTAAATCGGCTTGATGCGGGCGGTGGCGCTCCATAGCCTCGATGGATGAATAATCCCTTCCGCTGTTTCAACAGTTCACCCGACGTGATTCGACTCACGGTAATGATGTAT
>Ga0209633_10003528_pt1 | contig 14412 bp, 12 predicted proteins | sample Cruoilmetagenom1_FD_187290 | JGI IMG/M metagenome (GOLD analysis project Ga0209633, IMG submission 187290) | Oil polluted marine microbial communities from Coal Oil Point, Santa Barbara, California, USA - Sample 1 (SPAdes) (version 2) | ecosystem: Environmental > Aquatic > Marine > Oil seeps ... | reverse complement strand
GAAAAAGACAATCCGTAATAGGATAAAAATAGAATAATAAATGCAGTTGTTGTTTTCATTTTATATTAATTTATATTTGAAATTCTACTCTAAAACCATGCCAGAATATGGAATTACTGTTTCAAAGCCTTTTTGTTTAAAATAATTAGGCGTGTTTTCATTGCCTGTAGCTAAAATAAAATCGCCACCCCAAGCACCTAAACTCTTTGTTTGTCCGAAATAGTCTGAAAATAATAGTTCTTGGATTGGTTTTTGCCCGATAATTTTTGAAATTATTGTTTCATGCTCGGCTAATAATTTTTCAAAATCAGTAACTAAATTACAAGCACTTATTAATTGTGTGAGCTGTGAAATTTCATCCACAACAGTGTTATTATTTTTGTTTAATTTCTTGTAAGCAGCAATCCCTTCACGGCTATTTTGTTTTTTATTGAGATAGACAAAATAGAGTTGACCTTTAAAGGGCGGATTAAATTTACAAACCTCAACTAATGGCTTCTTATTCTTTAATTGATAAATTATAGGGCTGTTATTTTGAGCACATGCGATATCATAGCCACTGCCTCCAAAAGTTTGAAATTGTAATTGAAAGGCATCTATTTTTGCCCATTGAGCGATATTATTTATCAAAGTTGATGAAGAGCCCAAACCCCAATTTCTTGGGAAAGTCAGTTTAGATTTTACAAGAAACCCTTGCTCGTTTGAGAGAAATTTTGTCCCGATAGCTATCGGGGTCATTTTTTTAGCATTCAACAAAATTTCTTGAAGCTTTTCTGCCAAAGCATCATTCCCTCCATCAGAAGCAGCATCAAAAGTAGCATTGATAATTCGTAATCTAGGTAAATCAAATACGACTTGAAGCCATAGTTCATCCGTATCGGTATAACTTTCCCAAATGAGTTCCCCTCCTAACCTCCCCAGGGGGGAGGGACTTATGTATAAATTTTGTCCGTATTTTGTGGGTATTGCCAATGCTTTTGCACCATCGAGTACAACATACTCACCTGTAAGTAATAATTTGCCGTTGCTGTAAAAAGTATCCATTATTCTTTTTCTCTATTATAAATAGGTAAAATCAAGAATGAAAGTCCACCAAAAAGTAAAACCATTAAAGTTTGTGCAGTCCACATAATCCACCCAAAAGCTCGTGCGGGGTTATCATCAATATTATATAATATAAATGCTCCAGCCACGAAAATAGGGTAGGTGCCTAAACCTCCATTGGTCAATGCCATACTTAAAGCACCCACAACAAAGCCTACAATAATAGCCTCAAAAGGCAGATTAGTTGTTTCGGGTATTGCAAAAGTAACCACATAAAACATCAGCACATACATCAGCCAGATAAAAACCGTATGAAATATAAATGCCCACTTTTTCTTCATTTTAAAAATACTGGCAGCTCCTTCAATTAATCCGTTAATAAAGTTTTTAACTTTAATAAAAAATGGATGCTCAGATTTTTTGATATATCGATAGAATAAAACGATTAAAATAATTGCAACACTTAAAACAATAATTTTTTGAACGATGCTAGAAGGATCACTAAATAGTTTATCTCTAATTAAATCGGCTTGTAAAACAAAAGCCAATCCGATAATTGAAAGTAACATGATTACATCAGATATTCGTTCTGCTACAATGGTACCAAAAGCCTTTTCAAAAGGGATATCTTCATACTTTGAAATAGCAGTTGCTCTAGCTATTTCTCCAGACCTGGGGATTAATAAATTCAGTAAATAAGCTATCAAAACCGTCATTGTACTGTTCGCAAATTTTGGTTTATAACCCAAGGGTTCTAATAAAAATTGCCAGCGATATGCTCTAGATAAATGACTTAAAATACCGAAAAACAAAGACAATACTACCCACCAATAATTGGCAGATTTGAAAGAATCTACTATTGCACTTTTATCCTCTGAAGTTAATTTTGATAAAAAATACCAAATCAAAAAAACTCCCAATGCAATTGGGAGTATAATAAATAAGGTTTTTTTTATTTTTTTATTCAAAATAGAAAGACCTTTTTAACGTTAGAATTAACTTAATATTTTGTTGGTCAATTCATCTGGAAAAACCACAGAAGGATTGAATTTTTTAGCTTTTTCAAAATCCATCACAGCATAAGAAAAAATGATAACGATATCTCCCTTTGCTACTTTTCTTGCAGCAGCACCGTTTAAAACAATTTCTCCTTTGCCTTTTTCTCCTTTAATCACATACGTTTCTAAACGCTCGCCATTCGTTACATTTACAATTTGGACTTTTTCACCTTCAATTAAATTTGAAGCATCCATTAATAATTCATCAATTGTAATGCTACCAATATAGTTTAAATCTGCACCAGTGACAGAGACTCTATGTATTTTTGATTTTAAAACTTGAATTTTCACGTGTTGTTTTTGTATTGGTTAATAATTTTTAGAGAATAAACAAAAGTTATACCAAAAATTATATTCGGCAAATGTAATTAATTTAAAGCGATATTATCAATCAATCTAATACTTCCTGCAAATACAGCAATAAAAGCTCTATATGAAGTTTCGTCATTCTTAAATTCAGTGGGTTTTAAAGTATGTATGTCAGCAATTTCAAAGTATTCTAGTTTTAAAATTTCATTCTTTTCAAACTGTTTTTCAACCCAATTAATAACTTCTGAAACAGATTTTTTTTCAAACTTTTTTCTAGCTTTTGTTAATGTTTTATAGATAAAAGGAGCTTCTTTTCTTTGTATTTCAGTAAGTCTAACATTTCTAGAACTCATTGCCAGCCCGTCTTTTTCTCTATAAATTTCACAAGGCACAATCTCAACAGGTAATTGGTATTTTTGAACCAATTTTTTTATAATTTGTAATTGCTGAAAATCTTTTTCGCCAAAATAGGCTTTATGTGGTTTTACAATTTCAAATAATCTTTTAACTATGGTACCTACGCCATCAAAATGCCCTTTTCTGTGTTCACCTTCCATTACAAATTCTAATCCGTCAAAATCAAAAAGGGTTGAAGTAATATTACCTTCATAAATTTCATTTGCATTAGGAGCAAAAACAATAATACAATCAATCGTTTTTAACAATTCTAAATCTTGATCTAAGGTTTTAGGATAATTTGTTAAGTCCTCTTTTTTATCAAATTGAGTTGGGTTGACAAAAATACTGACCACAATACAATCATTTTCTTTTTTAGCTTTTTCAATTAGTGACATATGTCCTTTATGAAGAGCCCCCATTGTGGGCACAAAACCTATAGAAGTACTACTGTCTAGAGAGGATAAATAGTCTTGTAAAAGCTTATTTTTATTGAAAACCTTCATCATTGTTATGTTAATTTGTAGTTAAAAGGAGGTAAACTTAATATTTTAAGTTTAAATCTGACCAAAAATTCGTAATTTTGCATATTCTTAATTAGAGATGGATTTTATGAAAGATAAGAGAATACTGTATGTTTCTTCTGAAGTGATACCCTATTTGCCAGAAACAGACACAGCAAGAACATCCTTTGAATTAGCTAGGCTAATGCATGGTAAGAGTGCCCAAATACGAATTTTTATGCCAAGGTTTGGTGTAATTAATGAACGAAGACATCAATTACATGAAGTGATTCGATTATCAGGTATGAATTTGATTATCAACGATATGGATATGCCTTTAATTATTAAAGTTGCCTCTATCCCTAAAGAAAGAATGCAAGTGTATTTTATTGATAATGATGAGTATTTTAAGCGTAAAGCTGTATATACTGATGAAGATGGAAAGTTATTTGCAGACAATGATGAACGTGCTATATTTTTTGCTAAAGGTGCGATAGAAACAGTAAAAAAACTAAACTGGACACCAGATATTATTCATGTACATGGTTGGATGGCTTCATTATTACCATTATATCTTAGAGAATATTATAAAAATGATCCTTTATATTCAGAAAGTAAAATTATAACTTCAATTTATAATAATGGATTTGAAGGTTCAATTGGTGATAAATTGATTGATAAAATTAAATTCGATGCTATTGCTTCAGATAAATTAGATTTAATTGCAAAAGCAAATTATGATAACCTCATTAAAATTGCTATAGAAAATTCTGATGGAGTTGTAAAAGCATGTGAAGAAATTTCTGATGAAATCTCAGATTTTATAAAAGAAAAAGATATACCGTTGCTAGATTACTATCACCCTGAAGATATTTCTGAAAAATATTCTAACTTTTACCTTACCGAAATTTTATAAAATAATTTAAAAATTAATTTTTTGTTTATGTCTACAAAAATTGTAAACAGTATCAAATACATTGGTTTATTTACTCTTGTATTGTTTAGTATAATTGCATGTGAAAAAGATTTTGAAAATGTTGGTGTAGGTCTGGTTGATAATAATTTATTCACCCCAGATGTTGAAACTTTCGAAGTCGTTGCCTACAATGAAAATTTAAGTAAGAATAGAGTTGATGGAATTCCTCGTCATTTATTAGGAGTATACAACCATAGTGATTTCGGACTTTTAAAATCTTCATTTATTGGCCAGTTAAATTTGGCGGAAATTAAATTTTCAGATAATATGTCTATTGATGCTGTTGTACTAGATATACCTTATTTTGCAACTAAATTGATAGATAATACTTTTGAGTTAGACTCAATTATTGGTGATCAAACAAAAGAATTTAACCTTTCAGTTTATGAATTGGGCACTTTTTTAAATACTTTAGATCCGGCTGATCCTACAAAAAACAAAAAATATTATTCTAATAAGATAGATTATATAAAGAAGGCATTATTGTATACGGGTGATTTTAAACCCAATAAAAGTGATACACTTTTATATGTTGAAAGAAGATTTTTAGATGGAGACATCAATACTGTAGATGATAAAGACACTATTAAAAAAGAAAAATCATTTCCCTCAATAAAAATACATTTAGACACTGTTTTCTTTAGAAATAACTTTATCAATCAGCAAAATTCTGGAGCTTTTGATTCTAGCGATAATTTTAAAGACCATTTTAGAGGTTTGGTAATTGATGCAGATGGTACAGATGGTGCTATGATGCAATTAGCAATGTCAAATGCAACGGTAACTATGTATTATAGCAATATAGTATTGACTGATGAAACGACAGCTACTGGAGATTTAAATGGAGATGGTGATACTGATGATAAAGAAGTACCAGTAAAGACCAAACAAACAACTGCATTCCCTTTAAGTGGAGTAAGTACTAGTCAATATTCTAGAGATTATACAACCTCTAATGTTAACATTTTAGAAAGGTTTAATAATCCTGACGAAATTAATGGTGAAGATAAATTATACATTCAAGGAGCTGCTGGCTCAATAACTATTTTAGATTTATTTAAGAATATTGATTTAAATGTAATACGTGATAATAATTGGCTCATTAACGAAGCAAACCTAACACTATATGTAGACAACCCTTCTGATACCATTATTCCTAATAAATTATACTTGTACAAGTATGACTATAATTCTCAAATTTTAGATGCCACAACTGAGGGCTTTATAGATGGTATATTAAAAAAAGGAGAGGACAATAAACCATTAAAATATGAGTTTTTAATTACTGATTATATCTCTGAAGTTTTAAAAAACGATAGCGAAGTATTAAGCACCAATAAATTGGCAATAAAAGCATTCAATTCTAGAGATGTTCCTATAACTGCTAATGATACTTTGATGAGAGATTATAGCTGGGATGCTAAAGGTGTTGTATTGAAAGGTAATAAAATACTAGATTCACATGAAGATTATGCTAAGCGATTAAAGCTAGAGATATTTTATACAAAAGGTAATTAATAATAAATTAAAAAAACACTTGCTATGTGTGGTATTACAGGTTATATAGGGTATAGAGATGCCTATCCTATAATTATTAATGGATTACAACGTCTAGAATATAGAGGTTATGATAGTGCAGGGGTTGTTCTCTATGATGGTAAACAAATAAACTTATCAAAAACTAAAGGAAAAGTTAGTGACCTACTTGATAAATTTGATTCTGAAGATGCTAAAAAGGGTAATGTAGGTATCGGTCATACGCGTTGGGCAACTCATGGTGTACCAAATGATGTCAATTCGCACCCTCACACTTCTCAATCAGGAAAATTAGTGATTGTTCATAATGGTATTATAGAAAATTACGATACTATAAAAAAAGAGTTAATCAATAGAGGTTATACATTTGAAAGTGATACAGACACAGAAGTACTGGTCAATCTAATTGAAGAAATAAAAAAAACTAATAATGTAAAATTAGGAAAAGCTGTTCAAATAGCACTCAATGAAGTAGTTGGTGCTTTTGCAATTGCTGTTTTTGATATAGAAAAACCTGATGAAATTGTTGTTGCAAAATTAGGAAGCCCAATTGCTATTGGTATTGGTAGTGACAATTCTGAATTTTTTATTGCTTCTGATGCTTCACCTTTTTTAGAATATACAAAAGATGCTATTTATCTTGAAGATGAAGAAATGGCGATTATTAAAGTAGGAAGAGCCATTGAGATTAGAAAAATTAATGATGACTCTATAGTTGCAGCCGACATTCAAGAACTACAAATGAATCTTGAACAGATTGAAAAAGGCGGCTATGATCATTTTATGCTTAAAGAAATTCATGAGCAGCCAAGAGCCATTATAGATACATTTAGAGGGAGGTTATTAAAAGATGAAGCTATTATAAAAATGGCTGGTGTAGAAGATAATATGAAACGTTTTTTAAATGCTGAACGTATTCTTATTGTTGCCTGTGGTACCTCTTGGCATGCAGGCCTTGTAGCTGAATATATTTTTGAGGAATTTGCAAGAATTCCAGTTGAGGTAGAATATGCTTCAGAGTTTAGATATAGAAATCCAATTATTACAGAAAAAGATATCGTTATTGCTATTTCTCAATCTGGTGAAACTGCAGATACTTTAGCTGCAATTAAAATGGCAAAATCAAAAGGTGCTTTTGTATTTGGTGTTTGTAATGTTGTAGGATCATCTATTAGTAGAGAATCTGATGCTGGAGCTTATACTCATGCTGGTCCAGAAATCGGGGTAGCTTCTACTAAAGCTTTTACAACTCAAATTACAGTATTGACCTTAATAGCTTTACGTTTAGCTAGAGCAAAAGGAACCATGTCGAGTAGTGATTTTAGAATGTATTTACATGAAATGGAACTTATTCCAAGTAAAGTAGAGAAATTATTAGAGATAGATGCTAAAGTTGAAGAAATAGCAAGAAAATATTTATTATCTACCAACTTTTTGTATTTAGGAAGAGGATTTAACTTTCCTGTTGCTTTAGAAGGTGCATTAAAATTAAAAGAGATTTCTTATATTCATGCAGAAGGGTATCCTGCTGCAGAAATGAAGCATGGTCCAATTGCATTAATTGATGATAGAATGCCTGTGGTTGTTATTGCAACCAATAAAGGACATTATGAAAAAGTAGTGAGCAATATTCAAGAAATAAAATCAAGACAAGGAAAAATTATTGCCATAGTAACCGAAGGTGATACTGTAGTTAAAGAGATTGCAGATCATGTCATTGAAATTCCAGATACTGAAGAGGCATTAACACCGCTGTTAACAACAATTCCTTTACAGTTATTATCTTATTATATTGCAGTAATGCGTAATTGTAATGTAGATCAACCAAGAAATTTGGCGAAGTCAGTTACGGTGGAGTAGTTTTAGATTATAAAACAAAGAAAAAAGACTTAAATGTAATTATATCTAAGTCTTTTTTCTTTACTCTTATCACTTTTTTAAAAAACTATTTCCCATTAAATGCACTCATCGTATTGGCAATGCCTGCTGTACCAAAAGATTTAATAAGTTCGCATGATTTTTCTAACCGTTCTTGAAGTTTTATTTTTTCATCATCATTCCACTTGCCAAGTACATAATCAATTTGATTTCCTTTTTTAAATTCATCACTTACACCAAATCTAAACCTAGGATAATTTTGTGTTTGTACTATTTCATTGATATTTTTTAAGCCATTATGTCCACCTGCACTTCCTTTTGATTTTAATCTAAAAGTTCCAAAAGAAATATTTAAATCATCACAAATAATAAGTGTATTTTCTAATGAAATTTTTTCTTTAGTCATCCAATATTTTACAGCCTTACCACTTAAATTCATATACGTAGAGGGTTTTAGTAGTATAAAAGTTCTCCCTTTAAATCTAAATTTACTTACAGATCCTAATTTTTGATTTTCAAAAATTACATTTTCTTTAGAAGCTAATTCATCTAAAATTTTAAAACCGATATTGTGTCTTGTATTTTCATAATCAACACCAATATTTCCAAGGCCGACAATTAGATATTTTTTCATAGTTGGTGTAGTGTTATTTTTAGAACTAAAAAAAGATTTTAATAATTTAAAAAGTGTCATTATTAATTTATTAATAAAAATAAAAAAAGCTCCGCCAAAGCGAAGCTAATTTTAAATATATTTAAATGTGCTTTATCTATTCTTTAGTAGCTTCACCACCTTCAGCTGGCTTATCACCACCTTCAGCTGGAGTTGCACCTTCTTCGCCTTCAGCACCTTCTTCACCTTCCTCTTCTTCAACTTCATCAACTATAGCTGCACGGGCTGTTCTTACTTGAACAACAACCATACTGTCAGGATGTAAAATTTCAAAAGCATCATTCTTCACTTCCTCTACAAATACTTTATCTCCAATTGTTAGTTTAGAAATATCTACATTGATAAAATCAGGTAAATTTGCAGGTAAAGCTTTTACTCTTAATCTACGATTAGGGAAACGCATTGTACCACCATTACTAACACCTGGAGAACTACCTAGTAATACTACGGGTATATTCATTGTAACTAGCTTGTCATCAAATAATTGATAAAAATCAATATGTAATATTTTGTCAGTTACTGGGTGAAATTGAATATCTTGCATAATAGCATTCAATTTTTCACCGTCAGCCAATTCAATCGTTGCGGTATATACATTTGGAGTATACACTAAACTTTTAAATGCAATTTCTTCTGCTGAAAAGTGAATAGGGTTTTTTCCTCCGTATAATACGCAAGGTACCTGTCCAGCATTACGTAAGGCTTTGGTAGCAACCTTGCCTACGCTTTCTCTTTTGGATCCTTTGATTGTAATAGATTTCATTTGTATTTATTTAATTGTTTTACATTAAAAATTGATCACTGATAGATTGATTACCTTGTACTCGGTGCATTATATCAGCAAATAAAGGGGCGCAAGATACTATTTTTATTTTAGAAATCTCTTTTTTCAACGGAATTGTATCGGTGATAATTAACTCAAGTAATTTTGAGTTTTCAATACGGTCATATGCCTCACCTGAGAGTACTGCATGTGTGCAAATTGCACGGACACTTAAAGCTCCTTTTTCCATCATTAAATCAGCGGCTTTCGTTAATGTACCTGCTGTATCAACCATATCATCTACAATGATAACATTTCTACCTTCTACATTTCCAATCAATTCCATATGCGATATAATATTTGCTTTTAACCTTTGCTTGTAGCAAATAACGACTTCACTTTGTAGAAATTTAGAATATGCATATGCTCTTTTAGAACCACCCATGTCAGGTGAAGCAATGGTAATATTATCTAAATTTAAGTTTTTTATACTTGGTAAAAATATTGTGGAAGCATATAAATGATCAACTGGTTTTTCAAAAAAACCTTGAATTTGATCAGCATGTAAGTCCATCGTAATAATTCTTGTTGTACCAGCAGCTTGTAATAAATTGGCAACCATTTTTGCAGCAATTGGTACTCTAGGTTTGTCTTTTCTGTCTTGTCTCGCCCATCCAAAATAAGGAATTACTGCTGTTATATGTCTTGCTGATGCTCTTTTCGCGGCATCAATCATAAGCAACATTTCCATTAAATTATCTGAAGAAGGAAAGGTTGAACCGATAATAAAAATTCTTCTTCCTCTTATAGATTCTTCAAAAGAGACTTGAAACTCTCCGTCACTAAAAACATTTTTTTTTGATTTGCCGAGTTTACTTCCATAAGCTTTAGCAATTTTTTCAGCCAATTCTATAGATTGTGAGCATGCAAAAATTTTTGGTTCAGGCAGATTTAGTTCCATGAAGTTGTGTTTAGTTGTGTTGTTATTAAGTTTTTTTACAAAAGTAAAGATTATTTAAAAAGTAGGTGTAGTAAAAATGCAAAATATGATAAAAGAATAAAAATTATTTTTAAATTTGCAATCCAATTTATTTTAGCCTTGGTGGCGGAATTGGTAGACGCGCTGGATTCAAAATCCAGTTCTTTCGGGAGTGTGGGTTCGATTCCCACCCAAGGTACCAAGTCCTCAATTTAAATTTGGGGACTTTTTTTGACTTGCTATTATAAAACTCTAAAAATCAAAATAGGCAGTTGACATTTTATCAATACTTTCTTTGATTAATTTATTGTTCACTGAACAATAACCCATTACTAATCCATTTTTATAATTATTCCCAATATAATATTTACTTAAAGGGTAAGCTATAATTCCATTTTGACTTAAATAATTTGCAACTTTTACATCTTTTTTCTTACTATCTTTAAGATTGCCTATTAAATGTAATCCTGTATTATTTGAGTTAAGTGAAATTTCATTATTGAAATTTTGATTAAAATAATCTAAAAATAATTGTTTACGTTCTACAGAAATTTCAATTACATTTCTTAAATGCTTATTTAGATAATCTTTTTCAATAAAATCACTTAATGTTTTTTGTAAAGAAGTTGAAACAAAACGATTTGACTGTTTATATAATGCCTTAATAACATCTATTAAATGGTGTGGAACTATCAAATATCCCAATCGAATGGAAGGATGTAGTAGTTTATTAAAAGTACCTAAATATATAGTCCGTTTTTGCTGATCTAAACTAAAAACGGAAGCAACTGGGCTCTCCCAATTACTAAACTCATGATCATAATCATCTTCAATAATATATGTGCTTTTTTTCGAAGCCCATTCAAGTAATTCTAATCTTCTTCTCATACTCATCCTTACTCCTGAGGGATATTGATTGGATGGAGTTGTATAAATAAATTTAGGGTTTTCACATTTAATCTTATCTACAGAGATTCCTTCATTATCAATATCTATTGGATATATGTTGGCTTTTAAACTTTTAAATAGACTGTAGGCATTAGGGTATGAGGGATTTTCTATTATTACAACATCATTTTTATCAATTAATGTATTGCTAATTAAATAAAGTGAATGAAGTGATCCAGATGTTATAATAATTTGATTTGCATCACAATTAATATTTCTGTATAATTTTAAATAATTTGAAATATTCTCTCGTAAACAATCTAATCCAATAGTATTAGAATAGGATAGTTCAGAAGATTTTATTGCCCTCCAATATTTATTGGATAAATTCTTCCAGTGTTGAACTGGGAATATATCTAATGGTGGTAACCCAGGTCTAAAAGCAATACTATTATTAGATTGATTATTTATGATATGAATATTTTTTTTAAAAGCATTTCCTCTTTTAGAAACTTTCGGATAACCTCCTTGCTTTATACCCGTGTTTAAATTAGTGTGATTTTTTTTATTCTTTGAAGATGTTACATAATATCCCGAACCTCTCATAGATATTACATATTTTTCTAAAACAAGTAAATTATATGCTTTTATAACAGTACTTCTAGAAATACTTAAATCTTTTGCTAAAACTCTTGAAGGAGGAAGTTTAGTGGTTTCACTTATTGATTTATTAAGTATGGCTTTTTTTAATGTCTTATATAAATTAATATAAATGTTTTGGTAATCATCTTTATTGCCAAAATCGTTACTAATCAGTATGTTTTTTATATTAAAATGCAAAATTGGTATGGTCTATTTTTTTTAATTGGTATGTGCAAGGTACAGTATTTTGATTTAACTTTATTTTTTATAATCAAACAACCAAAAATTGACCTGCAAAAGGATATTACATATTACAATAGTCTTAAGTTTCACTTCTTTTATATCTTGTAAAAGTGTAAAGGAAGTGAACTTTAAAACACCTGTTGATACTACGTCAAAAGAGATTAAATTTCAAGCTAAACAAACCTATAAATTAGCTAACCTCGGAATTTATGCAAGTAACAATTTTGATGGAGCCCATTTAAATGGGCTTGAAAGAGTAAATGATAGTACAGCTATTGTAATAATAAACCCAGAAAACACTCCTATAAATAATAGTGCTTATTATGGATTTAAAACATGGTCAGATACTCCTAGGTCTTTTTATTTTACATTTCAATACCCTAAAGGTTATAAGCACAGATATATTCCTAAATTAAAAATTGATAATACATGGAAAACTATTGACTCTTTATTTATTTTTAAAAATGATAGCATTGTAACTATTAAGTTGAGTTTAGATAAAAAACCTTTGATAGTTGCTGCACAAGAAATCCAATCTTCAATCGACGTTAAAAATTGGTATTCTAACCTTGTGAAAGGGAAAGAGAATTTTGTTAAAATAAAGAGTATAGGAAAATCAGCACTAGGTAGAAATTTACCTGTCTTAGATATTTATAAAGATGATGCAAAAAATAAAGATGTAATAGTTTTATTAACACGTCAGCATCCACCTGAAGTAACAGGGTACTTTGCCTTTCAAGAATTCTTACAGACTTTATTAAATGAATCTGAATTATCACAAAAATTTTTAAATAAATATCATGTGTTAGCATTTCCAATTATGAATCCTGATGGAGTAGATCTAGGCCATTGGAGACATAATGCAAAAGGTGTAGATTTAAATAGAGATTGGTCAAATTATAATCAGCCAGAAATTAGACAAACCATAAAATTTATTACTAAAGCCTTAAAGAAAAATAAATCAAAATTAATTTTGGGATTAGATTTTCATTCAACATGGTATGATGTGTTTTATACCAATAAAAAAAGAGAAGGTACAACATTACCAAATTTTATAGATGATTGGTTTACCGCATTAGAAAAAAATATTCCCAATTATAAAGTCAATGAAAAATCTGGTAATAGTACAAAACCAGTTTCTAAAGGATGGTTTTTATATGGACATAATGCGGTAGGAATTACATATGAAATAGGCGATAAAACATCCAAAGATAATATTGAACTTATCGGTAGAGTTTCTGCCGAACAAATGATGAACATATTACTAAATAAATGAATATTAACTAAACTCAATTAAACATGATTCGTAAATTAATTTTTTCTGTGTTTGCCATACTGCTAACGAGCAGTTTTGTGTATGCACAGCGTACCATTACAGGTACAGTAAGCGATGCATCCGGTCCATTACCGGGGGCAAGTGTTTTGGTAAAAGGTACAACTACCGGAACGACAACAGATTTTGATGGAAATTTTTCTATTGATGTACTTGAAGAAGATGCTATTTTGGTGGCAAGTTTCCTTGGCTATGTCACTAAGGAAGTGACAGTAAGTGCCAACCAATCTACGATTTCTATAACTTTAGAAGAAGATGCTCAATCTTTGGATGAAGTTGTGGTTACCGCTCTTGGTTTTGTAGAAAAAAGAGATAAAATGGCATCTACTTACTCTAAGATTGAAGCTGACAAATTGGTGCAGCCAGTAGAGAATAAAATTATTGATGGTATAGCTGGTAAAGCTGCAGGGGTAAGTATTAATGGGACCTCTGGTGATCCTGGAGCAGGTTCGAATATTCAAATAAGAGGAACCAGTTCATTAGGCGGTTCAAGCCAGCCTTTAATTGTAGTTGATGGTGTGCCTTTGAATAATGATAATATTTCAGGGTCTGGTGATAGTGACGCTTCTGCAGGAGTTTCGCAACAATCACGTTTAAATGACTTAAATCCAGATGACATTGAGTCTTTTCAAGTATTTAAAGGAGCTTCGGCAGGAGCCTTGTATGGCTCAAGAGCTTTAAATGGGGTTATTGTTGTTACCACTAAAAAAGGTAAAGCGGGTAGATTTAATGTTACTTTTTCTTCAGGTGTTTCCATAGATGAAATAGCTTATAAACACCCTCTACAACAAACTTTTGGACAAGGTACAAATGGAAATTATAGTCCTACTTCGGCATTTTCTTGGGGAGACAGAATTTCTGAAAGGAGTGGGGGTGCAGACGATGTAAATACTTCTGGTCAATTTTTTGAATCACTGGTTTCAGATAATATCATTTACCCGATAAATAGTGGTGGTAAAAACTCAACAGAAATTTATAGGGATAGAAATTTTGATCAAGTATTTCAAAATGGAGTTACTTACGATAATAGATTTACAATAAGTAGCGGTAATGAAAAAGGCACTTTCTTTTTAAGTGGCGGACATGTAAGTCAAGAAGGGATTGTTAAAAGTAGTTTTTATAAAAAAACAAACTTTACGGTAAATGTTAGCCAAAATTTGACCAAAAAGTTAACTGCAAATATAAAAGGTA
>Ga0209633_10003527_pt1 | contig 14414 bp, 12 predicted proteins | sample Cruoilmetagenom1_FD_187290 | JGI IMG/M metagenome (GOLD analysis project Ga0209633, IMG submission 187290) | Oil polluted marine microbial communities from Coal Oil Point, Santa Barbara, California, USA - Sample 1 (SPAdes) (version 2) | ecosystem: Environmental > Aquatic > Marine > Oil seeps ... | reverse complement strand
TCGGTTAATCAGTTTTATAAAATAACAAATGTTGATTTTGAAAAGCTTGAATCAGAAACCATTTCAGGAAATAGTTACAAACATTACAAATCAAAAAAAGAAATTGAAAATGGTAATTATGTATGGATTTATATATCGTACGAGGAACTAAAACAAGAGTGGGATAAGAGAAGTAATATTGCTTTTGAAGGAGTAGATGGGAAGAATCAAAAATTAAGAGTGACGCTAATAAGATATATAACATCGAAGGGATTTCGAAAAGATTCTGTTGGAGTTTCAAAGTTAACAGATGTGGATATAAGAAATATAGAACTGGGAATGGCGAATTATATTTATCAAAATAAATATAGTTTATATCCATTATTATATAAGGCTATTTGGGAAATTGATGTTTATAGAAAAGGAAATAATCCGGCAGGAAATTCAATCACCCAGCGTATAGAATTTTTAAAATCTGCCAAAGGAATTATTTCCAGTAATTTTTATTTTGGGGTTGGAACAGGCGATGTTGAGGATTCATTTAAAAATCAATATGAAATAATTAAAAGTAAATTACCTAAGAAGAAAAGATTAAGGGCGCATAATCAGTATGTGACTTTTTTACTCTCGTTCGGAATATTTGGGTTCATCTTGTTATTCTTTGCATTGTTATATCCGGTAGTAAAGAAAAAAGGATTTTCTAATTATTTGTTTTTAGTCTTTTTTATAATTGTTTTATTGTCATTTATTAATGAAGATACTTTGGAAACTCAAATAGGAATAACATTTTTTTCGTATTTTTACTCGCTTTTTTTATTTGGGAGTAAATTATTTTTAAAGGAAGGAAAAAGATATGTGTAAGAATTGTGAACAATATATGCGCGAAGCGATTGATTTGTCGGTAAAAAATATTGATAATGACGGTGGTCCGTTTGGAGCTGTAATTGTTAAAGATGGAAAAGTAATTGCAAAAGGGGTTAATAGAGTAACTTCGAATATTGACCCTACTGCTCATGCAGAAATAAATGCAATACGCGAAGCTTCGAAAGTGCTGGGAACATTCGATTTAAGTGGTTGTGAAATATTTTCATCGTGCGAACCATGTCCAATGTGCTTAGGTGCTATTTATTGGGCTCGATTAGACAAATTGTATTTTGCAAATACAAAACAAGATGCAAAAGACATTGAGTTCGACGATTCATTTATTTATGAAGAGCTTGATTTACCAATCGAAAAACGAAAAATCCCTACAACGCAAATGCTGAGAGAAGAAGCATTGGCTGCTTTTAACAAATGGAAAAATAAAGAAGGTAAAATCGAATATTAATGTCGAGACTTTCTATTGATTTTTTCACAAGAGATGTTTTAGAAGTTGCTCCTGATTTAATTGGCAAAACTCTTGTTCGAAAATTCGACGATGGTAAAATTCAAAAATACCTTATAACAGAAGTTGAAGCTTATCGTGGTGGTGATGATTTAGCTTGTCATGCAAGCAAAGGACGAACTACACGAACTGAGATAATGTTTCATAATGGAGGTAGGGTTTATGTTTATCTTATTTATGGAATGTATTGGATGTTGAACTTTGTTACCGAAAAACAGAAAATTCCACAAGCTGTTTTAATTCGTGGCATTGAAGGTTTTAATGGTCCGGGGAAATTAACAAAAGCATTAAGAATTGATAAATCGTTTTATAGCGAAGATTTATATACTTCGGATAGATTATGGATTGAAAAAGGGATTGTAGATCCTGAATTTGAAACTACACCGCGAATTGGAATCGATTATGCAGGCGAAATATGGAAGAATAAACCTTGGCGGTTCGTTCTAAAAATTTCTAACTAAGAATTGTCCATTATATATTAGCAAAAAGCTCCACGAATATTCAAAATTGCTATCATCTAAATCATAATATGAATCAAAACGGAAACCCAGATTTATACCTTTAAATATATTCTTCTGATAACTAATTTTGTTCATAATAATATTCCGAACAGGTTCTTCAATAAAAATATTTTTTCGTGAGTACGACTCAAATAATGGATTTCCAATTGGAGCAATAAATTGATGACCGTACCAATAACCAAATAAAATATCAAAAGATTTATTAAATAGCTCTAGAGTTGAGTATGATCCATCGCCATCGATAAACATTTGTACTTGAGTTGGCGATAAGTCTTGATAATTTACCCAAAACGAAGAAAGTTTAATATTGTGAATGTATTTTGAATGTATGTTTCTGGAATATGATAATCCAAGTGCGTTGTTATATATTGTTTTTAAGAGCGCACTACTATTACTATTTATTTGTCCTCCTTCGTGTCTCACCAAATTCTGAAAAGGGATACTCAATTTGTTTTTATTATTTTCGAAAAGAATAAAGCAAGACGATAAACCTACATTAAATTTCTCTTGAAACGGATCGTCGTAAAAAATTTGTTGCTCCCAGTCTAACCACAGATCAGCTATAAATCTATCACCATTCCATAAGAATTGAATGCCGTTTTCTGTATTGTTATTTAAAAATCTTTCAAAATCGAATAATGGCTCTATTAATTTATGATTTACAGTTCCGTAAATATTCCCAAGTACAAAATCTAACTTTGGTAAAAGTTTGTATTGAAACGATAACAGTATAGAAACTTTAGTTTCGTCGTTTCTGCTATAGTATGATAATATATTAGCTCCTGCAGTTAATTTAATTTTAGAGTTTGGAAAGTATGTGAATTTTGGGGCAATGTTATACCCTAATAAGGTGTATCCTTCTACAACTTTTCCAAAATATTCATTGTTACGAAGGTAATTGATATTCTCAATTTCAATAAAAAGCTTGCTTGTATCAGTTGTATGTATCTTATAATCAGAAAAAAGATGATTATCGAATGTTTGTCCAATACTTTTGCTATTTAGTGTAAATAGTAAGACAGAAAGTAGATATATTAGTTTTCGATTCATATGGGATTTTTCTGTTCCCGAAAATAAGAAAAATTGAATTAAAATATTGATTTATCAATAGCTTAAAAATGAATTAACTTGTTTTCTATGTCATATTTAAGTGGAATTGTGTTAATTTAGTGCATTATTTTTTAGTAATAAAAATGTTTAATCAACAATGAAAAGTTACCGTTTTTACAACAATCTAATAGGCTGGATTACTTTTTTAATTGCAGCTATAGTATACTTATTAACTATTGAACCTACTGCAAGCTTTTGGGATTGTGGTGAATTTATTGCAACAGCATTTAGATTAGAAGTTGGGCATCCACCGGGAGCACCATTTTTTATGATATTAGGACGTTTCTTCACATTGTTTGCTAGTGGTCCTGAAAGTGTTGCTAAGATGGTTAATACCATGTCGGCTTTAGCTAGCGCTTTTACAATTTTGTTTTTGTTTTGGACTATAACTTACTTTGCCAGAAAAATAATTATTAAGAATGATGACTTTTCGTTAGGTAATATTATTACAATTATTGGAAGTGGATTGGTTGGAGCTTTAGCCTACACATTTTCCGATTCCTTTTGGTTCTCGGCAGTGGAAGCTGAAGTTTATGCAACATCATCTTTATTTACAGCAATTGTTTTCTGGGCAATATTAAAATGGGAGGGAGAGTCGGAAAAGAAATACTCGAACCGATGGATTATTCTTATTGCATATTTAATGGGCTTGTCTGTTGGGGTCCACTTATTGAACCTATTGGCTATTCCTGCAATCGTATTTGTTTATTACTTTAAGAAATTCCAGGTATCCCGAAAAGGAATTATTCAAGCTTTTATAGTATCTATAATATTACTTGCAGGAGTAATGTATGTTATAATTCCGGGTGTAATAAAAATTGCTTGGTGGTTCGATTTACTTTTTGTTAATGGTTTTGGATTGCCTTATAATTCGGGAGTTCTTTTTTATGCTGCATTATTAATTGCGGTCGTTATTTGGAGTTTAAGATATACACTCAAACACAACAAGGCGATTTTAAATACAATCATTTTAGGAATAACAGTAATTCTAATCGGATATTCTTCGTTTGCTATGGTAGTAATTCGTGCAGCGGCAGATCCTCCAATGGATCAAAACAACCCCGATAATGCTTTTGATTTATTATATTATTTAAATCGTGAGCAGTATGGTGATAGACCATTGTTTTATGGACAAAGTTTTGATGCTCCGATGGTAAACAATAAAAAAACGAAAGCCATTTATGTAAAAAAAGATGGAAAGTATATTATTACAGATCATAAAATTGAAGTTGAATATGATTCGCGATTTACAACTTTGTTTCCTAGAATGTATAGTAGTGATAAGCGTCATGTAAACGAGTATAAAAAATGGGTTAATCTTTCGGGTAAAGAAATTACTATAAAGAATGGAAGAGGACAAACTGAAAAAAGAATAAAACCTTCTTTTGCCAATAGCATCGAATTTTTTGTAAAATATCAGTTAGGTCATATGTACTTCAGATATTTTATGTGGAATTTTGCAGGTCGGCAAAATGATATTCAAGGTTATGGTAATGTAGTAAAAGGGAATTGGATTAGTGGAATTCCTTTTATCGATAATGCTCGTTTAGGTAATCAGGATGATGTTCCCGATCATCTGAAAAATAATCCAGGCAGAAATAGATATTATATGTTGCCTTTTATTCTGGGCTTATTAGGATTATTTTATCATTACAAGAAAAATAAAAAGGATTTTACTGTTGTTTTAATGCTATTTGTACTTACCGGAATAGCAATTGTGGTTTATTTAAACCAATATCCATTACAACCACGTGAGCGTGATTATGCTTTTGTGGGTTCGTTTTATGCTTTTGCAATTTGGATTGGATTAGGTGTTGCTATGCTGATTGAATTGTTAAGCAAAAAAATGAACCGATCGGTTTCTGCAGTTTTGGTAACTACTGTAAGCTTGGTTTTAGTTCCGGGAATTATGGCAGCAGAAAATTGGGATGATCACGATCGATCGGGAAGATATACTGCAAGGGATTTGGCGTATAACTACCTCAATTCGTGTAATGAAAATGCCATTTTATTTTCTAATGGAGATAACGATACATTCCCATTATGGTATGCGCAGGAAGTTGAAGGGATTAGAACCGATATTAAAGTATGCAATTTAAGTTATTTGCGTGCATCATGGTATATCGAGCAAATGAGTCGTAAATCATACAAAGCAGAACCGATGCCATTCTCTCTAACTCAAGATAAGATCCATAAAGGAAATAGAGATATTATTCCGATTGTAGATAGAGTTGGGCGTGCTGTTAATGTGAAAGATGTTGTTGATTTTATTGCTAGCGACGACGATAAAACAAAGATGAATTCACCATTTGTTGCGAATGAAAGAATTAATTATATTCCTACAAAACAGTATATATTAAAGATTGATAAACAGAATATTCTGAACAAAGGAATACTTAGCGAAAAATATGCTGATAGAATTTTAGATACTATGATATGGAGTTTTGGCCAGACTTATTTATATAAAGATGGACTAATGCTTCTTGATTTATTGGCTACTAATAATTGGGAAAGACCAATTTATTGGGCATCTACAGTTACCAGTTCTAAATATTTTAATTTGGGTAAATTCTTTAAGGTTGATGGATTAACCTATCAGCTTGTTCCAATGCTGACTGAAGAAAGTAGATCGTATAATGGTGAAGTTGATTCTGATTTAATGTACAATAACATTATGAATAAGTTTAAGTGGGGCGGAATAGAAGAAAACCATATTTATTTCGACGAGAATAATATTCGTATGTTCTCGAATTTACGTAGTAGCTTTGGTCGTTTGGCAGAAAAGCTTATCGAAGAAAACAAAACAGATTCTGCATTAAATGTTCTCGATAAATGCATGAAGCTTTTCCCTGACGAAAAAATTCCTTATAATAACACTTTACTTTCAGTTATTACTGCATATTATCATGCTGGAGCAAACGATATTGCTGGATCTTTGGTTGAAATTTTGTCGAAGAAAATGTATTCGGAGTTAAATTATTATTTTGGTCTTGATAAAAAGTATGTTCTTGGAAGAAGAGATATTGATAGTGAAAAACAAATAGATTTGTTTATCTTGCAAGAACTTTACAGAATAACAGGGGAAAGTAACCGACAAGTATTAAATAAGGAAATTGAAGAGAACTTTATGAGATACATGCAGTTGTATAGAAAATAAATGATAAAAACAGAACATATAGGAGCAATTGTTTATCAAAATCTTATCTGGAATTTTAAAGGTAAGGAAAAGCAATTGTTTTTAACTTTTGACGACGGACCAGAACCCGATATTACTAATTGGGTTCTAGATGTTTTAACAGAATACGATGCAAAAGCAACTTTCTTTTGTGTTGGCAACAAAGTAGAACAATATCCCAAAATTTATAATAAAATAATTTCTCAGGGGCATTCTATTGGCAATCATACTTACTCGCATAAAAAGGGTTGGACAACTGCAAGTAAAGAATATATATCGGATGTTGAAAAGGCTGCCGAATTTATTGATTCAAGTTTATTCAGACCTCCTTATGGTAGAATTCGACCTTATCAACTAAAAGTATTAAAGAGAGATTATAAGATTATAATGTGGGATGTTTTGAGTAAAGATTATGATTCGAATGTATCAAAGGAAGAATGTTTGAATAATGTAATCGATTACACAGAATCAGGATCAATAATTGTTTTTCATGACAAACTAGAATCTCAAGAAAAATTGAGGTTTGTTTTACCAAAAGTATTAGATCACTTCATGGAAAAAGGCTATACTTTTAATGCAATTACTTCTTAGAAATTATTTTGTACAGAAGTAATAAAGGCCTTAAAGGATAATATAAGAAGAATAAAATATCAGGTAGATTAACGATTTTCCAATCAGAAAAATGGGTTCGTAATCTGAAAATTAAATCAAAATTATATTTCAAATTGGATTTTAATCTAAGTCGATAGATCGGGTAATTTAATTTTCCTATCAATCCGGATTGTTTAAGTTCAGTTGTCGCTATTGATTTTAAAGGGGTTCTTAATAGTGATTTTTTGATTTTTTGTTCCAGAATAAAATCAGGTAAAATGCTGTTATAGACGTATTTAGATAAAAAACAAGCTTGTAAAAAACATTTGTGTAAGCTTAGTTTTTTCGATAACTCCCAAGCTTGTTTTATTTCGTTAATATCTAGTGTTGCTAGTAAAACAGAAAAATCCTTTAGCCAGAATAACCTATACCATTGATGTATTGATCCATGTGCTGCTAAAAATACAATATTTTCTAGCTTTGAAATATATGGTAAAGTATACGTTTGAAATTGTATCAACAGCTTGTTTCTTAAAATTTTCTCAGTTGAGATGGATAAAAATGATTTAGGGTTTGTTATATTCCAATGTAGTTCTATATCAACCGGCAATTCTTTATGTTGCAAATGATAATGATGACTTAAAGAATAATTGATTCGTTTTTGCTTTTTTGTTAGCTCAAAACTTGGATCAAATAATTTATATTTCAACTCAATAATAGCAGAATTTGCTTGTTCAACATTACTTTTATGAACAAGCAAATCAATATCTCGAAAGTTCCGAAAGCCAATATCATTGTATAATTCAAATGATAATAACGATCCTTTAAAAAACATATGATCGATATTTTTTTTGTTTAAAGCATCATGAATTCGAAGTAGCTCGCTATTTAGCAATAGACTTTTTTTTATCTGAGATAATTGAATTGATTTGATCTCTTTGTATACGCTAGTGGGAAATATATTTTTTGATTCAGAATGTTTTAATACATGTGAAACCAAACGATGCTTTTTTATTAAATCAATAAACAGTATCCAATTTATTTTAGAAGACGTTGTAAAATTATTCACAGAACTCTTCTGTGAAAGAAAATGAATTAATTTTAGTTCATCAGAAAACCAAGATTTTATATATCTATTTACATTATTCATTAAATAATTCTGGATATTTTTCTATGTATAAAATTAGCTTTAGGTAGTTGTAAAACGCACCTGGATTTACAACTTCATCTTTATCTACGGATCTGCCGAGTAATTTATGAAACCATTTTTCATATTTATCCAGATCGATGTATTTTGTGATTTTTTTATTTGATTTTGAACTACGAATAATCTTTACGATTTCATCTTTATCCATTAAGGTTCGCATAAAAACGGTTGGAATAGTGGCTCCACTTTTATCATTTCGCCATTGTATTTCTTTTGGAAGCAGTCCTTTCATTGTTTTTCTTATGGCATATCTTTGTATTCCATCGCGAGCTTTAAGTCTAGCGGGCATCGATAAATAAAACTCAATTAATCGTTTGTCAAAAAATGGATATCGATATTCTACACCATATTTGCGAGCTGATAAGCTGCAATATTCTAGTCGTTGCGAAACATGTGGATGTGTTAAGCGCTCAATGTTTACTTTTTGAGTAGATGAATTTTTATTATTCTCAAAACTTGAAAAGTAGTTGGATTTAATATTTAGTTTTTCTTCAAAACCTTTAGCAATAGCCAGTTGATTGTATTTCCCATACCACCAAGGCCTTTGTTTATTTATAGAAGAAACAAGTTTATGTAAGAAAGGGAATTTTGTTTTAATTAAATACTTAATAAATCTTTTATAAGTTTTGTACCATCCCAGTTTTTGATTTTTAAGATCTAAAAATAATTCGTTCCAATTTGAATCGTTGGCAAGTTTTTCTAAATAAAAGGCAGACTTTGATGTTATTCCTTCATCACCACCAAAACCCGAAAGAAGAACGGATACTCTTTTCTTAGCAGCTTTTTTATATAATTCATCAGAAAAAACGCTAAAATTTTGTTGAGGAATAAATTCCAGATCCGATAAGTTATTTCTTAAAGCATTAAGAACACCACTAACTTCCGAATAAACAAATTCATTATTTGTGATTTTGCAAAAATTACAAACCAAAGCAATTTGCTTTTTTTCATCTTTAAAAGGATGTATTTTCCCAATCTTATCTTTGGGCATAACATGCGAAAAGGTTTTAATTGGAGTAATTTGATTAGCAAAAGTAGTAATGGTCGATGAATCTAATCCACCACTTAATTCCGTTCCAACAACATCACCTTTTTGAATCCTGCAACGAACGGACTCAGTTATTAAATTTTTAAAGCGTGTAATAATTTTATTTTCTGGCAAGTTAAGAGTTTCTTGTGGTTTTAGCTTCCAGTACTCTTCTACCTTTATATTACAATCTTGAAATATAAGATTATGCGCTGGAGGTATTTTTTTTATTTCAATAAAATTCGTTCTGTTTTTGTCAGATTTTACAATAGAGATTGTGTCTGCAATATATTGTTCGTCAATAGTTAATGACAAATCTGTTTGAGTAAGAATTGCAGAAATCTCCGAAGAGAAGATGAAAGTATTTTCCTTGTGATAGTAAAAAAAAGGTTTTAAGCCAAAATGGTCTCGTGCACAAAAAAGTTTATTGTATTTTTTATCCCAAATAGCAAAAGCAAAATCGCCTAATAAAAAATCTGTGCATTTGTCTCCCCACTTTGTGTAAGCCGATAAAACAAGTTCGTCATCGCTAGGTTCAGAATAGCTAATGCTCAACATTTCTCTTAACTCGTCTTTATTGTCAATTCTACAATCGGAACATATTAGAAATGAATTAGTTTCAATATTTGTTTGTTCATGTGGACTAAATGATGCTTGTGCAAAACCGACGTTGTTTGTAATGCACGATTCAACATCAGTTAAATCTTTGACTGATATTTTTTGAATTGCATCTTCAAATAGATCTTTAATAATATTTATTCTGCCAAAGAAAGAGTTCATTTTAATCTTCTGTTTTAACAAAGATAAACATTTGATCAAGATTATTCTAGGGCTAAAAAGCCTAATAATTCAACTATTTGTTATAATTTCATGTAAATTTGTAGTTTACATTTGAAGTCGAAATGAAATTGTTATATAATTATACTGCTTTTGGATTAAATTTTCAATCGGAATTTGAAATTCCTGAGTTCATTAGCTTTGATAACAAGCCCGATGTGTACTTGAAGCTTGGAAAAGCGCCAAAGGATTTAACTGATAAAACGAATTTAGGAGTAAGATATCAAACTAACAAAAATGAATTTTTACTTGATGTAGATAAAGTCGCTCGTTATTATGTTAAAAATGGGAATGAAATAATTGTTGATACAAAGAAAAAACAAGTTGATAAGGAAATTCGCTTGTTTCTTTTAGGATCTGCTTTTGGGGCATTATTTATACAGAGGGGATTACTTCCGATTCATGGAAGTGCAGTTAAATTTGGCAATAGGGCAACTATGTTTACAGGACAAAGTGGAGTTGGTAAATCGTCGATTGCCAGTTTTTTCATGCAAAAAGGCTTTCAGGTTTTAACAGATGATATTTGTGTTATAAATGAAAATCTTGAATTAAATCCGGGATTTCCAAAAATGAAATTATGGCATGATATGGTTGAAAATTTGAACTTAAAAAAAGAAAACCTGAGTAAAGTGCGTGATGATATGCAAAAGTACCACTTGCCTATTGAGAATCAATTTTATTCGAAACCAATAAAACCAGAACGTTTAATTCTTATTCAAACTAAAAATTCAACAAGTTTTGAGATTGAAGAACTTTCTGGAATAAAAAAGTTTAATGCAATTAAAAACAATACATATAGATATAGATTCGTTGGGGGATTAGAAAAGAGATCGGAACATTTTAAAATTTTGAATAATTTGTTACCGGAAATAAAAGTTTATCGAATTTCAAGACCACAATCCCCAATTATGCTAAAGGAATTTTCCGATTTTCTAATAAAAGAATTGAATTTGGATGTTTAGAAAAAACATAATATGGTTAGCAAGTTATCCAAAATCGGGAAATACATGGTTTAGAGTATTTCTTACTAATCTTATGAGTAATTTTGAAGAACCTGCTAATATAAATGACCTTAAGGAAACTTCTATTTCTAGCTCTCGAAAAATATTTGATGACTATACAGGACTGTCATCATCTGATTTAACACATCAGGAAATTGATCGCCTGCGCCCCGATGTATATAGAATGCAATCGTACGAAACAAACGATTTATTATTTAAAAAAGCGCATGATAAGTATTTGTTTGTAGAAGATAATAAGGCTCTATTTCCCGAAGAAATTACAAAGTGTGCAATTTATTTTATTCGTAACCCACTCGATGTGGCAGTGTCCTTTGCTTATCACAACAATAAGCCAATCGCTAAAATGATAGAAGGAATTAACGATTCGACTTATGCATTTTGCGATAGTACAAAAAAATTACACAACCAACTTAGGCAAATTTTAGGTAGTTGGTCCGATCATGCAGAAAGTTGGATTAATCAGAAAAACATGCCGGTTAAAGTTGTTAGATACGAAGATATGGTTGAAAACAGCTTTCTAACTTTTAAATCGGCTGTTGATTTTATAGGATTAGATAAATCAGATCAGGAAATTAAAAATGCAATTGAAAAAAGTGATTTTTCGGTATTGTCAAATCAAGAAAAAGAAAATGGATTTCGCGAAAAGATGATTAAATCAAAAGCTTTTTTCAGAAAAGGAGAAATAGGCGATTATAAAAATCATTTAAGTCATCAAATGATTGACGAAATTGTAAGCCAGAATAAACAACTTATGTTAGATTTTGGTTATATAGATAGTAACAATAAGTTAACAATTTGATTATGAAACTTACAACACAAAGTGTGATACAACGAAATAATGAAATCCTAACAAGCGATATCGATGGCGAAAAAGTTATGATGAGTATTCAACATGGTGAATATTATGGATTAGGAAATACAGGAAGTTTTATTTGGGATCATATTGAAAATCAGATTAAAATAAAAGACCTTATTAACCTAATTACTCAAGAGTTTAATGTGGATAATGAACAATGCACAAACGACATTTTACCTTTTTTAATTGATTTAGTTGAAAAGGGCTTAATTATTGCAACCAAACCGTGATTATTTCGTTAAATAAATGCATGCTAATGAAATGTTTAGTCAACTAAAAAAATATTTTAGACAAAACAAACAAGAGCGAGAAATCTTGAATCGAACATTCGTCTGGTTATTATTCTCATTTATACTAGTTAGAATTATCCCATTAAAATGGTTTAGTTCTTTGCTAGGAGAGTTTAATTCCACCCTTACGGCAGGGGGAACAGAACTAGAAGCAGCTGATTTAATAAAGATTACATCAGTAAATAAAAGTATAAAACGTATAAAAAGAATATTACCATGGAAAGTTAAATGTTTCGAAGAAGCAATTACGGCGAAAAAGATTCTTGAGAAATATAAAATTAAATCGACACTTTATTTAGGAGTTGATAAGGACGAAAACAAACAATTAATAGCACATGCTTGGTTGAATAATGGAGATTTTAATATTACTGGAGGAAATGTAGCAACAAAATTTAAAGTAGTTGGTTTTTATAGCTGAATAGGAGTTGTTTACACAATATTGTTAACTTTGCATACAAGTAGAATCGAAACGTAGAAAGAGATGAAAGATAAAAAAATGCCGAAAGAAGAAAATCAAATTAAAAAAGATTGGGAAGCACCCAAGTTAATTTGTTTGGATATAGGAAAAACTGAGGGAGGGAGTTTTTCTGGACATACTGAAAGTCACTCATACGCTCCAGGAAATGATTCTTAATTAAATGTAACTATGAAGAAGATTTTATATATTTTGTTTTTACTGTTATCGATTAATGGGTATTCTCAAACATGGGAACTTTCAAAGCAATTTGAATGCGATGATGATTTAAGAGTTCTTGATGTAAAGAAGGATTTAAATGACAATTTTTATGCAACTGGCATATTTAAAGGGACATTTAACACTAATACTTCTAAGGGAATTTATGATATTTTTCTTCTTAAAGTAGATCCCTCTTTTAATATTGAATGGGTAAAAACAATTGGGAGTTCCTCTGTGGAATTTGATCCGAGAATAACTATTAGTACAGATGATAATATTTTTATTGTAGGAGCATTTAAAGACAGTTGTATATTTGATAATAAATATTTGAAAAGTGACGGGGATTTTGATATTTTTTTAGCGAAGTATTCTAGTGTAGGAAATCTAATATGGACAAAAACTATTGCAAACCTTCCATCATCTCAAAACCCAACGGATATTGACATTGACAACAATAGTGATTTGATTATTACAGGGCATTATCGGGATTCAATAAATATTGATAATGAAAAGTTGGTTAATTCAGGTAGAAATAATTTTTATGCAAAATTTGATACTACTGGAACTAAGATTTGGGTTAAAAATATTTCTGGAACAAGCAATTTCTCCAGATTAGCAAATGTAAAAGTTTATCAGGATGAATATTATTTTAATGGATATTTTAGAGATGAACTAAATTTTGACATAAAGACAATTAATAGCAATGTCGCAGGAAAACAGGATCTTTTTTTATATAAAACAGATATAGATGGAAATGGGGATTGGATAAGACGATCCTATGGAGATAATCTTGATTTTACAGGATCGATTTCAGGAGATAATTATGGTAATGTATATTTTACAGGGTATTATCAAAGTTTGAATTTGACTATAGATTCAAGTCAAGTTTTGGTGTCTAATAAAACAATGATTAATAAAGGAAGTCAAGATATTCTTATTTTTAAATATAATAAAATAGGAACACTCCAATGGAGTAAAGAGTTTGGTAGTTTAGGAACTGAATCTGGGGTTGATTTGAACGTTAATGGTGATATCTTATATATGTCGGGCTATTTCAGTGACGAAATAGATTTTGGTGATCAAACTTTAACTTCAACTGGAACAGATGATCGAGATATGTTTCTTGCTTCTTTTGATTTAAATGCTAATGCATATAATAGTATATCTCTTGGTGGAACTGACGGGAATGATATTGCAGCTGGTGCCTTGGTTCTTAATTCTGGAGATGCATTAATGGCTGGATATTTTCAGTCATCATCAATTGCTGTTGGTGATAGCACCTATACAAACACTTCGCCTGGATTAAGAGATGGAGTTGTTGCCAGATATTCAGCACCATTATCTGCGGTATTTTCTGAGATTACAGAAATAAAATGTAATTCTGATGCAAATGGGGAGTTAACAGTTACTCCGGAATTTGGTGTTAAACCATATACGTATTCATGGAGTTACAATGGTTTATTAACAGATTCTACAGCAAGTAATCTTACTGCAGGAACCTATACGGTTACTGTAACCGATGCAAATTTAGATACAGATGAAGTTACTTATGAATTATCAGAACCCGATCCTATTACATTTAACCCAACAATAACAAATGTTAATGCATGTAGCTATAGCGAAGATGGAGCAATTGATTTGAATATGGCTGGTGGAACTGGCGCATATGTATATCAATGGCAGGCTACGAATGGTGGTAATGGAGTTGTATTTAATGTAGAAGACCAGAGTAGTTTAAG
>Ga0209633_10003526_pt1 | contig 14416 bp, 15 predicted proteins | sample Cruoilmetagenom1_FD_187290 | JGI IMG/M metagenome (GOLD analysis project Ga0209633, IMG submission 187290) | Oil polluted marine microbial communities from Coal Oil Point, Santa Barbara, California, USA - Sample 1 (SPAdes) (version 2) | ecosystem: Environmental > Aquatic > Marine > Oil seeps ... | reverse complement strand
ACACCATCTCAAAAAGAGACGATAGAGTCAAGGATGTTAGAAAATGGGTTTGATGATCTTTCTGCCTATTTAAAAGTAGTAGCATTAAAGACACAAACATTTAGTTTTACTTCTGTAGGTTCTGAAACACAAGAAGCATCTGTAGAACTTGGATTTAAAGTGACAGAGTCACAAAAAGCTAAAATAGAAGAGAAAATGAAAGAGAATGGCTGTGAAAACCTTACAAGTTATCTACAATATGTAGCTCTGCATGGCGTTGTAACAGCAGTCGTTGAAGTACGCTCCACTGGAGATTTTGAGTCTATGTTGGCACGTATAGCAAAAGCAAAGAATAAAGGTTAGTGATACTCCATCGTTAAGATAGACAAGCTACAATGAACTCCATTGACCATGTAGATAAATAGATTAAAATGAATAAGAGAAAAATATGACAGAAACAGAAAAATTAGTCAAGGCAAATATTGAAAGACATAAGAAGCTTGATGACGGTGACTTCGATGAAGAAGCCCTAAAAGAAGCGCAAGACAATATAGAATTTGTTAAACAATTTAAAGACAAACTCTCTCAAGACCTATTTGGGCAAGATCAAGCTATCAATATCGTAGCTAACAGTATGAAAACTTCTATAAAAGATGAAAAAGGGCCGAAGTCCACCTATCTTTTTTTAGGATCTCCTGCAACTGGAAAAACCTACCTTGCTGAGTTAATGGCAGAACATATACCAAAATACAAGATCATGAATTTTGATATGACTCAGTACCATCAGCAAAATGGTGGAGAACTGTATGGATATCCTGCTGGTTGGAAAGGCTATGGTGTTGGTCAATTAACAGGTTTTGTACATAGAAATCCTAAAGCTATCATCGTACTTGATTCTTTTGAAAAGTGTGATAATGTTATTCAAAACAACCTTTTTTCCATCTTTGAAGGTGGTAAGATGCGTGATGCATGTGGTTGGGATAAGATCACGGATGAACCATGTAATGAGGATCAGGACATCATCTATAATGATGAGAATGCCAACTATCTTGTAGACTTTACAGAGGCGATTTTTGTTATTACTACCAGTGTGGGGAAAGAACTTTATCTGGATTATAGATTTAAAGACTTAGTTCAAAAAGACTATATCCAAGCAGAATCAATGATCCTGGAGGCTATTAAAAGAGAGAAGAAGAGAGAGAATAGAAGTGGCGGTATACAAGATGCTATTGTACCTGAACTGGTTTCTAGATTTTCTAAAGCGAATATAGTACTGTTTAATAAGCTTGAGTATAGTGCCTTTGAGAAAATATCCAAGAGGACATTTTTAAGCTTTATAGATGAGTTTTACGACCAATATAAAATAGAATTTGTTGTCGCCAATAACTTTGATAACTTTCTAAAAATCCAGATGCTTAACTTTGCCCCAGAACTCGATGCAAGACGTCTTAAAGAAAAAGTAAGCACGGTATTTTTTAACAGAGTCACTCAGTACATTCAAGAGGCAGAACTGCCGATCATGAGTTTTAAGCAGATAAAAGTCTCTGTTGCTAAAGAGTGTGTGACATTCTTAAAAGAGAGAGTAAGCCCACTTATTGAAAATGACACACTTGTAAGAGAGTTATTTAGAAAAAACACTACCCTTGATATCAATGATAGTTTTTCTCATAAAAACGGCATCATTACGTATAAAATAAACTCATGTAAGTTTTCACAAGTAGTAAGAATCAAAGATTTTAGTGAAGATGGTCTTGTCTTTGATATCCCAAATGTCTCTTTTGATGATATAGCGGGTCATCACATGGCAAAACAGAGACTAGGTGAAGTGATAAACTTTTTTAAAGAGCCAAAACTTCTAGATAGTTTTAACATAGAACCTCCTAAAGGTATGCTTTTATATGGACCTCCTGGTACAGGAAAAACCATGTTAGCAAAAGCCTTTGCCAAAGAGGCGGAACTACCTTTTATCTCTACTACGGGACTTGAACTGCTTAAACCTGAGAAAACAAAGCTCATCTTTACTAAAGCAAAGGCATATGCCCCGGCTATTATTTTTATAGATGAGATAGATACTCTTGGAAAACGTGATGGGGAAAATGGTAGAGAAGTGCCTATTAATAAACTCTTGTCAGAGATGGATGGTTTTGAAGGTAGAAAAGGTGAAGATATCTTTGTCATTGCTGCAACAAATTATAAAGAAAATATTGATGATGCTATCATTAGACCAGGTAGGGTGGAGATCCATGTAGAGATCAATAACCTTGATAAAGATGCAAGACAATATTTCTTAGATAAGATCATTGAGGAAAAGCCTACAAGTGGTACATTTAATATTAAAAAACTATTGATGTACACCATAGGATTTACTGGTGCCCAACTTGAAATGCTAGGAAAAGAGGCTTCATTTTACTGTTTACGTCATAGCCTGCCTGCTATCACAGAAGAGATATTATTTGATCAAATTAATCGCATTAAGTATGGAGAGAGACAATCTTATTTATCACCAGAACAAATGTTTGAAGAGATCGCAGTCTATGAAGCAGGGCGCGCGGTCATCTCTAAAGTTTTAATGCATCATGTACTCATCGAGCATGTAAGCCTTACACCAAAGGATAACCATGAGCATTTTGTATCACATAATTACAATGATGTTCAAGACAACATGACCGTGAAAGATTTTAAAGACAGAATATGTGTGTCTTTAGCAGGAAGGACTGCACAGATAAAACAGTTTGGTGATATAGAAGGGCTTGATACCGGCGCTTCAAATGACTTACAACAAGCCACACGTGATGCATATACAGCCATAGCACATTATGGAATGGATAATGAGGTTGGATACATCAACATTAATGGTGTTATGGATGCTAAAAACAAATCTGTCAATACTAAAGATACAGAACATTATCATACGAAAATAGATACGGCTTTAGAGAAATGGATGATTGAAGGTGAAAAAAATACTATTGATCTAGTCAATGAACATTGGGATACTATACAAAACTTATCAAAACTACTTCTTGAAAAAGAAATCATTTATGCAGACGAATTGGATGAAATACTTTCCAAATAATACTTTTGCAGGTAAGTGAATTTAGATTGTGATCTAAATTCACTTACCCCTCCCACGTTTACTTTTTCCCTAAGAACATACTCTTTACCTACACATGACGTATAAAAAGCTTTTATTGAGCAAATATAGTATAAAATAGTATAATAATAATAAGGGTGGCTAATATATGATAAAGATCATGTTATGTTAAAAGATCAACTTGACAAAGAACTCGCTATAGCCAATGCTCAAATAGAAGAGCTAGAATTGACTACACATGTTGTGTCACCGGAAAATACACTAAGTGACATCATCACTTTCGAGAACGCCAGTGAAGAAGAACTCAATCAAAGAAAACTCAAACGTATTTATATGAAAAAAAGAAAGATCCTTTACTTCAAAGAACGTTTGAAAAATAATTTTTCATATTTTTGTATTGAATGTGGAGAAGAGCTCACTTTAGAACGTCTGCTTATTATGCCTAAAGCAGGGCTCTGTACAACGTGCGCAAATGATGCAAAAGCACAAAATGATTTTTTTCTTCCGTAGTATGGTAGACTAGAAAAAGACTACCTGCATAGAAGAAACTATTTACCCAATCTGTGGAGCAGCTTGTGCATCCCATTTTGAAACGTGACCAGTGTACCACTTCTTAAAATCTTTCTCTAAAAACCCTTGTAACTCTTTTGGACCTTTAAGTATTTCCCAGCGTTTGTGAAATTTTTCTAATTTTTTTCTCATGAGGTCATGATCACTTTTATGCATTTGAATGTCAGAGTAAGCACTTTGCTCCATCATATCTTCTTCTGTTTTAAAATGTGCCTCTACTTCCACTAAAAGGGCTTTAAACAGTTCATCGATCTTTTCTATATCTTTGGCCTTAACAGCATCATAAAAGTTGTTAATAAGCTCAATTTCATCTTCATGTAACATATTCATCATAGCATTTGCAACTTGTTGTACATCTTGTTCTTGAATTAGCATTTTTTCTCCATAATATATAGTTTTATAAAAGGATTATAGCTATAAAAAGTTTATATTTACTGACAGATGGTAAGTAGCTTATATTATCATATATCAAGGTATAATGGCTTTTTTATTTATATGTATATATACAGGAGCACAGATGATCACACTAGAACAAATACCAATACTAGCCATACCCAGTATGAACGATACACATTTAGAAGAGTCACTCATTATCAATAAACTAGATGTTGCAGTGAGTAATAATGAACTAGAGACAATTCATGAAATACTACATGAATTGTTAGCACACACAAATATGCATTATGCAGCCGAAGAAAAGATGATGGAAGAATCAAATTTTCCTGAATATTATAAGCATAAAAAAGAACATGATAGACACTTAGTTGAGCTTAAGTCTGTGATAAATTATTTTGAAATAAATAAAGAGCCAAGAGCAATCTATGCGTATATTGAAGGTGGATTGTCAGCATGGACACTACATCATGCAAATACAATGGATAGAGAATTGGCTCTGTTTGTAAAAGAGAGTGATACGATTAAGTGATATAAAGTAAGAGAAAATACGATTTTTTGAGGAAGAAGTTATAAAGAGAAAAGTTAAACTTCTTCAATCAAACAGGTTAAATCGAACCCTTCCTTTTTTGCCAGTTCTTCAACCAGGGCTACTTTAGTTTCTGCTATTTCTTGCATGTATCCACCACAAAAACCTTCGCCATTAGTTACGATCTCATGTGCAATGGCTTCTGAATCTTCATAGTTCTTATGAAAGACATCTTCAAGTATTATCATACAAAATTCCCATGATACATGCTTATTATTGATAATAGAAACGAGGCACATCTCAGGTTGATTGAATTGCATGTTCACGTAAGATTTCAGTGTAACAGGCAGTTTAATAGTAATAGGCATATCGCACCTTTCTAAACTTTAGTATATTCTAGAAGTATAATCAAATTAAGCGGTATAAAGCTTAATGTGAAAAAGAGTGTTTTGGGTTTTTTAAAATTTTGCTATAATTCCATTTCATAAAAATTATCGTTAACACTGACTATACGGGTGTTGATAGATGATGTGTAAAAAAGGATGCAGGATAGAACTTCAACAAACTATAACTCGAGATAACCTTAGAATCTTGATGACTTCTTTTTATAAAAAAGCTATACAGCATCAAGAGCTTGGTCCTTATTTTATAAATGAACTTGGGAATGATATCACAGATGAGGAATGGGTCGATCATATAGAACTCTTGGCAGACTTCTGGTTGGCTAAACTTTTAGGTGAAGAGACGTATTATGGAGATTTTGTGGGTGCCCATGTTAAAATGCCTCAGATTAAAAAAGAAACAGTTAGTGTTTGGTTAGACCTTTTTTCCCTAACTCTTGATGAAATATATGTAAAAGATGTAGCTGAAGATTTTAGAAAAAAAGGTACACAGCTTGCAATACAATTTTTAAATAGAAAGAAAAAGATATAAATAAGGAAGATAATGAATATAGATAAAAAATGGAATGTACTTTTTATCAAAGATGATGAGTCGATGTTCGACTCAGATACTAAAATCTTCAATGAGTTGTTTAATAAAGTAGATAAAGCTCTAGGTAGAGCAGGGGCTCTAAAGTTATATCAAAGCAATAATTACGATATTGTCATTGGTGATATAAGTGTGAGACCTGAAGAAGTTGCATTCATGAAACAATTGATAGATTTGAAACCGGAACAAACTATATTTACTTTAGTCTCTCCCAAGGATACAGATAAACTCTATGGTATCGCTGACCTTGGGATTCATGCCTTTGAATTGGAACCAACACAATTTGATCAAGCATTGGAGATGATTGCACAATTCAATCCCTATGAAAAGATAAAATAACAGTTGAAAGGGTTACTGTAAGAATTTAACAGTAACAACCTTCAGTCACTTGCACTTTGTCTTCTGCAAATATTTCACGCCATGCCTGTAGTAATTCTTCTTCTACTTGATTCAAAGATGACTTATCTATCTTAGGAAGGTCTTGGTGTGTCTGACTTACGTTAAGTGAGCTTATCTCTTGTTGTGATATAACTAATTTACTCATCTGTAATCCTTTTATATTTAGTCTTATGTATAGCATATCATATTTTACTTTATAAAAAATTATATTATTAGTTTAGATATAGTTAAACAGTTGTCTATAATTCTAACTATTTTACATACATTTTATTTAAATGATTACTTGTATAAACCCCTTAAAAGACCACTGTTCACGTAGAAGGGTGTAAGTAAGTCTTCTTTCGCTAAGATGTCAACATTATTAAATAAAGGCACAAGATGGAACAAGTAAATAGCTTATTAGAGAAATATGATTATTTTAGAATGGCTCAGATTCGTTCTATAGAACCAACTTCAGATTCTTCAAAAAGACTTACACTGATCATACAAGATGATGATGGAGAGGATACGGATATCGTTTCTATAGAATTTAAAGATATCAAATCTTCAAAAATACTGGTAAATAGTGTACTCCCTATGCTTGATATGATGGGTGGTATTAGTCTGGTTCATGAAAAGAACTTATATGGTTTTGCACTAGGACGTGATACAGCTATGTTACACGTACAGAATGCACCCCTGTATATTATAGCTTCAGATATAAGTATTGAAGAAAAAGTAGTCTCATAGTAGAATGATTGTTTGAGAGTAGTGAAAGGGCAGATTCATTCATCTGCCTTTAGTTAGAATAAAATGATTTATTTTTTATTAGTTTGAACCACTGTTTTTTGGAGGTTCTTGGCTACCATCAAAGCCAATTGTTACACAACTTTTAGCTACAAGTGCTCTGGCGTCTTCAACATCCTCATCTTCTTCATCATCTTCAGGTCTTACACTACTGTGTATGACTATTTTATCACCGTAGTCTACAGCTTCAAAAAAATGTGTCATACAGAAATTTTGATTCATCAGACACTCCATAACACGTGCTTTATTGATCATGTCTTCTCTTGAATCAAACGTCAAGTTGTTCAATTGATTGCTTTTCTTAACGCAACTACACTCTTTTTCTATTTCAATTGTATACAAAGTATTTCCTTTATTATCGTAATTCTAGGTGGGTTATATCATTTAATGCTTTAAGATATAATAAAAGAGCTAGTCCAGCTCTTTTATCACGACAAATTCTCCAAATTCATAGGAGTAAACTTTTTTAGCTGCTTTGTCTATAATGACAGGTCTTATCCATTCATTTAGGATGAACTCTTTTGCTACAGAGTTTTCAACCGCTTTGCCAACTATTTCAAGTGGTGCTTCCATATAGGTGAGTAGGCGCACAGGCTCATGGTAAGCCTCACCTTCTTCAATAACACTTTGTGTAGGTAGACCTATTTTTAAGTCACTGTAGTTCCCATTATAGACACCGATCTTAGAAACGACATTGTGATATACCTTAGAGCCTGCACCATAGGCTTTGTTATCTGTTGTGGAGAAGTAATGCTCCAAGTTGATCCATTCTCCTACGACTAAAGGTCCATCAAATATACGTGTGAGTATGTCGGCATTCTCATTGTCTATATTAGAGTCATAAGAGTGCATAAAAAGTCTATTATCAAGTTTCATATGTCTTGATGAATCTCTTGGCCCTGCAAAGACACCCATATTACCTGCTAGACCCCATTCTGGTCTTGGTTCAGACCAGTCCATTGTCTTGATGAACAGGTCTTCCTGTTTATTTGCATTAGGTAAGACTAGAGCTCTTTCTTCTCTTGCTGCCAATGATGCATTTTTAAAATCTTGTTTCATTTTAGAGAAAAGTTCTAGATCTTTGACATTGAGTATGTCTGTATCATAAAATGTCATTTCATCTGTGGTTGTGACATGCAATGCAGGTAAAAACTTGGTCTCAGTAGGGATATCAATCCCTTTTTCTCTAAGTTTTTCACGTATCTCATTTCTGTTACCGATCATACAGAGTGCTCTCGCATTTGGTAAGCTAATACTACCTCCACAGGCACCACAATCAAGTGCAGACTCAAATGGGTTATTATCAGAGACACTTCCATGCCCAGAAATGACTACAAATTTAGGGAATTCTTCGACAAGACCGATCATTTTTAGCAGGTTCTCCAAATACATCACTTGTTCATCGATGGTAAATCCAACTTGAGCCAGTTTTTCTTTTTGAAGTGTATAGTCTTTACCGGTGATATGATAAGCATGCTGGAGTTTATCAATGATATCTGGAGAGATCTTGATACATAGATCTTTATTAAACACAAGATGTTCCCATAAGATCAAGAGTTCATCTTTGTTAAGTACTGTATCAGATTGTGTGGTTAGTACCTCATTGATAATATTTGTATGAAGTCTTCTAATGTATTTTTCAATCTCTTTTATGGTAAGTTTATCAAGCGTAAAAGTGGTTTTTGGTTTTTTAGGTTTCATTTTGCTGAAAAGTTTGTTGGTCTTCTCTGGAAAGAATGTTTTTCCAAAAAGTTTAAGACCAAACATCCACCCGATCGCTTCTACCATGATATAAGGTGTATAAGGATTATTTTTTAGATCACTCAATACTTTTTTGGTTGTCTTCTGTCTTCTTTTTTTCGCATTGTACTCTTCATGAGATTCAACTGGTATTTCAAAAACAATGTTTTGAGGTTTGATGACTGCAGGTGCGAGAGCAAGTGTATGTGCTTTGCCAAATTCAACAAAAGAGATAGGGATACCTAAGAATCCACCAGCTCCATAGGTGCTGTATGGACCAGACTCTTCCACCTTTCTACGCATGACCTCTGATCTAACATCCAAACAAAATATAGTGGAGGATATAGGTTTTTCATCATACGCATGTGTCGATGTAAACTCATCTACATGTTCAGCTATATAACTATCTTCCAAAGATTTTAGCCAGAGAAACCCTTCTTCTTTTTTAAGTAAATTAGCAAAGTTTGAAAATGATATGAGAGTCATATCAAGTGAGGGAAATTTATCTTTTGCAAGTTGTATTTGCAGTGAATTTAAATTGATCTCATCTTTGATATAGGCATCTAATATCTCCTGATAGTCCTGATGCTCTTCCATAGCATCATTGTAGGTACCGGTGAGCTTACCCTTGGCCTGTAGAAGCTTTAATATAGCATAAGGCGTATTTTCTTTGATATAGGCATTGAGCTTGTCAAAATCGTTGATCTTGTCTTTTTGCATATATTTTAATTCAAAATGTAACCTGATAGCCATATAGTCCATAAGTGTGGATGGGTGCTCTTGTTGTGCAAAGTACTCGGGGGCTTCTGAACGGTATTTGATATATCCTGCCCATCCATGAAGTTTGAGAATGTGTGTCAGGAAATAGTCTTGCACATCATCTACTTTTAGGTTCTCAAGCGACTCCTCTACAAAGTCCTCTGCCTCAATAACATAATCAATATTTTCATAGAGTTGGAATGTTTTGAACATACCAAGGTCTCTGTCTTCCATACTCAGTGTTGTTTGCTGTTGATCAAGAAAACGTGATATGAATTCAATAACATCTTTTTCTATCAACTCTTTTTCATTTGTACCAAAGAGTGCATCATGAATCTCATAGAGGGTCATATGTTTAGTAAGTGATGCTATCCATTTGTCTGTATGCATGTAGATAGAATTGTCCTCAAGATAAGTATGCAGTTCCTCATCTATCTCATGGACTTTTAACTCTTCATAACTTCTTAGACCATTCCACTTAGGACTAACTTCCAGCATAAAGGTTTTTGCTTCTTCTGCATAGCTTTCCAACTTTGCCTCTTCAAGAGGTCTTAACAAGTTCTTTTCTAATAGTTCTGGTTTTACTTTACCTTCATTGTAAAGCGCAATATAATAATCCGGATCCATATAGACCTTACCACCAAAGATACTTTGGGCTTTGTCCAGACCTTCTTTAAAGTTAAGATGTTCAAAACCTTTAAGTGGATTATGGTGGATAAATGCACCTATAGGCCAATAGTGTGGTACGGTGTCTTTAATCGCATTTAATTTTTCTAATATACTCATTATAGTAGCTCCTTGAGTCCTACAATACTAAGGACAAGTAATAGTGTAAATATAGCTAAGTGTACGAATCTTTCTTTAGGTGCAACATCAATGTAGTGTACATTCTCATTTGGCTTCCCAAAGACTGTTTTTGCCATTACACGCATAGCGATAAGAAAGTTTCCAAAAAATATGACTATCACAATGAGATACCACATAACATGTATATCAGAGTTGAGTATACCATTGAGAAACAACAGTGCATTTGGAAAAGGAGGGTAGAGTGCCAAGGCTGTAAAGTAACCAGTTAATATAAGCCCGGCATAAGGTGTTACAAGTGTAATACCACTCACTGATTGATAGTTTGCACTTCCATAACTACGCTCATAATATCTTCCCATGAGATAGACACCCAAAAGTGTTACAAGTAAAGATATACCATATAAAATACTCTCTTTTGTATTAAACATAATGAGCAGAGGCGCATTAAAGAAAAGTATATAATAGGTCAACTTATAGAGGTTGTTCGTTTTATTTGCTTTATACAAAGAAAACAGTGAAGCTATAAATGCAACAATAACAACAGGTGTTGATATTTCTTGTTGAAACTTACATGATACTATCATCCCGACAATAACAAGCAGTGCTGAAAGAATAAATATTTTTTCTTTCCCAAGGATCTTTGTCTTTTCGAAAAAGACATAGTATGGTATTCCTGCAAACAAAAATAATAAAATAAGATCTACTAACATTTACATTCCTCCCTAAAATATTTTGAAATATTTGACATACATATCTGAGATGTAGCCTTCTTTTGCCAACATCTTGTATATGCGCCATTTAGATTTATTGGGTTTATGTTCACCTATAGGTATACCAACAAAATGCTGCTTGTAGGTAAAGTACCAACCAACGATCATGATAGCTAACAACATAAGAAGGGTCATAGTCCCAGATACATGAAGTGTAGCAACCTCATAAAAGAGTGCTCCATGTTCTCCATAGAGGAAATGTTCAAGGGCCAGTCCTACAAATTCATAAGTGAATAACACAAGTATGAAGGAACTGATCAGAGCAAGAATGACTTTTGGTGAATTTGCTTTGGAAACTTCAAAGAAAGACAAGAAGAGCTGCGTCCCAGTGAGCCAAGCAAATGCAAGTATAAGTGTTGCCGAATTAAAGTGGAAGAAATCTTCTCCAAGCAGTAATTTTACGCCAACAAAAACAATCACCGGTAAGACGGTAAAGAAAGCGATCATACGGAACATGTTGATGCTATTATATTGTGGTTTTTCTTCCCAGAAAAGTTCATGAGAAAGCCGTTTTGGAACATTCGGTTCTTTTCTTGCCTGGTTGATAAGGCTTCCAGATTCCAAGAATAAAGATGCTTTGAAGATACCATGTACCATAAGGTGATAGATGGCAAGTGAGAAGGCACCAAGACCAACTTCCATGATCATGTAACCCATCTGTCCTACTGTAGAGTAACCAAGTGAACGTTTGATATCAGATACTGCAAGCATAAGAATGGATGCAAAGACAGCAGTGATAAGTCCCATAATAAAGGCTACATTGAGTACGGCTGGTGTTAAGAGTAGTAAGAATGCCATCTTATTAAGTAAGATACCACCAACATTTACAACACCCGCATGCATCAGCGCTGAGACTGGAGTAGGGGCTTCTGAAGTATACGGTAACCACAGGTGAAAAGGTATGATTGCAGATTTCATCATCGCAGCAAATAAAAATAGGAAACCTATAGCATAGATCATCGGATCATCAATTGGTCCACTCTGGGACATATCTAGCCATTTTTGGCTCAGTTCTGCTAAATCAAAACTACCAAATGTTTTATAGGTAAGGATAACAGCTATGATAAAGAAGAGGTCAGCCAGTTTATGGACAAGCATCGTCCAGCCACCATTTTTAATGGCAGATTTCGACTCAACATTAAACGAGATGAGAAGATAAAGACTGATACTCATCAATTGCCATGCAATCGTAAGAATGATAAGATTATTACTCATCACAAGAAGGTATATAGCTGAGAAAATGAAATTCAACAATATAAAAAATCGTTTATATCCTGGTTCATCCCACATATACTTAGTAGAGTATTTTCGTATAACGAGGCCTAGGATGGCGACATACGGTACAAGAATGGCAGAGAGCTCATTAAAAACAAGGTACCCTCCAAAACCATAAATTACTTCATCTGTGCTCATCACGTAATAGGTACCATAAAGGCCTAAGAGCGCAACGAGAGATGAAAAAAAGATAGCCACTTTAGGCATTTGCTCTTTTTTATTTAAAAAACCTATCAAGATAGCGATCATGACAGGTATGAACGGAATGAATAAAACTAATTTTTCCACTGAAAACTCCTGTAATATATTAAAATATTTTGTAAAAAACTTCTATATTTAGTGGGTTTAGAATTCGCCTTTGATCATGTTCAGAACACTGAATCAAAATAAATTTGGTCAATGTAGATTATGAAAATTGCTTTCTAAAACTTTTGTATTATATGTTGTTTTTTTAAAATATACTTTATATAAGTGCTAAAACCTAAATTTCACACTTTTATGTGTGACTACTTCACAATTTGGTTTAGACATAATTATAGTATATATAACTGTAAAATCTTATAGTATAATGTATGCAAAATATACAATGATAAATTTTTTTATAAAGTGAAGTGGGGAGATTGCCATAACTACACATTATAAAAAATATTTGATACTACAACTTCAATCATTATAAAATTAAAGTAAAGTAAAGGTTTTTAAAGTAAACTCCGTAAAACATACTAAATATGTTCAAGTTATCATTAAAGAGGAGAGAAAATGTATTATATAGCAAAAGTCGATGCAGATATGTGTGCGGAGTACAAATGTAACACGTGTACACTATATTGTCCAGAGGCGAACACACTAATGTTTGATGTAGAGAGAAATACGTCATATGTTGATGTAGATAGATGTAAAGGGTGTGAACTTTGTGTTTACGTATGTAGTGATATGCTTGGAAGAGATTGTGTTACGATGCTAACACCTCAAGAGCTCATAGCAGAGCAAGAAGCAGCAAAAGCATAATTGAAGTAAAAGTTAGAAGAGTATCTTTAACTTTAGTATTAAGAAAAACAATTTAGAGGAGAACTTATGGCAAATCAAGGCCCCGCGTATTATTCACCGTATCCAACGGCTACGTATGAAGGTGTAATCACACCACCAGAAGGAAAAGCACTTTTATTAGAAAGTATCGTTGACGAAGAGACTGCAATGAGAGAAGTTGCAAAACAGATGTTAACAAAAGAGAATGCAACAATATTCCCTGGTCCACAAGTATTATACGGTTACAACGAAGAAGCAAAGAAGAAAGCTACACTCATCAAAGAGATGTCAGAAGTACTTAATGCTAAAATGATTCCAATGTATGACTACAGACCAAAATATCCAAAGATCGATGCAGAAGTAGAGATCAACCCAAATCACCCGAACTTAACGATTTGGCACAATGATATTAAAGCAGCGATATTCATCGGTGTACACTGTCACTATGCAAACGTTGCATTAAAGATTGTAAGATCAGAAACAGATTGTTATACGATCGCAATTTGTGGTATGTCAGGGCATGAAGATGCAATGGCTACATTAAGAGACCAGCATGCTTCAGACCTTGAGAAATTTATCAAGATAGCTAAAGAAGTAAAAGCTGAGCTTGGTAAATAGGAGGATATATAATGAGTAAAATTACTGATATGACAGACACACATAACTGGTCTGGACAAAAGCTAGTTACAGCAGACGAACTGTTGTTCGATGCTCCAAGAGAAAAGCACTTCATGACAGGTTCAGAAGTACTTAAAGAAGCGGTAAAAAGATGTACAGTTGATGCCTCTGTATCATACCCTATTACGCCACAGTCAGAAGCAGCACACCTTATCGGTGAGCTATGGGCTGAAGGTTACGTAGGTGTATACTTTAGAGGGGAAAATGAGTTTGGTGTAATGTCAGAAGTCGCTGGTTGTGCAATGGCCGGTGCTAGAACAATTACAACCACTTCAGGACCAGGAACACTAAGAGCAATGGAAAACTTTGCTCAATGGTCTGGAACAAGAATTCCTTGTCAACTTATCTTGATGGCTAGAGGTATTAACTCACCACTAACGATCCAACCAGATAACTTGGAAGTTTCATATATGCTAGAGACTGGATGTCAGATCTGGTACGCAGAAAACGTACAAGAACTATTTGATATGTCAATCGCTGCATTCGTTGTTGCTGAAAAACCTGACGTACACGTGCCGATCGTTACTGTTGTTGATGGATTCTTTGTATCTCATACAAGAGAATCAGTGATGCTTCCAGCTGATGATATCGCACTTAAGCCATATGAGCCATACAAGTCTCCAC
>Ga0209633_10003523_pt1 | contig 14418 bp, 10 predicted proteins | sample Cruoilmetagenom1_FD_187290 | JGI IMG/M metagenome (GOLD analysis project Ga0209633, IMG submission 187290) | Oil polluted marine microbial communities from Coal Oil Point, Santa Barbara, California, USA - Sample 1 (SPAdes) (version 2) | ecosystem: Environmental > Aquatic > Marine > Oil seeps ... | reverse complement strand
ATTTTCAGCAAAAGGCTTTGATCAAGTGTCGATTGATGATCTGATGCAACATGCAAACCTCACACGCGGTGCTTTTTATTCTCATTTTAAAAATAAGCAAAGCGTGTATTCAGAGGCAATAACCGAGGGCGTTAGAAAAAGTAGAATGACACAAAGAAAGCCCGATAGCCTAACTGATCAAGAATGGATAGAGGAATTAGTGAATGCCTATTTAAGCCAAGAACATGTAAAACACGAAGTTCCCGCATGCCCACTAGCCTTTATGGTAACCGACATAGCGAACAAAGAAACAGAAGTAAAAACCACTTATACAAAAATCTATAAGCAATTAAATTATGCGATAAAAAAATTATCGAAAGATCATTCAGAATGTGATGAACAAGATATTTTAGCGGTAACCGCCATGATGATTGGCGGTGTCGCTATCGGCAGGGCGTTGAATGACCCAGATACAACAGAAAAACTATTGAGTAGTTGTCGTGATAAAGCATTGGAGCTACTTAATAAGTAGATAGGTAGTCATCCAAACTAACTAGTTCGTCAATTAGTTTGACATAAAAACAACTGACAAAAACATTAACCAACCTACAAGAACTAAACCTATAAAAAGAGCCATCGGGAATTTAAAATCCATTGTTATAATCCTTTCAATTTAATTGAGGTCGGTCATTTTAGCCCAGCATTAAATGAATCACAATAAACATATGTGTGAAGCTGACTTAAGTCAATTATTAGCAATTACCCTTATAATCTTTCTACTACCTTACTGTGTTTGAGATGCTTAGCTAACGATTTAGGCGTATTTCCATCACTATTACGAGAATTTCTACTTAAGCCTTTATTGACCAAAAAGGATACGACTTCTGGATGACCAAAACGAGCCGCTTGATGTAAAGCAGTCCAATTTTTTTCTGTTTTTGCATTGAGTGTTGCTCCTTTTGAAAGCAATAGTTTCACCACATCCAGTCGCCCTTTTGCCGCCGCTTCGTGTAACGGTGTTTCATCGTATTTATCCCTCGCATTAACCTTTGCACCATTCGCGATAATCACTCTAGCAAAGCCTAGTTGTCCTTTTGCTGCCGCTTTATGAAGTAAGGTTTCACCAATGCTATCGGCAATATTTACATCCGCTTTGTTACTTGCAAGAAGCTTTGCAATTTCTACGTTTCCATTGCGTAACACAACTTGCAACGGAGTTCCTTTCTGGCTACCCGTATTTGCATTTGCACCATGTTTTAATAATTGATCCACTATGCTTACTTGCCCTTTGGCAATTGCCAAATGTAAGGGGTTGCCACCTCTTCCCGCTTTGTTTGTGTCAGCTTGGTACTTTAATAAACGATTAACAATGCCCGGATGATTCCGTTCTATTGCTATTAACAAGGGAGTTTCTCCAGAGCCGCTGGCTTTATTGGAATCTGCGCCATTTTCTAATAATAGCTGGACAAACTCTTCATTACCTTTAGCAATAGCAAGATGTAACGCAGTTCTTCCGCCGCGCGTTGTAGCATCTACATCCGCGCCATAAAGCACCAAATCATCGGCTACTTTAATAAACCCCTTATTCAAAGCAAGATAAAGAACAGGGTCGCCATTTGCCGCAATTGTGTTTGCATCCGCTCCTTGTTTAAGAAATCGATTAACTTCTGCTTTGCGAGAAGCCAATAAGTTATCCGCAAATGCTTTAGATGTGACAGGGTTTGCACGCGGACGAGATGGAACTCGTCGCTTTTTTATACGCCCGACATTGGATTTACTTCCTTTGGTTTCTTTTGCAGTATCATCAGAAGAATCATTTTCACTTGATGCTACTTTACTTGAATCTGTTTCTACGCTATCGGAACGTACGGCTGTCGAAGCACCACCGCAGCCACTTAATACTAAAATAGAAAAACACACACCTAGAAACATCAATTTAAATTGATTAAATCCAGAAAAACTACTCATGATTGACCCCTAAATTCCTTTGATTATTGCTACACATTCCTTATTGTAATCAGATACAAACCGACAAACGTCTTAGAAAGCTATCTACCCTCATTATAATTTTTCTTTTCAGAACGTGCCAATATCTAATTACTGATTTTTATTATTTTAATCCCTAATATAACTAAATTTACCTTTTTTGTCAGGTCTTAGTTTTTTCAAATCCATTATGGAATTGATCAGAGTCTCCTTAAGACTGACTACCAAACTAATAAAACATTCAAATTAATTAATCCAAATTAGATTGAACCTTCACAAATTTTTACTCTCCTATTATAAATTTTAAAAAAAGGAAGGAACGTTTTATAAAAATTAAGGTTATCTCTATTAATTGATATTTCCTTAAGAAGTTCCTTAACGTAAACTTCAGCAATTTTTAATGAGATAATTTTATGATAAACAAATCTTTACCAATCGCTTTATTAAGCATTTCGCTTTCTTTAATCGTCGGCTGTAACGCAAATTCGAGTTCAACTTCTGTATCACCTGCAGTAACTGCTAAAGCAGGTCAACCCACACCTCAAGCTGGTGGTTACAGCAATATTGATAATGCAAAATTAAAAGAGCTTCTTGATCAAGGTGTGACGCTAGTGGATATTCGCCTAAAAGAAGAATGGCAGCAAACAGGCATTGTAAACGGTAGTAAAACCATTACTTTTTTCGATCAAACAGGTCGTATTAGCCCTAACTTTATTCCTGAATTTACAAAAGCAGTATCACCTGAGCAACCAGTTGCACTAATTTGTAGAACAGGTAACCGAACACAAGCGGCGAGCCAAGCGATTGCACAGCAATTAGGCTATAAAAATGTAATGAATGTAACACATGGTATTACAGGTTGGATGTCTGAAAAACGCCCTGTTGCTAAGTATGTAAATTAGTTTTAAAAATACCCAGTCTTTAAGACTGGGTAATTTAATTTTCAATCAAATGTTCATAACGCTTATCTGTTAACAATTTAAGAAAAGCAATCAACGCATCAATATCAGCATCACTTAAGCTCGGTGCTTTAAATTCAGTCGATTCCAACGCTAAATTCTCATTTACTTCTGGGGATCGCCAGGCTAAACCCGTTTCGGGATTATTAATTCGCTCAGCATTATTAAATTTGTCATAAAATATAATTACCGTGCGTAAATCCTTAAATACACCGTTATGCATATACGGTGCTGTTACGGCACTATTTCGTAAGGTTGCTACTTTAAATTTGCCGTTTTGGGCTTGACTATTAGGCGTGTTCTCCACACTTGGATTATCCAATAATCCGTGATCAATAAAGGCACTGCCTTTGCCATTTGCGGTACGAACAACCGAATTTACAGGCACACCAAGATTATGAAACTCGAACGTTGTAAATGTTTCTTGCTTCGCGCCCTCATTTTCTTTTAACTGATGACAGCCATTACAATTGGTTTTCGTCTCAGAAAAAAAGAGTGCTTGCCCATCTCTTTCCAGACTTGTTAGTGTGTATTTATTATCACTTTGGTAGCTACGCAGTGAACGATCATATTTTGAATCAAAGGGGCTAAATAACTCACTCTTTTCAAATTCAGCAATACTTTCGGTCATTTTTAAATACGCCTTTTCAGTATCTTCAAAAATAGACTCACCAAATAATTGTGTAAACGTAGAAACATATTCTTCATTCTCTTGAAGACGTACGACTACACTGGCCTTATCCGGCATTGCCATCTCAACTGGATTTAAAAAAGGTACGCCTGCTTGAGCTTTCAAATCAATTTCTCTGCCTTCCAGAAATTGACCGCCAACAAACTTATTATCCGTAAAAGAAAATGCCGGAGAAAACTTGGCATACGTAACCGTTGGAGTATTTCGATCACCAAACGATAGTCCATCTTGTCCGACTGAAACTGCTTTAAAGACTGCATTTACACGAGGGTCAATAAATGCATGTTTGGCATCATGGCAAGTCGCGCATGACTGTGTTCTATTAAGCGATAAATTAATATCGGAGAACAGTTTCTCTCCTAATTGGACTTTAGAGAGTGTTGAAATCTGCTGGTTACTACTACTGCTACCTCCACACGCGACCATCCCCAGCAGGACAACCAATAAGCTAATAAAAATACACTTATTTTGCATAGATGTTCCATTAATTAAAAAGAAGAGTCACTCCATTAAAAGAAGCAACTCTTAAGACCTACTTGCGAATCGTATTATTCACCCAACATTAAAGGATCATTATCACCATTACGTCGAGCAAAACTAATCGTTGTAGAAGCTAATTTGCCATTATCCCAAGCACCACCTGCAACTCCCGGTTTTGCTTTTGAATAAAGAATCATACAACTTGCTTCTATTTCATCATCTACACGACCCAAAATGCGCAAATAACCTTCACCGTCTTTGGGTAATGCGCTTGCGGGGACGGCTTTACCTTCCAGGTCTTTATAACTCAAACTCATCACATCATCTGTGATTACTGAAGAATGTGAACCGATTGTTTGTGTCGCAACACCCACGAATTTTCCCGCATTTGTAAATGCTTGAATATTTGCTTCTGCTTGACGATCTTCTTGACCCGTAAAATAAATAGCCAAGTGCTGTCCCGATGTCATTCTTAAACCCGACATCAAACGACTGTTATTTGGAATTCCTGTAAAATTATTCCAGATGATTCTACGTTTGCCTGCTTTCTCGGTTTGAATATAAGCATCAAGCTTACTTCTCGCATCCAAATTACCCGTGCGCACTAACACACCCGTTCCAGAACTCGGCGTTGATAAATAATCTTCTATGATCAGTTCTGCGCGTTCATTTGTGCCACCATCTATATGTACTTCAATATGTCCGATACACGTACCTTTGCCAGTGCCATTTGATTTCCACACATCAAATGCTAGATCAGTTGGTTGAGAAATAGCAGCACCTCCTTTACGTTGAAATTCATTGGTTGTTGCAACGATATTTTTAATTTCGCTGCCAAAAAACATGATGGTGGATGCATGACCAGAACCTGTGCGAGGCACACATGCAGTAGCATCATCAGTCGCTGTAATAGAGCTAGCAGCATGAACCGTTGAAAAACCACCCAATAACATTAATGACACTAAAATGATTTTAAATTGTATTTTTTTCATAATATTTTTCCTAATTCTTGTATTTAAAAGGATAATTTATTCCGTCAAACTCAATGCGTCATTGTCACCGTTTCGGCGCGCAAAGGTTAAAGTAGACTGTGGAAGTTTTGAATTAGACCAAGCACCACCAGTAGCATTTGGTGTAGCTTCCGAATAAAGCACCATACAACTGGCTTCTGTTTCAGAATCGGTCGAGCCAAGAATTTTTAGATACGCCTCTCCATCATTCGGTAAGCTTGTCACCGCTGCTCCTGTAGCATCAAGATAAGCCAGGCTGCGTACATCATTTGTCACCACTGCTGAGTTTTTACCTATCAGTTGCTTTGCTACACCAACATAAGTGCCATCATCCTTAAACAACTGAATATTAGCTTCTGCCGTATCCCCCGCACCTGTGTAGTAAATAGCCAGATGCTGTCCTGCAACAAAGCGCATCGAACTCATCAAGCGACTGGTGTTTGGCATTCCGGTAAAATTATTCCATATCATCGAGCGTCCATCTGCTTCGGTAATATCAACATAATTATCAAACTTTTTTCGTACATCTAACTGACCTGTGCGTACTAAAACACCTTGCCCTGAAGTGGGTGTATCAAGATAATCTTCAATCGCTACCTGCGCTCTATCATTCGTGCCGCCATCAAGGTGTACCGTAATATTGCCAAGACATTTACCTTCGTTTACTCCCTTTGCTTCCCATACATCGAAAGTAATATCGGTGTCTTGCATAATCGCTGCGCCCGCTTTTTTCTGGACTTCGTTAGACGTTGCAATCACATTTTTGATACCGCTACCAAAGAACATAATCGTAGCAGCATGCCCGCCCCCACTACGCGAAGTACATTCATCTTTTGTAGCTACTACTTTAGCGCTACCGGGATCAGGCGGAATTACTTGTGGCGCTGGGTCATCCCCGCCACAACCAACAACCAATGCCAAACTTATAAACAAACCACTAAACAACGTAACAGACCGTAAAGATGATTTTGGGGTATCGTTATACATATACTTCCTCCATTCTATTGTGCTCAAGTTTTTGAGTTCGAGGTCAGCTTACTGCTTGACTAATAAATAAAATAGAGCAGAACAAACAGAGTAATGTGTGCTTTTTTGTATGTTTAACTGTGCTTTACCACAGTTATAAAAACATCACTGGACGTATCTTCATCACTTGCTCTAGACTGTTAAAATGAAAATAAGCGGGAATAAAGAACAAAGTGAATTCTTTTAAACAGTATTTACACTTGATCCTGATATTTTTAGTATTCGTATTATTGTTATTACTGTGGCAAGGTTTTACTGGCTACCAACAATTCCGACAATTTCATCAGCAATTATCAGAACGATCAGTTACATCCACTTCCCGTGAGATTCATTTTTTGATGGAATCTATGAAGAAAAATGTGCGTTTATTTGCAGAACAAGAACAAACATTACTCATTAAACTAGTTAAACAAAATAACTCACCAAATTCGGATACTGCGGCACAATTAGAAAAGAAAATTAATCGCTATTTCCCACATCACCTTGCTTTTTTATTAGCCGATAAAACAGGAAAAATTCAGTTTAATCATACCGAACAATTAGTAGGAAAAACCTGTCGCAGCGAATTAGTGAGCTATGCAAAAAGTAATTTTAAAGACAATCCTTTCTTTGTTCACCCCGGAACACAATTAAATTCAGATCATTTTGATGTGTTAACGCCCGTATCCAAGAAGGGTGAAATAATAGGTGTTTTTTTCATTAGTTTTAAGCTTGAAACCTTACGTCGCGTACTTTCGCACGGAGAAGTGGTTGATCATCATTTAATGTTATTACGCTCAAATAAGCCTTCATCAACAATTGAACTTAAAGGCAACGCCCATTATCTCACTGAAACCAAACTCCTTCCGCAACAACTAGAAAAAAGAATATTCTATTCCAGCAAAATAAAAAACTCACTTTGGAATCTTGTTGATATTCCTGATAACAGCTTATTTAACAAAGAATATAGGCGACTTTTTATTCATGGCTTAACGGTTTTGTCTGTGTTTCTTTTAATTTCTGGTTTAATGCTTTGGGTACTTAAAAAAGAAGATTTAAAAAGTGGCAAAACACGTGGCTTACTAATGGCAATAGATAAAGAAAGACGACGAATTTCAATGGATATGCACGATCAGGTTTTATCTGAGCTATCTCATATTACGCGTGAAACAAATCAACTTTCAGATGATGCAAAAGCGACTGAAAATGTGAGTGCATTACAAAAAAACTTAGGGCAAGTCAGTAATAATATTCGTGCCATCATTAATGATTTACACCCACATTTTCTGGATAACCTTGGATTAGAAGCAGCCATACGAGACTGCTTACAACAGCATTTAAGTGACAATACGTCACCTGAATGGCATCTAGAAATAGATGATGATTTAGAGCATTTAATTAATAATGAACAACGCTTTAATCTTTACAAAATTATATTAGAAATTGTCAATAATATTCAAAAGCACGCCAATTGCAGCTACTTTTCTGTCACTATGTCGCACCAAGAAAAATCATTAACATTAGTGATTGAAGATGATGGTATAGGCTTTGAATCATCCAATTCACACAAAGGGCTTGGCTTACATAATATTGAAACACGCAGTCGCTTATTAGATGCAAAAATCAGTTGGAATAAATCAAAAAAACAGTCGGGTTCTCAATTTATACTTACCATGATGCTAAATCCTAAAAAACCATGAATACTACAAACATTATCATTGCCGAAGATAATCCAAGAGATCGTGAATTTTTATACGAAACAATCAACAATAATAGTAAACAAACAATCCATCTGGCTGAAAATGGTAAAGAAGCATTAGATTTAGCGTTAAGCCTTGAAACAGTGCATCTTATTAGCGACATTCAAATGCCGGAGATGACAGGTATAGAATTAGCGCGTCAATTATGGAAACAAAAACCACTCACTAAAATTATTCTTTGGTCACATTATAGTGATGAAATATATCTACGTTCACTACAAAAAATAATTCCTGCAGAAACTGTGTACGGCTATATTCTTAAAAATAAATCAGCCGAACACATACTCAAAGCGGTATCGGCTGTATTTGTGGATACACAATGTTGGATAGATCCAGAAATACGCCCTGTTCAAGCCAGATCTCAACAAAAACCAGGCTTGATAACCGATGCAGAATTTGAAGTGTTAATCGACATTGCACTGGGCTTAACCGATAATTTAATTGCACAACGACGCTTTCTTTCTCGTCGTGGCGTACAAAATCGTTTGAAGTCATTGTATTTAAAGCTAGGTGTCGATAGCATGAGCTTTGATGACGAACATGCGCTAAATTCTCGTTCACGCGCCATTGCCATTGCATTACAACGCGGGCTTATCAACGCACACGAATTGCAAAAAGAAGAAAACAGTTTGGAATCTTGGTTAGAAAATAGTAATAGGCATTAGTTCTATCTGAACAATAGCCATACAAAAAGAAAAAGGGCAGTTTAAAATGGCAAATTTCAACACTCACCTTGGCGTCGCCGCCGTTGGCTCTGGTATGTTAGCAACACTGTGTTTGCAAGTTGGCTTTGTCGACGCGAAAGATGCTTTACTGCTCACCGCCGCTGGAACAATCGGCGGCATCTTGCCAGATATTGATCTGCACTATTCTCACCCTAGCCGTATTTTATTTTCAGTATTGGGAATATTATTTGCTTTTTTATGGATTTTTTCCGCTAAAAACCAATTATCTATTGTCGAACTCTGGGGTGCTGGTTTGGGTATTTATTTGTTTATTCGTTTTCCTATCTGGGCATTATTTAATAAATTTACGGTACATCGCGGGGTTATTCATTCCATTATCAGCGCTGTATTGTTTAGTTTTGTAAGTGCTATTTTAAGTTTTTATATTTTCAATAAATCGCCATTTATCGCATGGCTTATCGCCTTCTTTGTTTTTCTTGGGTTTATTTTGCACTTGGTACTCGATGAAATATATAGCGTAGACTTTATGGGCCATCGCCTCAAACGCTCATTCGGTACAGCACTTAAATTGGTCGATTCTAATGAAATCATTGGCAGTGGATTAATAACAGCAGGCATTGTTTTTTGCTGGTTTTTTACACCTCCCGCAACTGAATTTATAGATACCATCAGCAGTGCAGAAACCTATCGCTTGATTTATAACAGATTATTGCCACAGTTTTAAAATACGCAACCGTATGACGGTATATTCGCGCGTAAATATATTGAGACCTTTGCACGGGAGATATGACAGATAAAAATAGGGTGCGTTTTATCAGTATTTTATCCTGAGATGGCGCAAACAGATCCACCAAAATAGATTGCTTACTGCATACTTTTAATCTCATTAAATAGATTTAACACTCGTTATAAAAAAATAAATGATATTTTTTTTAAAAATTAAATTGGGCTAGCGCGTAATTTTTGTTTTTATCGAAATTAAGCATCTTTCTTTTTATCTTTCAGGTAGATACTAAATATTAACTAATAATTATATAGACCATCCAAAGAAAAGCCAACTTGAAGAAAATCACCGAAATTACTGTTTTATAAAGCTTATTTGACGAACGTCGCATTTACCTAAAGCCTATTATGAGTTATTATTATCCTAGCTACAGTATTTCAAATGATGTGGCGAAGCAGCAATATAAAGGGGCACTCTAAGCTAGAAACGGCTAAAAACAAATAGTTCTTCAAGTAATTAGAGATAAGTTCAAGGCATAAATACAATTATAAATTTGCGTGAATACTTAACAATTTTACTAATCAAAACTACTCGTCACGCAACGTAAAAATGCAAGAACAAATTTAGGGCTAAAATTGTTCAAATAGAACTTATAAGAAATATACTGTCATAATTTATGAAGCGGTGAGTTTTATAAATGAAGCATAGATTTCCTCAAATATTCCTTCGTTATTTAAGTTTTATGATCTTTAAGGGCAATTTATACGTATACACCAAAAACAATACTACACTTAAAATACAGCCATAAGATCAGATAAAGAAAATTCGTACAAGCACCATTTGAATAGTTAGCTTTAATAAAAATCAAAACTATGGGGTTTACGTTATGAGTATTTTTAACAATTATCAATCACGTTACGAGTCCTTCCTCGAAGAAGAATACTCGCTTAAAGAATATCTAGAACTGTGCCGAGACAATCCTTCTGTCTACGCTTCTGCCGCAGAAAGAATGCTGCAAGCCATCGGCGAACCCGAATTAGTGGATACCGCAAATGATGAACGCTTAAGTCGGTTATTCTCAAATAAAGTCATTAAACGCTACCCTGCTTTTTCAGAATTTTATGGCATGGAAGATGCCATTGAGCAAATTGTTTCATTTTTACGCCATGCTTCGCAAGGATTAGAAGAAAGCAAACAAGTATTGTATTTATTAGGACCGGTCGGCGGTGGAAAATCGTCTCTTGCCGAACGTTTAAAGCAGTTAATGGAAAAAATGCCTATTTATTGCATTAAAGATTCGCCCATTAACGAATCACCTTTAGGCTTATTTGATGTCAATGAAGACGCAGACATCATGAAAGAAGATTATGGTATTCCCAAGCGTTATATCAGCAATATCATGTCGCCTTGGGCAGTCAAACGTTTGAACGAATTTGGTGGTGATATTACTCAATTTCGCGTAGTAAAACGTTATCCTTCTCAGTTAAATCAAGTCGCCATTTCTAAAACCGAACCCGGTGATGAAAACAATCAGGATATTTCTGCGCTGGTGGGAAAGGTAGACATCAGAAAGCTTGAGGATTTCTCACAAAATGATTCGGATGCGTACAGTTATTCTGGTGGTTTGTGTCTTTCTAATCAAGGCTTGCTTGAATTTGTGGAAATGTTTAAAGCACCAATCAAAGTGTTGCATCCATTGTTAACCGCAACTCAAGAAAAGAATTATAATGGTACGGAAAACATCGGTGCGATTCCATTTGATGGCATGATTTTGGCACATTCGAATGAATCGGAATGGCAGTCATTCAAGAACGACCGTAATAACGAGGCGTTTATCGACCGTGTTTCGATTATAAAAGTGCCCTACTGTTTAAGCGTGACCGAAGAAATTCAGATCTATTCAAAACTACTAGAATCCAGCTCTTTAGATAAAGCACCCTGCGCACCAGACACCTTAAAAATGCTTGCTCAACTGTGTGTACTTTCACGTTTAAAAGTGCCAGAAAACTCTAATATGTTTTCCAAAATGTCAGTTTATAATGGTGAAAATCTCAAAGAAATAGACCCAAAAGCTAAAACCTATCAAGAATACCGAGATGTTGCGGGTGTCGATGAAGGCATGAATGGTTTATCGACGCGTTTTGCTTTCAAAATTTTATCCCGTGTATTCAATTTTGATGCGAATGAAATCGCCGCCAACCCAGTGCACCTGATGTATATTTTAGAAAAGCAGATTGAGCGCGAACAGTTCCCTCAAGAAGTGCATGACCGTTATCTAGGCTACATTAAAGAATTTATCAGCCCACGTTATGTTGATTTTATTGGTAAAGAAATTCAAACCGCTTATTTAGAATCGTATTCTGAGTACGGTCAGAACCTCTTTGATCGCTATGTGACTTACGCTGATTTTTGGATTCAAGATCAAGAATATCGCGACCCAGAAACAGGGCAGTTATTAGATCGCGCCGCATTAAATAATGATCTTGAAAAAATTGAAAAGCCTGCAGGAATCAGTAACCCGAAAGACTTTAGAAACGAAGTAGTAAATTTTGTACTACGTGCTAAAGCACATAATGATGGTAGCAATCCCGACTGGACTAGCTACGAAAAATTACGCCAAGTGATCGAAAAGAAAATGTTTTCTAGTACCGAAGAGTTACTACCTGTTATCTCGTTTAGTAGTAAATCATCAAAAGACGAACAACAAAAACACGATAACTTTGTATCCAGAATGGTCGAACGAGGCTATACCGAAAAACAGGTTAGATTACTGGCAGAATGGTATTTAAGAGTTAGAAAATCACAATAATTAGGTAAGAGGAATACACAATGTCGTCTTACATAGTAGACCGAAGACTAAATAGCAAAAACAAAAGCACGGTTAACCGTCAGCGTTTTTTGAAACGATATCGCAAGCAAATTCGTAAAGCCGTTTCCGATGCGGTCAATGAACGCAAGCTCGAAGATATGGAAAGTGGGGATAGTATTAGTATCCCCAAAAAGGATTTATCCGAACCTGTTTTTCATCACGGCAAAGGTGGCAATCAAAACATTGTGCATCCGGGTAATAAAGATTTCATTACAGGCGACAAATTTAAACGCCCCGACGGTGGGGAAGGCGGCTCTAGCGAAGGTAATGCTTCTGATTCGGGAGAAGGTGAAGATGAGTTTGTATTCCAAATCTCGCAATCTGAATTTTTAGAATTTATGTTTGAAGATTTAGCATTGCCTAATATGGTCAAACTTCAATTATCCACAGACGATTCGTTTAGTTATAAACGTGCAGGCATTAGTGAAGTTGGTAGCCCTAATCAAATTAATGTGGTTCGCTCTTTACGTAGTGCACATGCAAGACGTATCGCACTCGGTGGAAAAAAGCGTAAGCTTCGTCGCCAGTTACGTGAAGAATTAGCAGCTTTTTTAGAAGCTAATCCAAAGCCTTATAACGACAAACAAAAAAAGAAAAAATTATTATTAGAAGAAGAAATTGCCAGCCTAACCAGTCGACTGCACGCAGTACCGTACATTGATGAGTTTGATCTTAAATTTAATCTACGTGTAAAAATTCCACAGCCTTCGCCTAAAGCAGTGATGTTCTGTGTGTTAGACGTTTCGGGTTCGATGACACAAGAAATTAAAGATACTGCTAAACGCTTCTTCTATCTTTTGTATCTATTTTTGCAACGCAGTTATACAAAAATCGAAGTGGTATTTATCCGCCACCATACTCAAGCAGAAGAGGTCAGCGAAGAAGACTTTTTCTATTCGCGCGAAACAGGCGGTACAGTCGTTTCCAGCGCGCTGGATTTAATGAGTGATATTATCAAAGATCGCTACCCGCCTGAGCAATGGAATATCTACGGTGCACAAGCATCGGATGGTGATAATTGGCAAAATGATCAGGTTAAATGTAACCAAATCATGACCCAATCTATTTTACCGATGGTGCAATATTTTACTTATATCGAAATTGGCGAACAAGAACCACAAGAATTATGGAGACTTTATACACACCTAAAAGCGAGTTTTGAAGATCGTTTTGCAATAAGCAAAGTACGTAACAACAGTGAGATTTTTCCGGTATTCCGTGAGCTATTTAAAAAACAAGGGCAACGAGCATGAGCCTAAAAAACAATAAACCACCTCTTTCTAAACTGGATATTGAAGGCAAGTCTCAAATGGGACAGCCTCGCGACCCTAGCTTTGAAAAAAACTATATTTCAACCAGCTCGGAATGGACGTTTGAACTACTTGAAAAATATGATCGCGAAATTTCTCGTATCGCCAAAGAAAAGTTTAAATTAGATACTTACCCTAATCAAATTGAAGTGATTCGCTCCGATCAGATGATGGATGCTTATGCCTCAGTCGGCATGCCGATTAACTATAATCATTGGTCATACGGCAAGCATTATTTAAGTACCGAGCAAGATTATCAACGCGGACGCATGGGTCTAGCCTACGAAATTGTTATTAATTCTAGCCCATGTATTGCGTATTTGATGGAAGAGAACACGCTTACCATGCAAGCCTTGGTTATCGCCCACGCCTGCTATGGCCACAATTCCTTTTTTAAAGGTAATTACCTATTCCGCGCATGGACCGATGCGGAAGCTATTATTGATTATTTACTATTTGCCAAAAGCTATATCGCTAAATGCGAAGAACGCTATGGAATGGAAGAAGTCGAAAAAATTCTGGACTCCTGTCATGCATTGATGAACTACGGCGTTGATCGCTACAAACGCCCCGTACCTATATCCGTTACAGAAGAACAGAAACGCCAGAAAGAACGCGATGAATATATCCAAAAGCACATTAACGATCTTTGGCGAACCGTTCCAAAGGGCAATAAAGAAAAAACCGAACAGCAGCAACGATTTCCCGAAGACCCACAAGAAAATATTTTATATTTCATAGAAAAAAATGCACCCGCGCTCAAAACATGGCAACGAGAAGTTGTGCGGATCGTTCGTAAAATTTCCCAATATTTCTATCCACAACGACAAACACAAGTCATGAACGAAGGCTGGGCAACCTTCTGGCATTACACCATTTTGCACGAGCTTTACGACGAAGGTTTAGTATCCGAAGGCTTCATCATGGAATTTTTAGCATCACACACCAGCGTGGTCGCT
>Ga0209633_10003522_pt1 | contig 14419 bp, 14 predicted proteins | sample Cruoilmetagenom1_FD_187290 | JGI IMG/M metagenome (GOLD analysis project Ga0209633, IMG submission 187290) | Oil polluted marine microbial communities from Coal Oil Point, Santa Barbara, California, USA - Sample 1 (SPAdes) (version 2) | ecosystem: Environmental > Aquatic > Marine > Oil seeps ... | reverse complement strand
AACTTTATGAATTCTTCAGAAGTTTAAGTATTCTTTCTTCATCTGATTCGTCAGCCTCAAGCACTCCCCAACCGTATTGGTTCTGAAATATGCCATCGTAGGCTGAATCATGAAAGCTATCTCCAATTTACCCAATGTAGCACCGACCATTCCCTCCAGCAAAACGAAATACAGGAACATCACCACCAAGAAAATCATGCATAATGGATCTGTAATGAATAATCCAAATGACCAACGATGATCGTTGGGTGACATCAACCACACTCCCTTCACTATCCTTGTGATTGGGAAAAATGCTGTACAAAACAGCAAGAGATCAACAGCGAGCGCAAGAAATCGGGGCCATAAACCAGCATAATGTGGATTCTCAAGTATCATTGAATCATTCCTTTCTTTTTTTGTTCGGACCTTAAATAGAAGACAGCTAATTGTAAGAGTTTCTTTTGGTCATATTATACACTTTGCCCAATCCAAAGCAAGCAAGGTTAAAAAGGCCTCGCTTCGGTGGAACTAAGCCGCCGCCTGGCGCGGGATTTGCCTGTGTTGCAAAGGGCGTGACGTACATGTCACTGGCGGCTTTAGTGATCATTGTTCTGTGATCTAAGTGTGTTCGCCTATTTTTTCCCCTTCCTCAATTCTCTTTAAATGGCAAAACAGTAATTCACCTGTTTTTTCATCTCTCAAATGCATCCCATTTCCTTCACAATAAGAAAAGAGTTCACAATCCCCGCAATCCCCTGTTTTGGTCCAGGCCCTGTCCCTGTACATTGAATATTTATGGAGCCAGACCTCCTTAAAACTATCGCTGTAAATATTTCCCTGTATGAAATTATCACGCAAATTCGGACATGCAGAAATTGAGCCATCTACCAGGATTGAGGCTACATTAACACCTGCCCGGCAGAAAAAGAAATTATCCCTTACGCGTCCTTCATAATTTCCTAAAAAGCCCTCGCAACCATAGTTGAGTTTGATTTTCCCTTCTTTCCTGACCTTCTCAATGAAATCAAAAAGCCCCTTGAATTCCCCTGGCTCTAGTTGAAGTTCATCATGCTGTTTTGCTCTGCCGATTGGGAATACAGTGAAAATCCGCCACTCCTTTAATCCAAGCCTCACCAATAAATCATATAATTCAGGCAGTTCATCTATATTTTTCTGATGCGCACATGTTACAACATCGTATCGCAATCCTTCGGTCTTGCTTAGCAGGCTTATTGCATTTACAGCATTCTTGAAACTGCTTTTATTCCCCCGTAACCAGTTATGTGATTCTTCCAGACCATCCAGACTTATGGTCATGGCCCGGATCCCGGATTTAAGAAGCTTCTCTATCATGGGCTTCTGCATACCCATGCCATTGGAAACCACACCCCAGGGGAATCCCCGTTTATATAATTCCATCCCGATTTCCGAGATATCTTTTCTTAAAATTGGTTCTCCGCCGGTTAAAACAATCATGGTTTTGTTGGGAGAAACAATGGGCGTTATTTCATCTAATGCTTTTAAGAAATCCTCCCTGGGCATGTCTTTAACAGAGGAATCTTTCATACAATCACTGCCGCAGTGAATGCAGCTCAGATTGCATCGCAGGGTACATTCCCAGAAAATATAATTTAGTGGATGTAGTTTTTTCTCGTTGGCACGATACCTGTTATGAAGTTTTAATGCAATCCTCTTTTTGAATGGGATTTTCCTAACACTCATTCTTTGTCTTTGAGGTTTACATTAAGCTCTTCTTCGGTCTTTCCAAAATACCATGCTCCTGAGCCTTCAATAAATTCAGGGTCGATGAACTCTACAATCGTATCCAAAGGCTGATGCTCTCCATTGCTTTCACCATCAACATCTTTAAACTGAACCAGGAAAGCCTGGTCAGCAGGAAAATCGCTGGTTCCTACCTCGTATTTTCCCTGGGCATCCGTAAAGGCTGTATCTACCCCCATTATCACTCTTATGCCGGGTATATTATCTGAAGTCGCTTCAGACTTTACACTCCCGTTTACCTTAAACATCGCATGCGGACAACCATATTCTATAAGGGGTGTACCATATTCACAACTGCCTAAACTACAGGCTGCTCCAAAACCCAGGATAGATAAGAGAAAACCAATCAGTGTATTATGCTTCTTCAACAGCGCTCGTTTCATGCTTGAGGGTTTTATAGAAGATTCCCGAGTTGTTATGTTGGTTGCGTTTCCCCGTATATTATTTCTAAAAATACTAAATTCTTAACTGTTTTGTACCGCACTTCCAGGACTATTCAATCTTCTTGCCCAGCATCTCTTGTCCGCCCTGAAACAGGGTCAGACTTTCTACAGCACCTTTTTCATGTTGAAAGGAAATCTTGGCCTCAACAACAGTCAGGTAAAATACAGTATCATTTTCTGGAAACATCCCGAATCTTTCCTGTCCGGTAGCCCGCCCAAATAACTGTTTCCCTTCTTTGCTTATGGTGATAAAAAAATCGGGGCGCATCTCATACAAGCCAACATATTGTTCAAGGGTGGATTTTGGTATATCTACTGCGTCACTTTTAAATTTGGCTAATCCCGATCCGGAACCGAGCAAATAAAAACCAATATCATCGGCTCCTTCTGATGAATTTGTAAAGAGTACCACGCCTTTACCCGTTTCTTTTACAAATCCAACAAATGTCCTGTATCCACCTGTTCCACCACCATGGCAGATTATGTCCCCCTTATTTCCTTTATTTATATGCCAGCCCATTGCAATTGACGATTCACCTGCCATATCATGTCTGATTTGATGAGATAGCTCCATTGCCTTTATTAATGGGCTACTCAAATATCCAAGATTAGCAGAAATAAAATTTGCCATATCTGAGGTCGAACTTCTAATTGCACCGGCACCTGCAAGGGTAGGGATGTCCCAATTCTCAACATGCCTGCCTCCACTATATCCCAGGGCTAAATTTTCATTCATCCTCTGAGTCAAGTAAATTCTTGTGTCCTTCATCTCCAAAGGATCTGCAATGGTTTGAACCATCAATTCTTCATAAGTACAGGCCTTATTCATTGCCAGAAGATGCCCCAGAAGACCCTGGGCAAGATTTGAGTATTCATATTCAGAGCCTACAGTTCGAACTGCTTGATAATTCGATATATATTCATACATCTGATCTACCGTATAGTCCGCATATGGATTTTGGTGATTGGATGGGCTGAAATTGCTGGCCATCCTGGGAAAGCCAGAGGTATGATCCGTAAGATTTCCGAATGTAATCTCTTTATCACCCATTACCGGAACTATAATGTCATCGGGGAGATAGTTATTTATCTCGTCTTCCAGTTTGAGTTCACCATCCAGGACTTGTTGTGCAAGTAATATCCCGGTAAATACTTTAGTTATAGATCCTATTTCATAGATGGTGTTTTCATCTACTTCCTGACCATTTTTAGCAGTTTTCCCAAAATTGAAAAATTCAACACCTGAGGAGTCGATTACAGCTAAAGCAATACTTGGAGTAAGACCTTCCGCTATACGTCTTTCAATTGACTCTACGACTTCAGCAGGAAGACCAATAACATCCTTTGTTTCCGGGATATGCTGACACTGGCTGGTAACAAAACATATCAGAAGAATGATTAGAGTGCTTCTATGGCGTTTCATCATCGTTTGCGGGTTTTTGGTTGAGACGGTGAGTTTCTGGGTTTCGACTTCGGTATAAAGCGAAAGGATTTGTCTTTCATATCTCCTTCAGCAAATTCACCCTTGCCCTTATTTTGATAATCAAATTCAACCGAACGCGCATCAATATTGACGGCCCCTTTGGGATCTAAGATGACAACAGCAAATCTTACAGTTGTATAAGGAATGGCTTTTTCTTCCCATTTATGTGCTGCTGTTGGAATTTCAACATAAGGCACATTATTGACAAGCTCAGATAGATCGCGATGCCCATGACCATTCAAACTTAGAATGACTTTACCGAAACCTGCTTTGCTATTGGCATCATCAATGGCTTTCTTCATTTCAGCCCCATCTGTCTTGTCAGACAGCCTCTGATGGCTAAAAACAACAACATTCAAATCTGTAGAGGCCAGTTGTTCTTTGAACCACTCCAATTGTTCTAGCCCGAAATAAGCCCGGTTTTCTGAATGAGAATAATAGTTACTGTTCTCATAATCCAAGTAGGTATCCTCTCCCTGTTTAATGTGATTACCATCCAGGACAATGAAGCGAAAGCCTTCCAAATCAAAAGAATAATAGTTTGCAGGCATCCCCCAATAAGCGCGGACCCGGGCTTTGTCGGCAAGATCCATGTCGTGGTTTCCCAATACATGGTACTTAGGTCCTGGGAATGAATTCCATAGATTCAGGAAATCCCCACTCTTGGATTCAGTTGGGTCTAAGATGAAATCACCCAACTGGATGATGAAATCGACATAAGCTTCCTGCTTAGCCTGATCAAGAAATACCTGCAACCTTTTGTCCACATCCTTGAGATAGCCATGGTGAATGTCGGCGATGACCATGAATTTTACGGGCTTACTATCGGTGTTAGAGGGGCGTTGGCGTATGTCTGGATTGCAGCAGGACATGGTGCATACCAATACTGTCACAATAACAGCTAAAACCAGTGTGCCAAAACGTGCTGTTTTTTTCATATTCATATCTTCTCTTCTGTATATCGGTGGAACTAAGCTGCTGCAGCGTGGCGCAAGCTTTCTCCTTTCTTCGAAGGGCGTGACATGCGTGAGCGGTAGGCTTTGGTGATTTGTTCTACGGTTACTAACTGAATGATTTGAGTGTCACTAGATTCAATTTGAACCTCAGGCCTAAGAGGGTTTCGCTATTAAAGAGTACACGAAAATTTAAAATCCAGTTCTTTTATTAATTGGAAATCATTCATCCATGAAACCCCCATATTATCACAAACATTTGGTATTTTAATCCTATTAGAATTCGAAGCAGTGACCTTTTCTTCTTTAGTAACAACAATAGCATTTTCATTTAGAGCGTGAGCAATCACCCAGGGATCTGCAAGTGATCTTTGTTTTGTGTTATCAACCAGATACTTATGTTTCTCATTTTTCTGATAAATACTCTGGAGGTGCCTTGTTACATCACCATCAACTTTCAATATAGGTATCTTACTTGATCTCAACCATTTGAGAAGATCGTCATCGGACTTTGCAATCTCGTCAAAAACTGCTTGGGGTATGAATAGGGTTCCTTTGGCTCCTAGTTTGCTGATAATCTCCCAATAGTCTGGGCAAATTGTGGGGGAGTAATACTTTTGCCAGGGCTGTATTAAGACATTTGTGTCAAGACAAAACCTCTTTTCGGAAAAGATCATTTGTACAGTTGAGCTTCCAGTTTAGGAAATTTATTAGTTGGAGTATTAAGCAAATAGCTTGCAATATTTGGTTCAACAAATCCACCTTTATATGCGTCAAGCACAATTTGAGTGAATAACCTGCCATTTTTGTTTAACCTGAGTAAATATGGGTTTGGCCCACCGTCTTTTTCCTTCTGTTTCGCTTTCTTTTCTTTTTCCTTCATCAAGTATTCTTGAAAGCCAGCTTCTGCTTCTGCCTTTAAAGAAGCATACTCATCAAGAGTGATAAGATTCAATTTTAAAGCTCTGATTAAAAATGCGTATGAGCTTATTCCAAGCTTGCTTGAATATCGATATATCAACTCAGACGTAATAGTATGATTCCTTAATTCCGTAATATATATCAAAGGAATAAGTGCGTTCGCAGCAACTTCGTTGCAAAACGCCTCTACTGGATGATTTACATCTTTAAAAGCATTGATAGATTCTATACTATTCGAGATCCCAGTTTGTGCTATCCAGATATGAGCCAGCTCGTGCATTAAAGTAAATAGTTGTGCTGAGCCCCAATCTCGAGAGTTTATAAAGATAAACGGAGCATATTCACTTGATATAGCAAACCCTTGTATTTCAGATGAATCCAGGGTTAATCTTGAGTGAATAAAACTTGTCCGGGAAATGAAAACGCCCTTGGATTCAGTTTTGTCAATCCACTCTTTTATGGGACTATGTTGTTTATAGTGTAGAGGATTGATATCCAAGGTAGATAATATATCCTCTGCAACTACAATTGGATTATCTTCTAACGAAAAGCGACCTACAAATGGAACTTTCAGTTCGTTGTTCTCTTCCTTTAATTCACTGATCCAAGATTGTTTCTGCTGTATTTCCCTAATAATAAAAACAGAAGCTGTGCTTAGGGACTTAGATCCTCGCTTTCTAAAATCCTGAAGTGGCTGAAAATCATTTGGAATCTCGGGAAGGAAGAATAATGCAAACGGTCTTCTGTATGCCTTTGCCAGCTCCTGAGCTTGACGTATTGTGGGTTTACTTTTTCCCTCCTCCCAATACAATAACCTCTCTGCTGAGACAGAAACCTTAGAAGCTGCAGATTCCACACTTATCCGTGCGGATTCTCTAGCCCATTTTAAGACATTTGGCGTGATATGTGCGTAACCTGCCATCTGGCAAATTTAGTCTTTTACTTGAAATGGATTAGACCTCAAATCGAGTCTTTGATAAAACAATACTATATGTGTCAAGAGTACAATGAATCGATCGACCTTTTATTAAACCGTAGAACGGTGGAACTAAGCTGCCGTAGTGTGGCGCGAGCTTTGCCATTCTGCAAAGGGCGTGACACGCGTCACGGTCGGCTTTAGTGATTTGTTCTATAATCAAGCTTTCCTTTTACCTATTAGGATTAATATTCAATCTTTTCAGTTGATATAGCAAACGTATAACTATGTATTTCCTGGGGATTCGACCTAATTTGATCAGGCTCAGAAAATCTTAATACTTCATAATCCCACATTGACGTGCTATCATACAAGTTCTCGCTATATCCTATTGCGGTATCCACAGAGAAATATATATTTTTCTGCCCATTATGAATCGAAATACTGATACTTTCAAATACCCTGGTTGCTACTGAGTAGGGCTCCTGGTCTATGTTTTCTGAACTAAATAGAGACTTCTCACTTTCTGGTTCTAGATCACTCGAAACCTCACCAAAAGGACCTGGATAGGGATCTTGTTTGCTATCACAATACTGATAAAAATCAGGGTAAATTATATATTCGGGTTGGGGTAATAGATTCAAAGAGATAGTGTCAGCAGTTCTGTTTACAATAGAAATTTCCAGGGAAATATGTGGGTCTTTCTCACAAGCATCCATTAAGAACATTAATAAGGCAATTATCACCAGTTTCTTTGATATATTGATATCCTTATGAGATATTAATGGGCTTTGTTTTCGAACTCTGATATTTGCGTCAACCGGCTTTATGAAAAAAGCACTTTGCATTTTGTGTCAAGCTATTTCAGGATAAGACACAGGGCTCAAGAGCCTTCTGCAGAAATGCCGCTGGCGGCATAATGCAGTGGTTTGAATGGATTGGCTGCCATTCAAAGCGCTGTGCCTTGATGCAAAATTTTGATTTCAGGACGGGTTGTTGGGTGATGATAATTGGAGTTTTCCTCCTGGCTTTCCACAGCTTCGCCATGTCACTCCCAAAAAGACTTTTTTGCATTTTGGAAGCACTTAAGAAAATTACGAAGAATTGTATTGGAAGTCAACCATTGTTGACGATAGATTATTAATACTTTTAGGGTTCAAAACCCTTATACTATGATTAGATCCGGAATTATTCGCCACAGCAGATTGCTAATGTTACTCAGCTCTCTTTTAATAAGCTTCTCCTGCGTGTCTCCGGACGGGAAAGATCCTCTAAATGGATCGCCCAATATCCTCTTTGCCATTGCTGACGATGCCTCCTGGCAACACTTCGGGGCTTATGCATGTGACTGGATTTCAACGCCGGCCCTGGATAAGATTGCACAGGAAGGGATCCTGTTCACCAGGGCCTATACGCCTAATGCCAAGTGCGCTCCTTCCAGGTCCTGTATTCTAACCGGACTGAATAGCTGGCAACTGAGGGCAGCAGCCAATCATGTTCCCTTTTTTCCCACCATGTTTACCTCTTATGTTGAAGTTCTGGAAGCCAATGGTTACAGGGTAGGTTATACCGGAAAAGGGTGGGCCCCGGGTGTGGCCGGGGATAAAGAGGGAAAGCCCCGTGAACTGACGGGCAAGAAATACAGTGATCACAAGCTGACTCCTCCCACTACCGGGATTGCTGGCACAGACTATGCAGCGAATTTTAAGGTTTTTCTGGAAGGGAAGACTGAAGGGGAGCCCTTCTGTTTCTGGTACGGAGGGCACGAACCCCATCGCCGTTATGAATTTGGTTCTGGTGAGGCGAAAGGGGGGAGGACCCTGGATGAAATTGACCGGGTGCCTGACTTCTGGCCCGATGTGGATAGCGTGCGTCATGATCTGTTGGATTATGCCCTGGAGATTGAGTATTTTGACAGTCATTTAATGCGGATTCTGCAGCTTTTGGAGGAGAGCGGAGAGCTGGATAATACCATTGTGGTAGTTACAGCCGACAATGGTATGCCTTTCCCCAGGGTCAAGGGACAGGTCTATGAGTACTCCAATCACCTGCCTCTGGCCATCATGTGGCCCAATGGAATTGAGAATCCCGGACGGGTGGTGGAGGACTTTGTGAGTTTCATCGATTTTGCTCCTACCTTTCTGGAGGTGGCAGGTGTGGATCTGGAGAAATCTGGTATGCAGGAAATGGAGGGAAGAAGTCTAACCGAGATATTTTATTCAAAAGAGGAAGGAAAAATAATAGATGAACGTGATTTTGTTATGGTGGGGAAGGAGCGTCATGATCTGGGTAGACCCCATGATCAGGGATATCCGGTGCGTGGCATAGTGAAGGGAGAATGGCTCTATCTGCATAACTACCATATCGATCGCTGGCCGGCAGGGAACCCTGAAACGGGCTATCTGAACTGCGATGGTGGAGCCACCAAGTCTTATATTCTTAATCAGAGACGAGTATATCGGAAGAGGGAGTACTGGGACCTAAATTTCGGTAAGCGTGTATCGGAAGAATTGTATAATATTACGGAGGATCCCTATTGTTTGAATAACCTGGCTGATGATGAGAATTATTCAGGGAAGCTTGAAGCCCTGAAGACTGAAATGACGGAGAAGCTGAAAGCCCAGGCTGATCCCCGCATCCTGGGTAATGGAGCGGTATTTATGAGCTACCCCTATGCCCAATCGAACCGTGGTATGTATGAGAAAATCATGGCCGGAGAGGAGGTAAATACAGGCTGGGTGAATGACTCTGATTTTGAGCCTGAGTGGGTGGAACAAAAGTAAGGTGCTTCTGGTTCGAGACAATGCCCATGAATTTGCTTTTTTTTGACTATTTTGAGAAACAAGATTTCATATTCTAAAACCAGCATTTCTAATGACCGATATTTCGAAAAGAGACTACACCTCTTATAAGCGATACTGCAAGACGCTTACTCTGGAAGATGATCCACATCTGATCGAAGAGTACAAGAAAGTTCATGCTCCGGGAGCCTGCTGGCCGGAAATCACCCAGGGGATGATCGAGGTGGGAATCCTGGATATGGAGATTTATATCATGGGGAACAGGCTCTTTATGATCATGGATACCATAGCCGAATTTGATCATGATTCTGCCATGGCCGAACTGGCCACCAAACCACGTCAGTCAGAATGGGAGGCATTTGTATCCAGGTTTCAAAAGACATCTTCTGAGGCCACGGCCGATGAGAAATGGCAGGTAATGGAACGAATCTACAAGCTGGAGCGATAGCAATGATAATTGACGCACATCACCACCTCTGGAAATTCAATACTCAGGACTATGGGTGGATGGATAACTCCATGACCATTTTACAAAGTGACTACCTTCCTGATGATCTGGAAGCAGAATTAAAGAGCAGCGGAGTAAGCGGTACCGTGGTTGTTCAGGCAAGACAGAGTCTGGAAGAAACCCGCTGGTTGCTGGAACAGGCAGATCAATATTCCTTTATTCTAGGTGTGGTTGGATGGTTCGATTTACGTTCTTCCGGACTGAAAAATCAGCTGGAAGAGTTAGCTGCTAACCCGAAGCTGGTTGGAGTGCGGCATGTGATTCACGATGAAGAGGATGATGATTTTATGTTGCGATCTGATTTTATGCAGGGTATTGCGCAACTGGGAGCCTACGATCTGAGCTATGACCTTCTACTTCAACCCATACACCTGAAGCGTGCAATTAAACTGGTGAAGACTTTTCCCAAGCAGCGTTTTGTGCTGGATCATCTGGGGAAGCCATTGATTAAGGCAGGCCTTATGCAGCCATGGAGAAGTGATATTGCAAGGCTTGCTTCACATCCCAATGTTTGGTGCAAGCTAAGCGGGATGGTAACTGAAGCGGATCATAAACAATGGCAATACAAGGATCTTTTACCTTATATGGAAGTGATCCTGGAATCGTTTGGACCGGAATGGGTCATGTTGGGAAGTGATTGGCCTGTTTGTCGATTGGCTGCCGGGTACAGCGAGGTGATGAAGATTGTCCAACAATTTATTGAAACTTTAAACCCAAGAGATCAGGAAAAAATTCTATATCAGAATGCCATAGATTTCTACCAACTAAAAATTGAGAACTAATGGAGAAGCGAAAGTTTAAGGTGCTGGAAAAGCAGTACCTGGTTCCTTTTATACTGATCACATCCTGCTTTGCCTTCTGGGGATTAGCCAATGATATTACAAATCCCATGGTGAAGGCTTTTTCAAAGATTTTCCTTATGAATACAGTGCAGGGTTCCCTGGTGCAGGTGGCTTTCTACGGAGGTTATTTTGCCATGGCCTTTCCGGCAGCCATCTTTATCAGGCGCTTTACTTATAAGGCAGGAATCCTGGTGGGTTTGGGCTTGTATGCCACAGGGGCTCTTCTCTTCATTCCCGCCAGCGCCATTGGGCTCTATGCTCCCTTTCTGATAGCTTATTTTATACTTACATGCGGACTTTCTTTCCTGGAGACCAGTGCCAATCCCTACATCCTCTCCATGGGTTCGGAAGAGAGTTCCACCCAACGACTTAACCTGGCACAGTCTTTCAATCCCATTGGATCCATTACAGGTATGTTTATTGCTAAGACTTTTATCCAGGCGCGCCTTGATCCGGCCGATACTGCACAGAGGCAGGCAATGGGGCCGGAAGCGTTTGAGGCCGTAAAGATGAGTGACCTGGAGATCCTGAGCTCACCGTATATTGTAATTGGGATTGTAATTATCATGATGTTTTTCCTGATTGCAGTGGTCAGGATGCCCAAGAATGCAGATTCCAATAAAAGCATCAACTTCTTCCCAACTTTGAAGAGGATCTTTTCCATTCCACGCTACAGGGAAGGAGTGGTGGCTCAGTTCTTTTACGTAGGTGTACAGATCATGTGCTGGACCTTCATTGTACACTATGGTACTCGCTATTTTATGAGTCAGGGCATGGGGGAGCAGGAGGCAGAGGTCATGTCGCAGCAATATAATATTGTGGCCATGGCCATTTTTATTGCCAGCCGTTTCATCTCTACACTCCTGATGCGTTATGTACGGCCCGGACGACTACTTATGTTATTTGCTATTGGGGGTTTTGTGAGCATAGCAGGTGTGATATTATCACAGGGAATCATGGGTATGTATTTCCTTGTGGCTACTTCTGCATTTATGTCCCTGATGTTCCCAACTATTTATGGGATTGCATTACGGGGTTTGGGCGAAGATGCGAAGTTTGGGGCAGCCGGACTAATAATGGCGATCCTGGGTGGTTCGGTTATGCCACCCCTGCAGGGAGCCATCATCAAGCAGGGAACGATTATGTCAATGCCCGCAGAAAATATTTCCTTCATTATACCCTTGATCTGTTTTGTGGTAATTGCTATATATGGATTCAGGACCAGGACATTTTCCCATTAAACCAATGGAAGGTCAACGATGAAACTCACTACAAAGAAAGCGCTGGGGAATACCGGATTACAGGTGCCACAGGTGGTTTATGGAACCAGTTACCTGGGGAACCTGTACAGGGAGCTCTCTATTGAAGAGAAGCTGGAGTTGATGAAGCGATGGTTTGAGTGTACTGAGAAGCCGGTGGTGATAGATACAGCCGGAAAATATGGAGCAGGATTGGCCCTGGAGGTAATCGGGAAGGGCTTGGGCAGGCTGGGAATCAGTCCCTGCGATGTGGTGATCAGCAATAAGCTGGGCTGGTATCGTGTTCCACTCAAAACAGATGAACCCACCTTTGAGCCCGGAGCATGGGCCGGATTGAGCAATGATGCTGTTCAGTCCTTTGGATATGATGAAATTATTAAGTGCTTCAAGCAGGGAGAGGAATTACTGGGTGGTACCTATCATGCCGGGGTGGTATCCGTTCATGATCCCGATGAGTACTTGCTGGCGGCCGGTGATCCAGCCGATCGAGAGCGTCGTCTGAAAGAAATCCTGGAGTCCTACAGGGCCCTGTTTGATCTGAAGGCCAGGGGCAAGGTGAGGGCTGTGGGAATTGGTTCCAAAGACTGGACCATTATCCGGGAGCTCTATGCACATGTTCCTTTCGACTGGGTTATGTTTGCCAATAGCTTCACCATCTTCAGACATCCGCCAGAGATTCTGGAGTTTATGGATAGACTGAATGCAGATGGTGTGGGCATTATCAATTCGGCGGTTTTTCATGGAGGCTTTCTTACCGGGGGCTCTCAATTTGACTACCAGGAGGTGGATCCGGCTTCAGAGCCGGGGAAGAAGCTGTTTGGATGGAGAAAGGCATATGAGAGCTTATGTCAGAAATTCCAGGTATCACCGGGCGATGCAGCACTTCACTTTGGCTTGTCACACCCTGCCATTGTTAGTATTGCTCTGAATACAAGCAAGCCGGATAAGATGAACCAAAATGTGGAGATCCTGCATAAGACCATTGCTGACTCTTTTTGGACAGCCATGAAAGATGAGGGATTGATGGACCCGGATTATAGATATTTATAAGTAGAAATGATGAAGGCAGTTGTAATTCACAAACCCGGAGAGCTTAGTGTCAAAGAAGTTGCTACTCCCAGTCCGGGCACCGGAGAGGTCCTGCTAAAAATGCAGTATGTGGGATTTTGTGGTTCTGATCTGAGTACCTACCTGGGAAAGAATCCCATGGTGAATTATCCCAGGATACCCGGGCATGAGATTTCCGGAATTATTTCGGAACGGGGACCTGAAGTTCCGGATGAATATAAGCCAGGGGAAGCCGTTACGGTGGTGCCCTATACCAGCTGTGGAAACTGTCCCTCCTGCAGAAGAGGAAGGACTTATGCCTGTCGGGTCAACCAGACCCTGGGAGTTCAGCGTGAGGGAGCCATGCAGGAGTATATCACTGTACCCTGGCAGAAGATTCTCCTGGCTCCCAATCTGAACGAGCTGGAGCTGGCTATGGTGGAGCCACTGACGGTGGGTTTTCATGCCATAGAGCGCGGAAGAGTGGAGGAGCCCGATGTGGTGATGGTTCTTGGATGTGGTATGATCGGTGCAGGAGCAATTGCAGGAGCTGCAGGACGTGGAGCCAGGGTGATTGCTGTGGATATTGATGATCATAAGCTGGAACTGGCCGCGAAACTCGGAGCTCAATATACCATCAATTCAAGCCAGAAGGACCTCCATGAGGAACTGGAAGGCCTGACTGGCGGGGATGGTCCGGATGTGGTGATTGAAGCAGCAGGAAATCCTCTTACCTACCGGGCTGCTGTGGATGAAGTGGCCTTTACCGGACGGGTAGTTTGTATAGGGTATGCAGGAGCTGAGGTCTCCTTTGCCACCAAGCTCTTTGTTCAGAAAGAGATTGATATCATGGGATCCCGGAATGCCACTCCTGAGGATTTCAAGGCAGTGATCTCCTATCTGGAGCAGGGGACCTTTCCATTGGACGATATGATAACTCATAAAGTGAAAGCAGAGGATGCTGCCCTGGCCGTAAAGGAATGGGCTGGGGATCCGGGAAAAGTAATGAAGATTTTGCTGGATTTTAATACTTAAAACCTTGCACGATGAAATCAAACATGTTTAGATTCTTGGTATTCGGCACACTTGTGCTATCGGTGCTCTCCTGTACAAAACAGACGAAGGAGCCGCCTAACATTCTCTTTATTTTTGCCGACGATCAGTGTTACAACACCATTCATGAACTGGGTAATGAGGAGATCATTACCCCCACGCTGGACGAACTGGCCAGGGAGGGAACTGTTTTTACCACCGCCTACAACATGGGTGGATGGCACGGGGCTGTCTGCGTAGCTTCCAGAACCATGCTTAATACCGGGAAGTTTCTGTGGAGGGCCAATGCACTGGAAACTCAGCTGGATACCCTGGCTGCACGGGAGCAGTTGTGGAGCAAGGAGATGGAGAAGCTGGGTTACGATACCTATATGACCGGCAAATGGCACGTGAACATTAGTCCGCCCGAGATATTTAATCATGTGGGAA
>Ga0209633_10003521_pt1 | contig 14425 bp, 14 predicted proteins | sample Cruoilmetagenom1_FD_187290 | JGI IMG/M metagenome (GOLD analysis project Ga0209633, IMG submission 187290) | Oil polluted marine microbial communities from Coal Oil Point, Santa Barbara, California, USA - Sample 1 (SPAdes) (version 2) | ecosystem: Environmental > Aquatic > Marine > Oil seeps ... | reverse complement strand
CCTGGTAAGTTTTGTGCCGCGTAACGAACTCAATGATGAATTCATTAAATATTTTGACGAAACCGTCGATTTCAGGACCGCAACGGAATTTACGACGGCGAACCTTACCGGGCTTTATACGGTGGACTATTCCCTGGGTAACGGTGAGGAAGGTGGCATTAACGAGCCGGATTTTCTGCGCGATGTGGAACGTTTTGCTGACTGGTTCAAGGCCCAGGAAAATGTGCTGCACGTAAGTACCCTGACGGACATCATGCGCCGTCTGAATATGAATATGCACGGCGACGATCCGGACTGGTACCGGCTTCCGGATGAGCGTGAACTTGCGGCACAGTACCTGTTGCTCTATGAGATGTCATTGCCCTACGGGCTTGATTTGAACAACCAGATTGACATCAGCAAGTCGGCCACAAAAATGACTGTTTTCCTTGAAAGTCTTTCAAGTAATGAGTTGCTGGCGATGGAGGACAGGGCGCAGCAATGGCTGTCGGAAAATGCGCCGCACATGCAGTCCGGTGGTGCCAGCCCGTCCGTCATGTTTGCCTATATTGGCCAGCGGAATATCCGCAGTATGCTGACCGGCACCAGTATTGCGCTGGTATTAATCTCCCTGATACTGATCTTTGCGCTGCGTTCGCTCAAAATAGGTCTGATAAGCCTGATCCCGAATATGGCACCTGCCGCCATGGGATTTGGTCTCTGGGGGCTGCTGTACGGACAGGTGGGGCTGGGCTTGTCTATCGTGGCGGGCCTGACGCTGGGTATTGTCGTCGATGACACTGTACACTTTCTGAGTAAATATCTGCGCGCGCGTCGCGAACAGGGCATGAATCCGGAAGATGCGGTGCGCTATGCCTTCAATACTGTCGGTGTTGCGCTGCTGGTAACAACGATTGTACTGGTTGCCGGGTTTCTGGTGCTCGCCCAGTCAGCATTCAAGCTGAATTCTGATATGGGGCTGCTGACCTCGATAACCATCGCCTTTGCGTTGCTGGCAGACTTTCTTTTTCTGCCGCCCCTGCTAATGAAAATCGACAAATAATGCCGGAGGCTGAAGGACGCTAACGAAGTTCCTCGATGGAATACTTTTTTTCCATCACTGTTGGTTTAATCAGGGCATAACCTTCAAGCTGCCAGTGGGCCAGTTCATTGATTGCCGAGGGTACCACTTCAATGAACTCATGGAAGTCATCTGTCTTATACCCATAATCATGGGCCGCCAGCCCGCACACCTTGAACTCGACACCCAGGCTGGCGTAATACCGCATACGCTCGACGGCATCCCGGTACTTCTCATAATTCTTCCTGGCAACGGTTACAATTTCAGTACCGTGGATAACCACCTTGATATCCATAAATTCCGGTGCCATGCCGTAGGGCTCCTCCAGCAGTGGATTCATCAGTGAGCGAATCCAGTACAGTGCGCTGTTAATCTTTTCCGGGTCGTCGAAATAGAAATCATAAACCACTTTCGGCTCGGTGTAGGGTGTCTGTACTTCCCGTGAGGTGTCGTCAGCAGCGCTTACTACCAGAGAGAATAATGTCAGTGCGGCGACACCAACGATACCGTGTATATGCATGGCTGTTCCTCGAAAATGGCTAGTACAGTTGTAGTATAGCCAAACTGGCAAACCCTGCGAGAGCGACCAGGCTTGTGTCCCTCCTTGTGATAGCCCCTTATAGAGATCAGGATAAATCAGGGTGAATCAGACTGGGTTGCTTTGATAGTGCTCAGGCCAAGGATCTCCCAGTCCTGCATGCCGCCACGGTACCACTTGATTTTGTGGGCGGGATAACCGAACTTGAGCAAGTTCCTGATGTTGTTCGGAGACTGGCCACACCACATGCCGTTACAAAACATCACCAGGGTCCTCGCACTGGAGTAGTCCCAAAGGCCTTCAAGGTCCTTTACGCCAAACTGTTCAACCAGGATTTCGCCAATGGAAATCGGGTCGGCGCCCTTGGCCGGGTTAAGGGCTGTCCAGGGAAGATTGATTGCCCCCGGGATAGTACCTTTCTTGACCCAGTCCGGTGTGCGTGAATCGATGACCAGGATACTGTCATCACCGGCGCTCATCCTGGTGAGGTAATCCAGCACTTCCAGTTCTGCGATTGTTTCGACACCGGGTGCCACGACGGCTGGCTGGATGCAGAATGGCGGGCATTTGCGTGAGGTCTTGGAAAATGCAGGACTTACCGTGTTTTTCTGGTCCTGGTTGCGGCTGATTGTCGCCTTCTTGCCAGCATGCATGACCTCGACAGAGGCAATGTCCGGGGTGATCTTTACGGCTGTCTTGTCTGCGGCCAGTGTGCCGGTAGATACCAGCAGCACTGCAGACATAATGGATGTAATGATGAGTGTTTTAGCTGCTTTCATTCTGGATACTCCCTGGTTTGTTATAACGTAAAAAAACAGACTCTCTTGCTTGTGATGCATGTCATACTGCCGCACGTTATTCGCAATCAGGCTCCTCTTCCTCTTCATCGGGTTTGGGCTTCGGATCAGCCTCGGCAATAATATCCCCGTATACAGCAGGTAACATGTCAGCAAAAACCGGCTGGCCTGTGAATACCAGCATAACTAGCAGAACGGCAAAAAACGACTTCATGAGTGTTGATCCTCTCTGATCCTGATTTACTGGTTAACTGTGACAGGTCGACCACGAGCACAGTGTACTACAGTATTTGTCGCGCGCATTACCACCCTGGCCATACCCACACTTGATTACTTACGCGGCGGATGCCGCATCCTCCTGGCGTTGTCTTGCCAGTGCAACACGTTTTACGTAAGCCTCCCTGGCGATACGAATATCCTCCAGGAAATAGCCAAGTTCATCCATATGCAGGGCCTGTGGTCCGTCTACCAGTGCCTTGCCGGGGGCCGGGTGAAAATCAACCAGTACCATATTTGCACCGGCAATAATCCCCTGTGCAGTGACGTGAAAGACATCCATAATTCCTTCATGAGTGGCCTCACGGGAACCTACCGAATGTGACGGATCAATACAGACGGGCATTCGCGTCAACCGGTGAACTACCGGTACATGTGCGAAATCGATAAAGTTTCGATGTGGATCACCCATATTGGTTTTCATCCCCCGCAGGCCGAATATCACGCGACGATTACCTTCACTGGCAAGATATTCTGCTGCATTCAGTGATTCTTCCAGGGTGATGCCGAAACCACGCTTCAACAGTACCGGAAATTCAGGTTCGCGCCCGATTGATTTGAGCAGCTCAAAATTCTGGGTATTGCGGGTACCAATCTGGAGCATTATTCCGGTAGGGTGGCCTGTCAGTTCCAGCGCCTCGTGAATTTCACGCACATGGGTTTCATGTGTCACCTCCATGGCGATAACCTTGATGCCGTATTTCCCGGCCAGTTCGAAAACATATGGAAGGCAGCTTTTACCATGGCCCTGGAACGAGTAGGGGTTGGTGCGCGGCTTGTAGGCACCCATGCGGGTACATTGCTGCCCGTGTTCCTGCAGTGCCTGCAGCATGATTTCTACGTGCTCCGGTGTATCGACAGCACAGAGACCGGCAAAAATATTCAGGTTGTCCTGACCAAAACGCACCCCATTGTAATCAAAGTGCGTCGGCCGTTTGTCGTCATGGTGTCGTCCGAGAACACGGTACTCTTCAGATACCCGCACCACACGTTCGACACAGGTAAAGCTTTCCATTTCCTCAATTGACAGGCTTGCGGTGTCGCCAACGAGGTAAATTTCCGTCAGGGTTTGCAGGATGCCTTCTTCATTATGCACACGAGACTGTATGTTGCTCAGGTTTGAGAGATAATCCATTAACTGCCGGTAATCGTCACCTGACTTGTCAGTATCGGTTTGTAGTATGAGGATCATGCGCTTTATCCCGGATTGGTGTCTGAACTCCCGCTATTATCCATAAAACCATCCATAAAATCCGGGGAATTAACGATGGCGCCCGCCATGTCGAAGGGCGAGACACCAATACGGGCAAGTTTGCCCGGTAAGGAGGGGATTGCCGGTTACCGGCGTGATGCCCGGTAACCGGTGGTTGTTCAGGGGTGCGTGTTTTTCGCGTGCTGGATAACAGAGTGGAGGACCAGGTCGTTTTCGAAATAAACCGTGTAACCGGTGTATTCCCAGCGTGAAATGGGGGGTTCACCGACTGCAGGCACTTCCTGTGCGGGTTCCCCGAATTGCTGACGGACCAGAGCCATGTTCAGTCCCTTACGTGGTGTCTGTATTGCCGGGGCTGACTGAATACCGTCAATCAACAGCACATCAGCTGATACCGGACCTGCAGCGATCAGGGCGAGGGTCATAAAAAGCAACACGGAACGGCAATAATACATAGATAACTCCTTGTTAATACGTGCAAAATACTGTTTATACCGGTTATGATTTGACTATAGCATCCAGCAACAGGATACAAAAGCAGGAATTTGTATAATGTGACAGGAATCACCTGCCTGCGGACTATCTCCCTGCCCAGTAGCCGGATATCGGCAGACAACACGATTTTTAAAGAACCTGACTGGAGGAGAAGGCAATATTTTTCCGCTAACACATCGATTTTCGGTGGCGCCGATGCTGGACTGGACGGACCGCCACTGTCGCTATTTACTGCGGCTGTTCACAACACATTCACTGCTCTACACAGAAATGGTGACATCCGGCGCGTTGCTGCACGGAGATCCGGAACGCTTTCTCAGGCATGATGCGGCTGAACATCCGTTAGCACTGCAACTGGGAGGCAGTGATCCCGTGGCATTGTCTGAATGTGCGCGTATGGGTGCAGATTTTGGCTATGATGAAATCAATCTGAATGTCGGCTGTCCCAGTGACCGGGTGCAATCAGGGCGTATTGGCGCCTGCCTGATGGCAGAACCCGGGCTTGTTGCCGAGTGCATTGCGGCCATGAAACATGCCGTGTCAGTACCGGTAACGATAAAAACAAGGATTGGCATTGATAACAGGGACTCCTATGAAGAACTTGCTCACTTCATTGCGTGCGTTCAGGCAGCAGGCTGTGACACCTTCGTCATTCATGCACGCAAGGCCTACCTGCAGGGACTAAGCCCAAAAGAAAACCGAACCGTTCCGCCGCTCAACTATGCGTTTGCTTGGCGCATTAAACAGGAATTTCCGGACCTTGAAATTATTGTTAATGGTGGTATCGAAAATCTCGATCAGGCGGCTGCCCAGCTGGATAAGGTCGACGGCGTCATGCTGGGGCGCGCCGTCTATCACAATCCCTCGTTGCTGGCGAATGTGGATGCCCGGATATTTAATGATCCACACCCCGTACCGACATGCGCGGCGATTGTTCACAGCATGATTCCCTACATCGACAGGGAACTGAAACGGGGATCACGACTCAAACACATCACACGGCACATGCTCGGTCTGTTCCATGGGGTGCCCGGCGCACGCCACTGGCGGCGGCATTTAAGCGAAAATGCCCCGCAGGCAGATGCCGGTAGCGAAGTTGTCATCCAGGCACTGGAGCAGCTGGCCAGAGCCAATGACAGCGCCAATGAGAGTGCCGGCGGTACAGGTTCACCAACAAGCGGGTACTATCATGGCCATGGATAACTGCACCACTGCGTAGGCGCTGAAACAGGACATGACAACAAAACAGGATCTGATTGTTATCGGCGGCGGACCCGGCGGGCTGGTTGTGGCAAGTGTTGCCGCACAGCTTGGTCTCAAGGTGACGCTTATCGAGAAGTCCGGTCTCCTTGGCGGGGACTGTCTGCATACCGGTTGCGTACCGAGCAAGGCACTTATTCACATGGCGCGCATTGCGCATGCGGCCAGGACCGGCGTCAATCAGGGCCTGTTATCGACGATGCCGGAGATTGATTTTAGCAAGGCCATTGACCATGTAAACCGCGTAACAGCAAAGATACAAATCCATGATGATCCGGAACGGTTCCGTAATTATGGCTGTGATGTGCGTTTTGGCAAAGCCCGATTTATCAGTCAACATGAAGTGTCTGTTGATGATGGAGAGACCGTTACCGGCAGGCGCTTTGTCATAGCAACGGGATCCAGGCCGGCTATCCCGCCCATTCCCCTGCTGGAACAGGCCGGGTTTGATACCAATGAAACAATTTTCAAACGGCGTACGCTGCCAACCCGACTTGCAGTGATTGGCGGCGGCCCGATTGGTGTCGAACTGGCACAGGCCTTTACACGTTTTGGCAGCAAGGTAACCATCATCGAGATGGCAGACCGCTTGCTGATCAATGAAGACAAGGCGATATCACTGCAACTGCAGGAGGTCCTGAAGAAGGAGGGGATAGAAATCATCACTGCCGTGCAGGTGGCGGGGGTTCACCGGGAAGGTGATTCACGACAATTGAGGCTGTCAAATAACATGACCATTGATTGTGACCAGATCCTGGTGGCCACTGGCAGGCGCCCGGTGGTGCACGATCTGGGACTAGAGGAGGCAGGCGTTGAATTTGGCCGAACGGGAATCACCGTTGACCGGCGTTTACGCACCTCGCAAAAACACATCTATGCAGTCGGTGATGTCTGCGGGCCGTACCAATTCACGCATATGGCTGAATACCAGGCCGGTATTGCGCTCGCCAATATTGCGTTTCGCATACCCCGGAAGACAGATTACCGCGTTGTGCCGCGGGTTGTTTATTCAGATCCTGAAGTGGCCTCGGCAGGCATCACAGAGGACGAGGCGCTGGCACAGGGAATCAAGTATCATATCGCGGAATTTCCAATGGCAGAGGTGGATCGCGCCATAACAGATGATGCCGAGGCCGGACTTTCCCGGATACTGATCAGCAAGGGACGTGTGATCGGTGCAAGCCTGATCGGTCCACACGCAGGTGAACTGATTCATGAACTTGCGCTGGCCATGCAGGTCAATGCCAAAGTAACAGCAATCTCCGCACTGGCACACGCCTATCCGAGCTATGCACAAATACATCGCCGGACAATAAATAAAAGCTATGCTCACTTGTTGCAATCAAAAACGACCCGCTCGCTGGTCTGGTTGCTGAAGCGCGTGTTGCCCTGACCGATATTGACTAACATCCATGCATGCAACCCTGCCATTACTGATACACGATGATTTTCCTGCGATCACACGCAAGAAGCTGGAAATTCTGCAAGTCAATCTTGGCTACAAGTGCAATCAGTCATGTCTGCATTGTCACGTCAATGCCGGGCCCGGGCGTACGGAGATGATGGACCGGTCAACCGTCGAGGCACTGCTGCGCTTTATTGACGCCTCGACCGTCAGGACACTTGACCTGACCGGTGGCGCACCTGAACTGAATTCCCTGTTCAGAACGATTGTCACGGCAGCCCGCGAACGTGACATAGAAGTGATTGATCGTTGCAATCTGACTATTTTATTTGAACCTGGACAGGAAGAGACGGCTGAATTCCTGGCTGAAAACAATGTCAGGGTCGTGGCATCATTACCGTGTTATATCAAGGATAATGTTGACAGGCAGCGCGGTGACGGCACCTTTGAAACCAGCCTGAAGGCCCTGAGATTACTGAATAGCCTGGGCTACGGAAAGCCGGGCTCAGGCTTGCTGCTCGATCTGGTATTTAACCCGCAAGGACCGGTGCTACCGCCATCCCAGGAAGCACTGAAGCTGGACTACAAGCGTCACCTGGCTGAGCAATACGGCATCATCTTCAACCACCTGTTGACCCTTGCCAATATGCCTATCCAGCGCTTTGGCAGTACCCTGATCAGCCGCGGTGAATTTGATGGCTACATGGCATTACTTAAAAGCGCGCACAAGGACGACAATATCGACTCTGTTATGTGCCGCTCCCTGATCAGCGTGGACTGGCAGGGGTATGTCTATGACTGTGACTTTAACCAGATGCTTGACATGCCATTGCAGCTTGATGCCCGACCCAAGCTGCATATATCGGATCTGGCAGGTGTTGATTTGAATAACCAGGCCATCCATGTCGCCGGGCATTGCTACGCCTGTACAGCAGGGCAAGGCTCCGGTTGTGGCGGAGCACTGGAATCGTAATTTATTGATCATCAGGAGCCGGAAGATGTCCATGAATGCAAAAGAAAGTGTCCTTGAGCGGTACTCCGAGGGGGCCAAAGAGCGACAGGAATCACTGTGCTGCCCGGTATCGTATGATGCCGGACTGCTGGCCATGCTCCCTGACGAGATTATCGAAAAGGACTATGGCTGCGGCGATCCCTCCCGATATGTGCAACCAGGCGATGTGGTACTTGACCTGGGGTCCGGCGGCGGGAAGATTTGCTACATGGCGGCCCAGCTGGTAGGTAAAACCGGTCAGGTCATTGGTCTGGATATGAATAATGACATGCTGGCACTTGCCCGCAAATACCAGGCGGAGATGGCTGCGCAATTAGGTAGCGACTGTGTCAGCTTTGTTAAGGGACATATCCAGGACCTGGCTCTGGGTATCGATGCGCTGGATGAGTACTTGCAGGCCCATCCTGTCAACACTCATGAGGACTATGCGGCATTAAAATCCTGGGAGACGGCACAGCGCAACGACAAACCGCTGATACCGGACCAGTCAGTAGATTTGGTGATTTCGAATTGCGTATTGAACCTGGTCGATGACCATGAAAAACAGCACATGATCAGTGAAATATTCCGGGTACTCAAGCCGGGGGGACGCGTAGCGATTGCTGATATTGTGAGTGACCAGCCGATACCCGAAAACCTGAAAAATGATCCCGAGCTCTGGAGTGGCTGTATCTCGGGTGCCTTCCGTGAAGATGAGTTTCTGAATGAATTTACGGCAGCAGGATTCAGTGCCGTGAGCTATGATAAGTGGGATGCAGAACCCTGGCAGGTTATCGCGGGCATTGAATTTCGTTCAGTGACATTAACAGCCGTTAAACCCGAAACCGGTAATAATCAGGCGAGTGATCGATGCCTCATTTATCGCGGCCCCTTTGCGGCCGTCGTTGATGACGATGGCCAAACCTATGTGCGCGGCCAGCGCGTCAACATTTCCGAGGCAACCCGCAAATTGCTGGTAAATCCGGCCTTCAATAATGGCTTCATTGATCTCTCGGCACCAGGTAACGAAATACCAGCAAGCGGTTGCTGCAGTGCCGGTAAATCGACAACACCGAAATCTTCAAAGGGTGGCTGCTGCTAGCCCGCCTGTCCCATCGTGTTCCCTAGTGAGATATGCGGGCTACTACACAACAATTGTCAGTCATCATCCCGGCACTGAACGAAGCCGGGTGTATCCGTGAACTCTGTACTGCCTTGCAACCGCTGCGCAGCCGTGGTCATGAGGTCATACTGGTCGATGGAGGCAGTGACGATCAAACGCTTGCCCTGGGGACGCCGCTTGTTGACATAGCCCTGAGTTCCGCAAGGGGGCGTGCCCTGCAAATGCGGACCGGCGCTGCTGCCGCCAACGGCACGATTCTCTGGTTTCTGCACGCGGATACCGGCGTGCCGGACAGTCCGGATCAACTGATCCTCGAGGCACTGGAGAATAGCCGCAACGACTGGGGGCGTTTTGATGTCTCGCTGTCGGCCAGGCACCTTGTTTTAAGGGGTGTTGCGCACCTGATGAACCTGCGTTCATGTATAAGCGCCATTGCCACGGGCGACCAGGGGATCTTTGTACGCCGGTCATTATATGAACAGGTTGGCGGCATCCCGCCATTGCCCCTGATGGAAGACATTGCACTGAGCCGGGCATTGAAGCAACACAGTCGACCGGCCTGTATTCGGCAACGACTGGTAACCTCTGCACGGCGCTGGCAACAACACGGCATTACCCGCACCATACTCACCATGTGGGGACTGCGTCTTGCCTATTTTATTGGCATCAGTCCCCATCACCTGGCGAAGTACTACGCGGCAAACCAGGAGTCCTGTCGGACTTCGGCATGAAATATCCAAACTCGCGCCTGTTGCTGTTTACCAAGGCACCTGAACCCGGCAAGGTAAAGACGCGGCTTGCCGCCTTTCTTGGAACAGATGCTGCCGCAGAGTTGTATGAGAGTCTGCTGCATGACTGCCTGGAGATGTGCGTGACAGCAGATTTGTGCCCGGTTGAAATCTGCTGCAGTCCGTCAACAGGGCATGACTTCTTTCAGCAGTGTCGGGAACGCTATCACACCACTCTTCAGCAGCAGGCCGAGGGTGATATCGGACAACGAATGTCGCGTGCCATCATGTCTGCATTACAACGGGCTGAACATGTTGTGCTCATCGGGGCAGACTGCCCGGCATTGACTGCTGATGATCTGGATAACGCGTTTTATGCTCTACAACAGGGTACAGATGTGGTGCTGGGGCCTGCTAAAGATGGCGGCTATTACCTGATCGGAATGAGCAGTCATCATCCGGGCCTGTTTGAAAACATCCCCTGGAGCACACACCGGGTACTTGCGGCAACTGAAACCCTGTTACGGGAACAGTGCCTGAGCTGGCACCTGTTACCGCTATACAGGGATGTTGATACAGCAGAGGATTATTCGGTATACATGGCCACGAATTGACTGATAATTCCTGCCTGACTGGCACAAACCGGAAAAGTATCCTATATACTATAATAAGCAGTCATGATGTATGCGTATTGCACATCCTGGCATCCAGACAAATCCAACGGAGGCAGCTCATGAGAAGACTCTATTTCCTGATCCCGACTGTAGACAGCGCGAAAAATATAGTTGATGAACTCCTGCTTGCCCGCATCGAGCAGCGGCATATACATATTGCAGCTGCAGACCACCATGCCTTGCTTGAGGCCAATCTGCCTGAAGCCGGTTTGCTGCAGGAAAGTGACTTTGTACCTGCTGTCGAACGCGGCCTGGCCATCGGTGGTGCCACCGGGATACTTGCAGGTATTGCTGCTGTTGCATTGCCGGGTGTCGGACTGGTTCTCGGTGGCGGTGCCATCCTTGGTATCGGTTTGGCGGGCGCCGGACTGGGAGCCTGGGCCTCGGGCATGATTGGCGTTTCTGCTCCCAGTACCCGTCTGAAGGAGTTCGAGTCCGCCATTGATGAAGGCAGCTTGCTGATGATGGTCGATGTACCAAAACAGCAGGTCGATGAAGTTACCGACCTGATCAGAAAGCATCATCCGGAAGTTGACGTAGAGGGTACTGAACCGGTTATACCCGCATTTCCGTAACAGGGAAGGGCTTCCTCGAACAACCGCGGCGTCTGCACCTTACGTTGCAGATGCCGCATTTCTTCATCAGGCTGGCTCTGTTCTCAAACCTCCATAAAATACTTACAGGCACTCACGCATCATTTGTACCCGGTGCGGTACAAGCGTACCTGTTAACAGATACACCACACCCGGGCTACCTGCGACCTTGGTACAGTAGAATTTATTGCGAGTATGGCTAATGCTAACTGTTAGCGAGGTGCTCCGCTTATAGTGCAGGGAAAATAACAATGAATGAACGCAGAAATACAAACGACAGGCGTGGCTGTGATTTAAAGAAAGAGCGCGGCTTCAGGTGTAACCGCCGCTTCAGGGCAGACCGGCGACTCAACAGTATCAAGGCGGAATGGATCCCCATTAGTCACATCAATTTTCACCCGGCAACCAGACTGGCATTCAGTAAAGCCTGAATCAGGCTGTCTGTAATTACGCTCGACAGCCGTTCCCGCCAGCTATACTCTTTGCGCATACTCTAGCGCAAACGTCATGCATCCGCATGATATTTCTCTTTATTATTCCTGATCCCCTGGAATTTCCCAGCCACAGCCAACCCTACCAACACCCAGAACAGTTTATACATAATTAACATAACAGCAAATGATAATGATTTGCATTTGTGTTTGCGTTAATTATAATGTCACCAACTTGGCTAACTACAGAGAAAATCATGAAGAGCTATTCTTTGGCTATGGCGTTCGCAACATGCCTGCTGTGTAACCCAATATCCGTTCTGGCCGCAACACCACCTGTAACACCGACCATCGAGCAACTTTGGGACATTATCCAGGCCCAGCAGGCAGAAATTGAGGCCCTGAAGAAGCAGCAGCACGATACCGCACAGAAGGCCGAAAATGCGGATGAGAAAGCCGAGGCCGCCGTTGTGGCGGTGGAGGAAGTCGATGCAAAAACAGCGGGCGTGGCAAGCTGGGTTGATAAAACAACCATTGGTGGCTACGGCGAACTGCATTACAACAATTTTGAAGGCGAGGATAACGAGCTGGATCTGCACCGTTTCGTGCTGTTCTTTGGTCACGAGTTTACCGACAGCATTCGTTTTTTCTCCGAGTTTGAAATTGAACACAGTGTTGCCGGTGACGACGAGGACGGCGAGGTCGAGGTAGAACAAGCCTATGTCGAGTTCGACCTGCGTGAAAACCTGCAGGCAAAGGGCGGTGTATTCCTTATGCCGGTGGGCATCCTCAACGAGACCCATGAACCGGGCACTTTTTATGGAGTAGAGCGTAATAATGTCGAGAATATTATTGTTCCCAGTACCTGGTGGGAAGGTGGAGGCGCTGTAAACGGCTACTTTGATAATGGCATTAGCTGGGATTTTGCGATCACTTCCGGCCTGGAAATGGAAACGGAGGGCAAGAATGCCTTTCGGGTTCGTAGCGGGCGTCAAAAAGTATCCAACGCCACGGCCAATGATCTGGCCTATACCGGCCGTTTAAAGTATACCGGTATTCCGGGTCTGGAACTGGCAGGTACAGCGAGCTACCAGAGTAATGCCACCCAAAGCAATAACGATGGCCTTAACGAAGGTATCCTGTACGAAACACATGCCATCTATAACAAAGGACCCTTCGGACTCCGTGCCCTGTATGCACGATGGGATTTCAATGGCTCCGCGGTCTCGGCGGCCGGTGATGATGACCAGTATGGCTGGTACATCGAGCCAAGCTACAAGCCGTGGCAAAAAGTTGGCCTGTATTCACGCTATGAAAAACTGGACGGGGCCCGCGATCAGGATCAGTTCGACCAGTGGGAGGTCGGCGCAAACTACTGGCCACACGAGGACGTTGTCCTGAAAGTAGATTATCGCAGTCGTAATGTGGACAGGAACTCGTCAGGTGCTGATGACATTGATGCCTTCGACCTGGGTATAGGCTACCAGTTCTAGTTAGTGTCCGTTATAAATACCGTAATTTCTCTCGCAAAGACGCAAAGAAAATATAATATGTCTTTAGAACAGTACGATGTTAACTTTGCGATCTTCGCGTCCTGGCGAGAGTTGTTTTTTATGAACGGGTACTAGTCAGTTTCCATGCAAACCGTGATCTCGAAAGCACTGGCTTTTTTGATTCTGATATCAGCGTATGTGGTGGCCGACAGTCCTTACCAGAGTTCGGAAGAATTCCTGGGGGAAGCCTTTGCCGGTTCCCCCCCCGCGCCAAAGACCATATGGCTGAAAGGGGAGGTAAAGGAGAAGGCAGGGGAAATACTTGGTCATAGCTATCCCGGGATCCGAATTCGCTACTGGGGCAGAGACAAACGCACCGCCTGGATTCTGGAAGAGATAGGCAAGACACAGCCCATCACGGTTGGGATTGTCGTGGATGAAACCGGTCTTGAATCCATCCGGGTGCTGGCATTTCGGGAAAGCCGTGGCTGGGAAGTCCGTTATCCATTCTTTACCGATCAATTTTCCGGTATCCGGCTGACAGCTGATAACCAACTGGATCGGCCAATCGACGGTATTTCAGGTGCAACACTCTCGGTCCGCGCACTGAAGAAACTGACACGGTTGGCGCTCTACCTGCATCAGCAGACGGTACCGGGCGATGACGCGTCACCATAAGAAAAAATCACCTGCCAGGCTGCTACGCTCCCTGTACATCTGGCATCGTTATATTGGAATCAGCACAGCCGTATTTGTAATCGTCCTGACACTCACCGGTCTGGCGCTGAATCATACGGATGAACTGAAACTCGACTCGTCCTACGTACAATCTGATCTCCTGCTTGACTGGTACGGTATAAACGCACCAGGGGAGTTGACCAGCTATACGTCGGGACCAGTCAGCGTTACCGCTGTGAACAACCAGATCTTCTGGGGCAATGAACCACTTGCCCATGTTTCAGCACCGCTTGCCGGTCTGCTCATATACAGGGACCTTGTTGTCATCGCAGCCGGCAGGGGATTGAGCCTGTATACCACTGAGGGTGAGTTGATCGAGAAACTGGAACACGTTGCGGGTATGCCGACGGGTATTCTGGCCATCGGAACAACTGCGCAAGCGTTGTTGGCGGTCAAAACAGCGCAGGGGATTTATCTGACGGATGACAGCATGCTTGAATGGCGTCTGGCTGAAAATCCTGACGTATTGTGGTCCGAGGCCACACCCCTGGCACCCGGGTTAAATGAGGCCCTGCAAGCGGCCTACCGGGGTACCGGCTTGCCGGCGGAACGTGTCCTGCTGGACTTGCATAGTGGCCGGATTCTTGGCCGGATGGGTATCTACCTGGTC
>Ga0209633_10003520_pt1 | contig 14426 bp, 5 predicted proteins | sample Cruoilmetagenom1_FD_187290 | JGI IMG/M metagenome (GOLD analysis project Ga0209633, IMG submission 187290) | Oil polluted marine microbial communities from Coal Oil Point, Santa Barbara, California, USA - Sample 1 (SPAdes) (version 2) | ecosystem: Environmental > Aquatic > Marine > Oil seeps ... | reverse complement strand
CAAACGACGCAGCACAGATGACTATTGACGGTTTTGCATGGAATATAGCTGCCGGGCTGGCAGGTCCTATTTTCAACTTCGGGCAGGATAAAGCGAGAGTTGAAATTGAAGAAACCAGAACCGAACAGGCGCTTTACAGTTATCAAAATGTTGTTCTTAACGCTTTTAGAGAAGTATCAGATGCTCTTGTAGACATTCAGACATACCGAGAACAAATTGGAGCTCTTGCTAAACAAGTCACAGCAGCTGAGAATGCTAATCGGCTGTCAAAGATGAGATACGATCAAGGTTTCTCTAGCTATCTCGAAGTGCTTGATTCTGAACGGGCGCAATTTGCTGCTCAATTAGACCTATCCCAAGCTACCCAGGAATACTACAATGCTTATGTAAGACTCTACAAAGCGCTTGGCGGCGGTTGGATTTCTCCTTTAGACATGGAAGAAACTGAAAGTGCCGGTTATCAACAAACTCCATAATAGTTCTCAGACTCCATTTGCTAAAATTCAATTAATTGTCTTCTATGATAGAATTGAATCATGTACTTATCCAAGACAGATTTCAGGGAATACCTTCAATGTTCAAAATGTCTTTGGCTTAAGAAAAACAACCCAGATTTATATATCCGACCAACAGTTTCGGAATTTGACCAAAAGTTAATAGACGAAGGGTATGACGTTGAAATTGCTGCAAGAAAAATGTTTGACAATGGCATACTTGTAGAAGGCAGCAATGAACAAGCGGCTCTAAAGACCAAAAAACTAATAGAATCAAAAGTATCTCCCATATTTCAGGCAACTTTCATATCAGACACAGGACTTTTAGCCAAAACTGATGTGATAATTTACAACGAATTCTCAAGCGCATGGACAATATATGAGGTGAAATCGTCAACAAGCATTAAAACAGGCAAAGACGAAAATCACATATACGACATTACATTCCAGAAGCTGGTTATGAACCAAGTAGGAATTCCTGTTGAGGAAACCTATATTATTCATATGAGGAAAGATTTCAAAAAAGCTGGTGAGTTAGCGCTATTTGAGATGTTTACAATTACCGATGTTACTGAATTAGTTGAGGTAGAATATAACAAAGTACGGTCTGAAGCCGAGCAAGCGTTAGAATTTCTTCAAGATAGCAAAGTAGATTTAAATTCGTGCTCGTGCCTCTATTCTTCAAGAAGGAATCATTGCTCCTCTTTCAAAATATTGAATAAGAGTGTTCCTGATTATTCCATTCACGACATCTCAAGAATAAGCTCAAAGAACTTACGGCTACTGATTGATGATCTTATAATGAATATATGTGACATACCCGAGGACTTTAAACTCTCGCCCAATCAATTGACTCAGGTTGAACTAGAAAAATCCCAGAAAACGGAAATTAAAATTGAGAACATCAAAAAAACCTTAGAAAAGTTAGAATATCCATTAATTTTTCTAGATTACGAAACATATGTTTCGGCCATCCCAAAAGTTGAAGGATTTTCGCCCCACCAACATATACCTTTTCAGGTTTCTATACACACTTTGGAGTCAAACAGAATTTTAAATCACTTTGAATACCTGGCTGACAATATAGAAAATGCCCCTATCGAACTAATCGAATTTCTGCGTGATACTATCCCGGCTACTGGAAATTTAATCTCCTGGCACGCTTCATTTGAAAACACTAGAAACAAGCAAATTGCAGAAATTTACCCTCAATATAGCCAGTTTCTTTTAGGCTTAAATGATAGGACATTTGATTTAGAAGCAATTTTTAAAGACAACTACAGACATCCTGGATTTAAGGGCAGGACATCCATCAAAAAAGTATTACCAGTACTTTGTCCTGAGTTTTCGTATAAAGAACTAAAGATACAAAACGGTACAGAAGCAATGGAAAATTGGAATAGAACAATTTTTGATGAAGAATTGGAGGAGTCTGAGAAAGTCGAAATTCAGAAGTCGTTATTGGAATACTGCAAGTTGGATACTCTGGCTATGGTGAAGATCTTTAAACATTTACTAGATATCTGATTTAGTTCGGGCTAGTTAATACATTTCGAACTCCAAATTATTACAATTTGCACATTCTAAATTTAAATAAATTGAGCAAGCTTTTGATTTAGGAATCAAACGCCTATTTTGTTTTGCCAATACTTTAATTTGAGTACAATTGAGGTCTTAATGATTGAACTCGGCAGTCGTCAAACATTAATTATTGCTATTCTAGTCTTATTTCTTGGAAAATGGCTTAATAAAAAAATCCCGTTCCTAAGAGACTACAACATCCCTGAACCTGTAACGGGTGGTGTTCTGGCCTCGCTTGTATTTGGAGCATTTTATTTTCTGGCAGATAAAGAATTTGTTTTCACACTAGCCGACAGAGACACGCTATTCTTAATATTTTTTACTACCATAGGTTTATCAGCCCAAGTCAAAACACTCATTGAGGGTGGGAAGACCTTGGGAATCTTATTGGTTTTAGCCATTGCCTACCTGTTTATACAAAACTTAGTCGGAATAGGGGTGTCTGAAATAACTGGCGTTAATCCGGTTATAGGCTTAATCGGGGGATCAGTCTCATTAAGCGGCGGGTTCGGGACTACCATTGCATGGTCTGAAGTATTCAAAAATGATTTCGGCATACCAAACGCTATAGAGATTGGTATAGCTTGCGCTACTTTTGGCCTCTTGCTCGGAGGATTGGTTGGCGGGCCGATTGCAAGATTTTTAATCAATAGATATAAGCTTAAATCCGAAAGCGCAGAAGAGTTAGCAGTAGGAGTAAAGCATGAGAAAGTTAGTTTAAATGTAGACTACTTCAGCGTATTAAATACAATTCTTGTAATAGCAATTACGATGGGTGTGGGAATAAACCTGAATATTCTCATATTAGGCCTTGGAATAAAACTCCCAACTTTTGTCAGCTGTCTAATTGCGGGCCTGGTTCTCACAAACACAGTTCCCTATTTCTTTAAAAAAATTACCTGGCCAACCAATACTCCTTCGCTCGCCCTTATTTCAGACCTGAGCCTCGGGCTGTTCTTAGCAATGTCACTGATGAGTCTCAGACTTTGGAATCTGATAGATCTTGCAGGACCAATAATAATTTTACTGCTATTTCAGGTGATTGTATTAGTTCCTTTTGTGATTTTTGTAGTATTTAGGTTGCTGGGTAAAGATTATGATGCGGCGGTTATATCGGCGGGGTACGCAGGGCTTGGGCTTGGAGCAACACCGACGGCGTTTGCAAATATGACCGCGGTGACTAAAAAATTCGGCGCTTCACCAAAGGCGTTTATAGTAATCCCGCTTGTTGGGCCGTTTGTTGGTGGTATATCCAACGCATTTATCATAAAATTTTTGTTAGATTTAATACAATAAGAATAACTACTGAAGACCTGGGAGAACTATGGCTGAAGACCCGGCTAAGAACTAAAGACAAATGCACTGCGTAAGTCACTGAAATCATTGGTAGCGGGGGTAGGATTTGAACCTACGACCTTCGGGTTATGTGAGCTACTTAATAGTCTATGAAGCAATACGGCTATATACACAGTTGATATAACTTAGTAGAGCATAAATAGATTAAAACTGCCACAACGTCCGATAATATTCTAATATATAAACTTGTAGACCTTTGTAACTAGCTCTAAAGATTGAATTATTAATTTTCGCTTAAGATTAGCGGATTTCAAACAAAAAAGAATCTAATGATTGCAGGCCCTTATAAAATAGGGCATGACATTATTGTCATGGGATAGAATATATATTGAACCGAGTCTGTCTAAAAATTGACAGGATAGTTGATACACTTCGAACTTCTGCACATTACTATTCACTAACTGATTTTACAAACACAGTACAAGAATTTCTCAGTATCTGATACATTAATTGTTTGGATTGCTAAGAATGATGACGAGTTATAAAAAATACTTAGAAATAAACGAGGGTTCGGCATGGGGTCCCTTACGGGACGTATTCCGAACGAAAATAATAGAGATAAATAAACACCCCCTATTGAATAACATTCAACAAATCTTTCAAAATAACGATATGCAACTATCTTTGTGTTGAGCATATATAAGACTTTCGGTCAATAATCTTATTTAACCTTTAGACAATTATCTCAAAGCATATAAACCAGGCCCGTATTGCTTTCTAATAATTTGGAATCGGTATCCGTTTTAAGCAAACCAATCAGACCTCATCTGATGGTTCCGTGATAAATATAATCACTACTTCTCCATCCCCACTTTGGTTGGGATTCGTGCTCGGATCGTCTTTTGCAGAGGCTGAAGCGTAGCCGCCACATTCACCTCATCCTACACATCTACCTGAGCTTCCAAGGGAGAAGATAGTTCACCAAGTCTTTTTTGCCTAAGTTCCCGATGGTATAAATGTTTGCCTTCTTTGACTGACTATTTTTTTATATCTCCCACAACTGTAGACAACTCCACCCTAACTTATTATACTTATTACACATATCTTAGAATTATTTAATCTAAAAAGTAATTTTTAGGTTGATGGCGGATCGAACTAAATGACAAGTAATGTAGACCGTTACTATGATGCCGTAGCGGAAGCTGAAGAAAAATATAGAAATATTTTTCTCAACCTGAACGTTTTAGCAATAATACATGATTTCGAAGGTAATATTGTTGAAGCCAACAATAAAGCTTTAGAAACACTCAGCTACTCCGAACGAAAGTTATTGTCACTAAACGTAGCTGATTTGCACCCGCCGGAAGCCCTCAAGTTATCCCAAAAGATAGTCGAACAGACTATTATTCACGGCTCAGCAGAAGGGGAAATCAGTTTAAAAAAGAAAAACAGAGATACGTTTCCCGCCTATGTTTTTATGAATCTTTTAGAACTTGCCGGTAAGAAATTAATACAATGCGTAGTGCATGACTTAACCGAACGAAAGAAGATAGAAAATGAGCTTCGAGAGGGCAACCTTTTCTTTGATTCGATAATAGAGAACATTCCGGACATGATTTTCTTAAAGGATGCCAAAGAACTCCGTTTTGTGCGCTTTAATAAGGCGGGTGAGGAATTGCTAGGTTATTCCAGAGATGAATTGCTTGGTAAGAATGACTACGATTTCTTCCCGAAAAAAGAAGCTGATTTTTTCACAACTGAAGACGAGAAAGTATTAAAAGAGGGAAAACTCCACGATATTCCTGAAGAACCTATACACACGAAAGCAAAAGGCATCAGGACACTGCATACTAAAAAGATCACCATACAGGACGAACACGGAAAACCTAAGTACCTGTTGGGTATTTCAGAAGATATAACCGAACGCAAATTATTAGAGGAGAGTCATAGAATTCGCGACAGGGCTTTTCAAGCGGCCACTAACGGTATTTTAATAACCGGCACAGAAGAAGATGAATATAAAATTATTCACTGCAACCCCGCCTTTGAGAAAATGACCGGTTACTCCCGCGATAAAATTATCGGTAAAAATTGCCGTTTTCTTCGGAGGAATGACCGCGATCAGGAAGCGTTAGTAGAACTACGTAAAGCCCTTAAGAAGAAAAAACCATACCGCGGGGTACTCAGAAATTATAAGAAGGATGGGACACTCTTTTGGAACGAATTAACGGTTTCCCCCGTTAAAGATGAATCCGGAAAGTTTACTCACTTTATAGGAGTGCAACATGACATTACAGACCGAGTGAAAGCTGAGGAGGCGCTAAAAAAGGCACACGAAGAGCTGGAACAAAGGGTCCGAGAGAGGACCGCCGAGCTATCTGAGCTTAATAAACAACTGAAGGGTGAGATAGAGGTACGCAAAAAGAAGGAAGGCTATGAGAAAATCATAAGCACTGTCACACAAAGTGTACATCAATCAATAGATCTTCAAGAAGTAATGGACAATGCCGTAGAGGCTCTGAGTAACAATATAGATAATACCGACTGCGTCGCAATCTATATGGCTGAAGGAGATACCGCCGTACTTAAGTGCCATAGAGGATATCCCGATTCGGCTCTTAAAAAAATAACGAGAATATCCAAACCCAAGGGTTTTACTTGGCAAACCTTAATAGAAGGAAAACCCAGGTATTGCAGTGATGTGGACAAAGATACGGCAATTGGCCCTACAGGCAGAGAAGCAGGCACAAAAAGTTATGTATCCATGCCAATTAAATATGGTGATGAAACAATTGGCTGTATAAATATAAATTCAAAGACACTTAATGCCTTCGATGAGGAAGAAATTAAACTGCTCCAAATAGTGGCAAATCAGATAGAAACAGCCATCAATAACGCGAAACAGGCTGAGACACTTAAAGAATCGGAAGATAATCTTAAGGAAAAATTGGAGCAACTCTCCAAAAAGAATAAATATGAGGAAATCATAAGTGCTGTTACGCGGAGTGTGCATCAGTCAATCAATCTTGAAGATGTTTTTGAAAATGCCGTAGAAGCTATGAGTCAGAACATTGACCAGGCGAATATTGTTGAAATTTACTCTATAGAGGACAAAAAGGCGGTTCTTAAATCACAAATAGGCTATAAAAAAACATATATTACAAAAGCCGGTTCCATACCGTATCCAAAAGGTTTTATATGGAAAACTGCTATAGATGAGAAGCCGATTTATTGTCCCGATACCGAAAAAGACAAGGTAATTGGTCCCGCCGGGGTAGCAGCAGGAATAAAAACATACATATCTATGCCAATAAGATTTGAAGGAAAGGTATTTGGAATTATAGGAATAAATTCCTTTCAAAAACACGCCTTCGATGAAGATGAATTAAAACTACTTGGGATCGTAGCCAAACAAATAGAAACGGCTATCAAAAATGCACAGCAGGCAAAGGCACTTAAAGAATCCGAAGAAAAACTTTTAAAAAACCTAGATCAACTATCCAGGAAAAAGCGTTTTGAAGAAATTGTCAGTACAGTTACAAGATCTGTTCATCAATCAAGCGATCTACAAAAAGTTCTGGATAACGCAATAGATGCGATGATTAAGAATATCGATATAATTAGACACATTGTAATATATTTTGTTGAAGATAAAGAAGCAGTTATGAAGGCTCATGGTGGCTCGCATCCTAATTGGTTCATAGAGAAAGTCAAAAGAATTCCTTATCAGAAGGGACATACCTGGGTAACTCTTACAGAAGGAAGAATGATATATTGCTCTGATGTAGATAAAGATCCTTCAATGGGTCCGGCGGGGAAAAAAGTTGGGGCAAAGAGTTACGTATCCATTCCCCTCAAGAACGAAAATAAAACTATAGGCTGTATCAATATACATTCTTTTGATAAAAATGCATTCGAAGATGAAGACTTACAACTACTGGGAATCGTTGGTAAACAAATAGAAACAGCTATCAATAAAGCTCAACAGGCTGAGACACTCAAACAATCGGAGGAAGCGCTAAAGAGAAGTGAGGAGCATTTCAGACTCCTTGTCGAAACCACTAATGTAATCCCTTGGGAATTCGACCCTAAAACCAATAAGTTTACATATGTCGGACCGCAGGCAGAAGAACTTTTGGGATATCCTATTAATAATTGGTACGAGGAAGATTTTTGGCCATCACTCATACTTGAGGAAGACCGCGATCAAGTACTGGATACATGCAGGGTGGCAACCGAGGCATTAAAAGATCATGTGCTTGAATACAGAATGCTATCTCAGGAAGGCCAGCTTGTATGGATATATGAAATGGTGTCAGTCATTTCAGAAAATGGTGAACCTATAGCGCTAAGAGGTTTTATGATAGACGTAACTGAGCAAAAGCAGGCTGATTCTCTGCTGCTCAGTGAAAAACGCATCTTAGAAATGATTTCCGAAGGTAAGCCGTTATCTGAAATATTAGATCACATATGCCTTGCGGTGGAAAAGCAAAGTAACCAGATGTTATGCTCTTTTTGTCTTGTGGATGATACTGGCAAAGCTTTGGTATCATGCGCCGCGCCTAGTTTGTCTCCAGATTATGCGAAAGATATAGGTCGGTTACCTATCGGTCCCGACATCGCTAGCTGCGGCACGGCGGCTTATACAAAAAAACAAGTTATAGCATCCGATACATCTACAGATCCGCTTTGGACCGACTTCCAAGATCTGGCTATTAATCATAATTTACAAGCGTGCTGGTCAACGCCAATACTCTCTAACAGCGATGAACTGCATGGAACATTCGCTATGTACTATTCGGAACCCAGAGAACCTATTCAATGGGAATTCGATATTATTGAGAGAGCAACACACCTTGCAAGAATCGCAATAGAGCGTAAAAAAGCGGAGGAAACTCTAAAAGAAAATCTTAATGAGCTGTCCAAAAAGAACAAATATGAGAAGATTGTCAGTACCGTTACCCAGAGTGTTCATAGATCAATAGACCTTCAAGAAGTTCTTGAGAACGCAGTTGAGGCTATGACTGAGAACATTGAGATCGTGGAACACGTTTCAATATATTTCGTTGAAGGTAAAGAGGCGGTTATACAGATTCAAAAGGGCTTTCCCGATGGGTTTATAGAAAAAGTAAGGAGAATACCGCACCCCAAGGGATTTACCTGGAATACTATCTTAGAAGGAAAAACGAGATATTGTCCGGATGTAGAAAAGGATACTATAATAGGTCCAGCGGGTAGGCAAGCGGGCTCAAAAAGTTATTTATCCATACCTCTTAAGGTCGAAGGCAACACAATAGGTTGTATTAACGTGCATTCTTATCAGAAGAATGCATTCGAAGAAAATGACATCAATTTGCTAGAGGTCGTTGCAAAACAAATTGAAATTGCTATAAACAAAAGTAAGAATGCGGAAGCACTCAGAAACAGCGAAGAACGATACCGGACACTAGTAGAGAATGCATACGATTTAATAGTTGAAATAGGCATCGATAGCCGATTTGTTTATGTTAGCCCTAACCATAAAGACGTGTTAGGTTATGAGCCAAACGAGCTTATAGGTCGAGACATTTATGAAAATATTCATCCGGATGACCGTCCATCTGTGAGGGCGAATTTCCAAAAATCAGCCGGAAACATATGTAGCATATTAGGTTTAAGCTTTAACGAACTTTTGACCGGAAATATTTTTGAAGTATTTCATGCTAATGATCTACCCGCTTTAAGGACAAAATTAGAGGATGCAGTCAGGGCTCAATTAGCAACTGAAGAGTCATCCTCATCATACAGGTACAGACATAGTAACGGTGAATGGCGTTGGCTCGAAAGTACTGGTCAGCCATTTTGGACTTCAACAGGCGAAATCAGAGTAGTTATCTCCTCTCGTGATATAACAGATCGCAGAAGAGCTGAGTTGGAACTAAAAAATGCCTTCTCAGAAATCGAAAAATTAAAGAACCAGCTTGAAAGGGAAAACATATACCTGCAGGAAGAAGTGAAATTCCAACACAGCCACAGCGAAATTATCGGTGATAGCAAAGCTATGCAAAAGGTTTTAAGCCTTGCAGAACAGGTAGCAAACACCGAATCTACCGTGCTTCTGCTCGGCGAGACGGGAACGGGGAAGGAATTGCTTGCCAATGCAATTCACAATATGAGTCCGCGCAAAGAGCGGGCTATAGTCATGGTAAACTGTGCCGCACTACAGCCGAACCTAATTGAAAGCGAACTCTTCGGTCATGAAAGAGGCGCCTTCACCGGTGCGGTGACAACTAGGTTAGGACGCTTTGAAATAGCAGACGGATCAACCATTTTTCTCGACGAAGTAGGTGAGCTGCCATTCGAACTCCAGAGTAAATTACTAAGGGTACTACAAGAAGGCAGTTTCGAACGCCTGGGTAGCGGAAAAACCATTGAAGTAGATGTGAGAGTATTGGCCGCCACTAACCAAGACCTGCGTAAAGCTGTGGAAGAGGGAGATTTCCGAGAAGATTTATTTTACCGACTAAATGTTTTCCCTATTAATATTCCCCCACTTCGTGAAAGACGAGAGGATATTCCATTGCTTGTTAATAGGTTAGTTGAAGAGTATGGAGACAAGATGGGTAAGAAAATTGATAACATCTCCAAAAAAACCATGGAAGCTTTAATGAGTTATAAATGGCCCGGTAATATAAGGGAGCTTAGAAATGTAATTGAGAAGGCTATGATTCTTTCAAGCGGTTCTACCTTGCAACTTGATCTACCCAACGTTAAGCACTCACCAAGAGATCAAAGCGCGTCTCTTGAAGAGGTTGAGAAAAATCATATCCGCCAAATACTAGATAGAACCGGCTGGCGAGTGAGGGGCAGTGGTGGGGCAGCAGAGGCACTGGGACTAAACCCAAACACACTGGATTCTAAAATGAAGAAGCTCGGAATCAAGCGAGGGCATTCAAAACATTAGAATTCCGATATTGGGAGCACTTGCGATATCTCGAAGTTAATTGACCATTAAAATAACCAAAACACACCTTCCTTCATAAATATCATCAAACTAGTTTATTTTACCTTCTTACAGGCACTTATCTCTGAGTCAAATTATGACTTTAAGGCTACTCACACGTGGAATCAGGAGCACAAAAGAAAGCGACAAACTCTTAGATATAGGAGGCAACTCTGATATTTAAGATGCAAATCCCTTAGTTCGTAACAATTCAACAACACCCAAAACTGTGTAAAATGACAATTTTTTTAATATTTAGTGCAACTTAACACAATTACTTACCTTTCAGTCAACAAATGGCACCATAATTGCTCTATATGCATAGCGAGATAGCGGTAGGTGGAGGACCCTTTCAATTATTACCCTGGGTCCCCAAAAAAAATTAGTAAGATGTACTGGCAAGCCGACTGGAGAGTTGCGGCTTCTGGCTAAGTACGTCTTAAGGAGGGAATACAATGAGCAAACTTTGTTCATTCTATGGATTATTCTACCCGCGCTAACAACAATTAGTTCGAAACTGGCGGAATCAAGCGAGGAATAATGAAACCTTTTTTTGCTCCCCTTTTTTCAAAGGGAGATTTAAAAGAAGTACCGGGATTGGTGGTCCCGGCGCTCAATAAAACAACGCCAAAAAAACTATAAGGAGGTAGTAAAATGAGAGATCTTAAGAAGATCTTGAGTGTTTTTGCATTTACCACGCTCGTAATCATTGCTTTAGGATTCTTGGCGAGCAACGCCACGGCGGGTGACTGCGATGGCGAGAGTGGCGCGGCCTACGGCTTGTGCAACGCATATTGCGAGGCAATGGACTGTGATGGTGCACCTCAAGCCTCACAGAACGCATGTGATAAGGTTGAGGCAAAGTACATCAATATTACGGGAATGACTTTGCCGTGTGAGGCACCATCGTGCCAAAGTGATGCCGACTGCCCAGGATCCGCAAAATGCATACGAGATGCCCATACCGGAATCGGGACTTGCACCTGTATAGATATTGGCGGCTGTACCTAAACTAAACCTGGGGTCAGTAATCTAATAAAAAACGCCGGGATTAGCGGGTTCTGGCGCCGAATTAAACACGCTGAAATAAAACTATTAGGAGGGAAAGTAATGAGAGATCTTTTATCAAAATGTAGTAAGCCACAGTTGGGAATCCTTACTGTGGCAGTGTTTTTACTCACATTTGGGTTGATCCTAAACTACTCGGGCAATTCAAATGCTAAGCCGGGGGGAAATGACAACGCACCTGTTAAGGTGGAAGTCTGCCATCTCCCACCCGACAACCCTGATAATTATCATACCATAAGAGTTTCCGAAAATGCAGTCCCCGATCACCTGAGTCACGGGGATTTCGAAGGCAACTGTGATTCGGATGAGGACGGTGTAAGGAACGACCTGGACAACTGCCCTGCGGACTTCAACCCCGACCAGGAGGATGCCGACGGGGACGGTGTCGGAGATTTGTGTGATAACTGTGTATCTACGGCAAACACGGACCAGCTCGATTTTGATTTAGACGGCGTCGGGGATGCCTGTGATAACTGCGCTGAGTCGGCTAACGTCTCGCAGGACGACACTGACGGGGACGGCGTAGGCAATGCATGCGATAACTGCATTGATTTCCCAAACCCCGATCAATCGGACGATGACGATGACGGGCTTGGAGACCGGTGTGATAACTGTAGAGGTGTTTCAAGCACCGACACTACAGATACGGACGGGGACGGTGTGGGAGACGTTTGTGATAACTGCGCGGACATAAATAACCCTGAGCAAGAAAACAGTGATGAGGACAGCTTGGGCGATGCCTGCGATAACTGTACGTTTGCCGGAAATACCGACCAGCTTAACTCGGATACGGACAGCCTCGGTGATGCATGCGATAACTGCTCTTTGGTCGATAACGAGAATCAGGCTGATGCGGATGGTGATCTCGTAGGGGATGCGTGTGATAACTGTGCTTTTGTTGAAAACACATTCCAGGAGGACAGTGATGAAGACAGCGTCGGAGACGTATGCGACAACTGTTCAGCCGATCCGAACCCTGAGCAGGTAGACGGTGATCAGGACGAAATCGGTAACGCTTGCGACCTATGTCCGATTACCATAAGCACGAATATGGATGAAGATACGGATTTCGTAGGGGACGAATGCGATAACTGTCCGTTAGATGAGAACGCTGATCAAGCTGATACAGATGAGGACGGAACAGGAGATGTTTGTGACGGATGCGCTGAAGACTCTGATAAGATCGAAGAGGGATTATGCGGATGCGGAGTAGCTGATACTGATACTGACGGAGATGAAACTCCAGATTGTAATGACGAATGTGCAGAGGATGCAGATAAGACTGCGCCCGGAACATGCGGGTGCGGAGTACCTGACACGGATACTGACGGAGATGAAACTCCTGACTGTAATGACGCCTGCGCGGATGACCCTAACAAAACAGAAGAGGGATTATGCGGCTGTGGTGTTGAAGATACTGACACAGATAATGACGGCACGGCGGACTGTAATGACGCCTGCGCGGATGACCCTAACAAAACAGAAGAGGGTGTGTGCGGCTGTGGTGTAGCTGATACGGACACAGACGGTGACGGTACTCTTGACTGTAACGACCAGTGCGCGGACGATCCTAACAAGACAGCCCCGGAAACATGTGGCTGTGGAGTAGCTGAAACGGACACTGACGGGGACGGAACTCCCGACTGTAACGATCTTTGCATAGATGATCCTAACAAGACAGCCCCGGGAACGTGTGGCTGCGGAACGGCAGATACGGATTCTGACGGAAACGGTATTGCCGACTGTAACGAGGTATGCGGCGACGGTTCATGTGGAAGCGGGGAAGATTTTGGTAGCTGTTCGGATGACTGCCCCAGCACCTGCACGGGGGGCGAGTTCACATGCAACGACGGCGACTGCATTCCCGTCAGTTGGTTGTGCGATGATATCACTGATTGTAGCGAGGGCGAAGACGAGACAGGCTGTTCTACACCTGTCGACGACTGTGACAACGACGGTCAGTGTGAAATAGGGGAGAGTCTTACATGCGAGGACTGTAGTATCTCTATCGGCGATTGTGACAACGACGGTATATGCGAAATCGGACTCGGCGAATCTACCGCATCCTGTCCAAATGACTGCCAAGACAACTCAATAGGTAATTGTGGTGACGGCCTCTGTGAAATTATAGAACAAATAACGTGTCCGTCGGATTGTAGTGTTTCCAACACCTTCTGCGGTGATGGTGTTTGTAGTTTTGGAGAGGATTGCTTTATAGATTGCGATTTAGGTGGTGGTGGTGGACAATGTCCACCCGGTGCACCCCTTTGCTCAGGTTTTTAATCAAAACAAGACAAATCAAAATGTTAAAGTGCCGATTTAAGAGGGAGCTTGCTATAATACAAGCTCCCATCTGGCTGTTAAGGTTGAACTATTAGAGGAACAAGTTGTATGAGTTAATAATAAATAGAGTCGGGATTGGCGGGTTCCGGCGTTGAATTAAAAGTTTATAGATTCAAGTAGTCATAAAAACCCCGCAGCGCCCTACCCGGCTCTGCGGGTTTTTTATTTAAATATTGATACAAGTCATATATGCAAGCTCTTAAACAAGACGCTCTGAAAATTTAAACTCATATACTACCGGAAATTCAATAAATTTTTATACTCTAGAAATTCGAATCTTAAAAGTCTTCTTAATGTTGGAAAAGAAAGTGTAAAAATGAGTGGTATTGAGAGCCGAACGTAAGCGTGATGTGAACCTAATTCAGATGCTTGGATTATCAAACTTCTGAGGCCTTTAGCAATAATTATTCTATTTATAAAACTGAGTTACTGACAAATCCACTGACATGACTAAGAACTAAAGGCAGGTGCACTGCGTAAGTCACTGAAATCATTGGTAGCGGGGGTAGGATTTGAACCTACGACCTTCGGGTTATGAGTGCTATTTTATGGCTTGTACAGGTTTGTAGGACTTAGTCTGTATTGGTTCTAACACTCCTTGGATATTAAATAAGTTTTGAATCTAATAGTATAGCTTAGTATCTGTTTGTTTCTTTTCGCAT
>Ga0209633_10003519_pt1 | contig 14427 bp, 8 predicted proteins | sample Cruoilmetagenom1_FD_187290 | JGI IMG/M metagenome (GOLD analysis project Ga0209633, IMG submission 187290) | Oil polluted marine microbial communities from Coal Oil Point, Santa Barbara, California, USA - Sample 1 (SPAdes) (version 2) | ecosystem: Environmental > Aquatic > Marine > Oil seeps ... | reverse complement strand
AGCAACCCAGTTTAAACCATTATACGATTGGAAATCTCCAGTAAAGGAAAAAATAGAAACTATTGCTAAAGAAATTTATGGGGCAGATGGTGTTGATTTTGATAAAAAGGCAGAACTTAATTTACGAAGAGTTGAACGCTTAGGCTTTAATGGTTTTGCTATTTGTATGGCAAAAACACAAAAATCTTTTTCTGATAATGATAAATTAATTGGTTGTCCAAAAGGTTTTAGAGTAACCGTTAGAGAAATTGAAATTGCTGCTGGAGCTAAATTTTTAATCCCTATTTTAGGTAAAATGATGCGTATGCCTGGTTTGCCGGGAGTACCAGCTTCAGAAAATATGAGTATTGATGCCGAAGGTAAAATTTCAGGGTTGTCGTAAATAAGCACTTAGATATTAGTGTTGAGTATAGAGATTAAAAAAAATCCGCCGAAAGGCGGATTTTTTTATCTAAAAAAGTAATTTAAACATCTAATAAGCCATTAGTTTTTTTAACTGCTGCCGAACTTTCTTTAATTTTTGCTTTTTCAGCATCATTTAAATCTAATTCTACTATTTTTTCAATTCCGTTTTTACCAATAATACATGGTACACCAAACGAAATATCATTTAAACCGTATTCACCTTCTAATAAAGCAGAACAAGGAAACATTTTCTTTTGATCGCAAGCAATGGCTTGTACCATAGAAGAAACTGCAGCACCAGGTGCATACCATGCACTAGTGCCTAACATTTTAGTTAAAGTTGCTCCACCAACTTTAGTTGCTTCTACAGCTTCGTTTAACCTTTCTTCTGATAAAAATTTACTTACAGGAATACTGTTTCTAACAGCTAATCTTGACAAAGGAATCATACCAGTATCACTATGACCACCAATTACAATTCCATTTACGTCAGATGATGGGCAACCTAATGCTTCCGCTAGACGGTATTTAAAACGAGCGCTATCTAAAGCTCCGCCCATACCAATAATTCTGTTTTTTGGAATACCTAATGCTTTGTGTGTTAAATAAGCCATAGTATCCATAGGATTACTTACTACAATAAAAATTACATTTGGTGAATGCTCTAAAACACTTTGGGTAACAGATTTAACAATACCTGCATTAATACCAATTAATTCTTCACGTGTCATTCCAGGCTTACGCGGAATACCACTAGTTATAACTACAATATCACTACCAGCAGTTTTTGAATAATCATTTGTACTACCTGAAATTTTGGTATCAAAACCCATTAATGACGCTGTTTGCATCAAGTCCATGGCTTTACCTTCGGCATAATTTTCTTTAATGTCGATAACTACTACTTCTGAAGCGAAATTTTTAATTGCGATATACTCAGCACAACTTGCACCTACAGCTCCTGCACCTACTACGGTTACTTTCATAATGTATTATTTTAGATTATTGTATTTAGAACAAACAAAAAACAATCACTACTAATGATAGTATAATGATTGTTTTATTGGTTCGTTACATTTTATAATTGATATTAATGAACAAATTTATTTATAATAAATGAGAATTTATGTAACACTGGCTACTTCAATAAAGCAATAGAATTTCATTTTTTCTCAAATAGTTTTAAATGTCAATATTTGCATAGACAGCATGTTTCTCTATGAATTCTCTACGAGGCGGAACATCATCGCCCATTAACATAGAAAAAACTCTATCAGCTTCAGTTCCGTTTTCAATGGCAACTTGGCGCATGGTTCTGTATTCAGGATTCATGGTTGTATCCCAAAGTTGGACAGCATTCATTTCTCCTAAACCTTTATATCTTTGAATTGTACCACCTCCAAATTTTTCAACAATTACATCACGAGCTTCGTCAGACCAGGCATATTCTTTTTTAGCACCTTTTTTAACCAAATATAAAGGAGGTGCAGCAATGTAAATATTACCATTTTCTACCAACTCTTTCATGTAGCGGAAAAAGAAAGTTAAAATTAAGGTAGCAATGTGACTACCATCAACATCGGCATCACACATTATCACAATTTTATGGTATCGTAATTTGCTTAAATTTAATGCTCTAGGGTCTTCTTCGGTACCAATAGTGACACCTAAGGCGGTGTACATACTTTTTATTTCTTCGTTTTCAAAAACCTTGTGTTGCATGGCTTTTTCAACGTTTAAAATTTTTCCTCTTAATGGTAAAATTGCTTGAAAATTTCTATCTCTTCCTTGTTTTGCAGTACCTCCTGCCGAGTCACCCTCGACTAAGAATATCTCACATTTTTCAGGGTCACTCCAAGCACAATCAGACAGTTTGCCAGGTAAGCCTCCACCAGTCATTACAGTTTTGCGTTGTACCATTTCACGCGCTTTTGCTGCGGCATGACGAGCTTGTGCGGCAAGAATTACTTTTTGAACAATAATTTTGGCATCTTCTGGATTTTCTTCTAAATAATCAGTTAGCATTTCGGAAACAGCCTGACTTACTGCTGCCGATACATCACGATTACCTAGCTTGGTTTTTGTTTGTCCCTCAAATTGGGGCTCAGCAACTTTTACAGAAATAATTGCTGTTAACCCTTCACGGAAATCATCACCTGAGATATCAAATTTTAGTTTGCTTAACAAACCAGAGTTCTCTGCATATTTTTTTAGTGTATGCGTTAACCCTCTTCTAAAACCCGACAAGTGTGTACCACCTTCATGGGTATTTATATTATTTACGTAAGAGTGTAAGTTTTCGGTATATGAAGTGTTATAAACCATGGCAACCTCTACAGGAACACCATTTTTTTCTCCTTCCATACTAATCACATCGGCAGTAAGCTGCTCTCTCGTTGCATCAAGGTAACGAATAAATTCTCTTAATCCATCTTCACTATAAAATTCTTCAAAAACAAAATTCCCTTCTTCGTCTTTATTTCTTTTATCAGTAATCGTAATGGTGATGCCTTGATTAAGATAGGACAATTCACGTAATCGCGCTGCTAAAGTTTCATAACTGAAAACAATATCAGTTTGAAAAATAGTATCATCAGCTAAAAAAGTAACTTCAGTACCATTGGTATCAGAATCCCCTATAGCTTTTACAGGATATAGTGTTTTTCCTTTTTCATATTCTTGTTGCCAAATTTTTCCTTCACGAAAAACTGTTGCTGTTAAGTGATTAGATAAAGCATTTACTACAGAAACCCCTACACCGTGTAATCCACCAGATACCTTATAAGAATCTTTGTCAAATTTACCACCTGCTCCTATTTTTGTCATCACAACTTCAAGAGCTGAAACGCCTTCTTTTTTATGTGTACCTACAGGAATTCCTCTACCATTATCTCTAACTGTAACAGAATTGTTTTCATTTATTGCAACATCAATTCTATCACAATGGCCAGCCATGGCTTCATCAATCGAATTGTCAACAACTTCGTAAACCAAGTGATGTAATCCTCTAGTACTAACATCTCCTATATACATAGATGGACGCATGCGTACATGTTCCATTCCTTCCAAAGCCTGAATACTATCAGCTGAATATTGATTTTTTTTAGTTTCTTCACTCATATTTTTTGGTTGAATTTTTATCAAAATTTCATAAACGCACAAATATAATAAAATCACTACTTTTTAGCTTGATTTTTACTGTTTTTAAGTGTGAAGTTATCAACATTTTTGAATATAATTTAATGTGAATTGAATAGGTTTTATTGTGGGATATTTAGATGCAAGATCAACAATCAAAAGGCTCATCTTAAATTATAAGATGAGCCTCGAATTTATTGCAATTTTATAAATAGCTTAATATTTAATTCTTGCAATTTATTAATTTCTTGAATTAAATACCCATTCCCCTCAGTATGGTATTTAATAGAAATTAATATAAAAACATCTAACTAAATTAGATGTTTTTTAGACCTTATTTCATGTTTTGTAGTATAGAAATAAAATCAGTGCAAAGGTATTATATTTTTAAAAATAGAATAGATAAATTAATGTTAAAAAAGCAAATAAAAAAACCCATTAAAAAAATGTTTTTAATGGGTTTCTTCTGTGCAAATTAAAATAGCTTAATATTTCAATATATTTGCAAAATTTTATTTAAATATTTAATATTATTCCCCTCAGATAAATATTAAGGTTTAAATAAAATTGTAAAAACTAAAAAATTTATTTCAGTAGCCTTTTCATATTCATAAATACATACTAAAATAAGAGATCAAAAACTTGATTTTGATAACGATACAAACGTACAAATGAATTCTGAAGAGAATCTGAAGTTATCTTTAGAATTGATTTAATAAGTCCTTATATGTTACTATAAGGACTTTGTGCAAATTAAAATAGCTTAATATTTCATAGTATTTGCAATGTTTTATCTTTAATAATACCATTCCCCTCAAAATATATTATAAAGATAAAAACTTTAGATGTTTAATCTAAATATTTCAGTATTCCTATTTATGAATTTTGAACTTTCTGAAATATAGTTATTCATTGTGTTTAATAAAAAATAACGGGACAAATATATGTTTGGTTTCTGAAGAAAATCTGAAGAAATCAGTTTAAAATGTTAAAATTTATTTAATAAAAATTGGAGTAAGATCAAAATTAAAAATAGATGGTTATATTGTGTTGATTTTCAATGTATGAATGATTTATTTTCCAATTATAAGTATCGCAAACTTTTTTTACAATTGCTAGTCCTAAACCAAATGAGTTGGAGGCGTTGCTATCTTTTTTAAATCGTTCAAATAAGGAATTTGAAGAAAGTTGAATTGGTTTTCCTGCATTAGAAAAACTGATAAAAAGATCAGTAGTAATTATATCAATATTACCTTTCATAATATTGTGTTTAATAGCATTACTTATTAGATTAGAAATAATCATATCAAATAAAAGAGGGTTAGCTTCTATTTTTGAATTCAAAGCGAAATTTTTATTTACTATAATTTTTTTGTTATCTATAAAGTCTTCAAAAATTTCAAGGTGTTTAATTGTAATATTATTAATTAATAGGGTTTCTTTCTCTTTAAATTGTTGATTTTCAATTTTTGATAATAACAAAAGTGTTTTGTTAAGTTTTGACAAACGCTGAACTGCTAAATAAATAGATTTTATTTGTTGTTTTTGATCTTGATCTAAATTTTCAGATTGCATTAGTGTTTCTGATTTGGTTTGCATAATAGCTAATGGAGTTTGCATTTCATGTGAAGCATTTTCAGTAAACTCTTTTAAATTATTGAAATCAGAATTGATTTTATCTGTTAATTTTGTTAGGGATTGATTTAATTCTTGAAACTCGTCAATTTGTGATTTTTGTAAATGTATGGGTTGGTTATTTTCTACCGAGAAATTTTTTAATATTTCTAAATTTTCATAAAAAGGGAGCCATGCATTTTGCATTAGTATGGTGTTAACAAAGTATACTGTTACGATTAACAATAAAATCACAATACCAACGGATAGTGTAATAATTAATATCAATTCTTGATTTTTTACCAATGAATCTCTTACTGTAATTTCATACGTTTTGCCATGTAATGTTTCAATGGAAGTTAACTCTCTATACATTTCACGTTTTTCAACACCATTTACAATATTAATAAACATAGTGTCTTTAAAGTATAAAGTATCTTTAATTGGAGTCTTACTTATATAATCGTCAACTTCAAAAATGGGCAAAGGGTATTCGTATTTTATTTTTTTGGCAATAAGTTCTTTATAAAAGCTTAACCTTTCACCTTGTTTTTTTGTAATAATTCTTGTTAAAGTAAAATAGATTATTGTACTTGAAATAATGAATATTAATATGGAGTAAACAACATATGTTCGTCTAGTTTTTTGAAATAATCTCATTATTCACCAAATTTATATCCTAAGCCATAAATGGTTTGTAAATAATCTGTAGCACCATTTATTTTTAATTTTTTTCTAAGATTTCTCATATGTGTATAGATAAAATCAAAATTATCAACCAAATCAATATTATCTCCCCAAAGATGTTCAGCTATAGCTTCTTTGGTTAAAACCCTATTTTTATTGGTGATGAAATACAATAATAAATGGTATTCTTTTTTAGTTAAATCAAGAGATTTATCATTAGCAATAACAGTTTTTGCATCTGGATCTATTTCAATTTCGTTAAAAACGATATTCTTTTTCCCGGCAAATTTTTTCCTTCTAATAAGTGAATTTACTCTTGAATTTAATTCTGCCAAATGAAATGGCTTGGTAATATAATCATCTGCTCCTAAATCTAAACCTTTTAATTTATCGTCTAAAGAGTTTTTAGCAGAAACGATTAAAACACCAGTTTCAGGAGTTTTCTCTTTGATGTGTTTTAAAAGATCTAGGCCATTACCATCAGGTAGGTTGATGTCTAAAATAACAATATCATACTTGTATGTAATAAGTTTATCTTCAGCATCAAAATAAGATGTGGCAGATTCACAAACAAAATCTTCTTTTTGTAAATAACCACAAGTTGTAGTTAATAAATCTAATTCATCTTCAACAATTAAAATCTTCATAAGAACTAATATATTTAGATAACAAAAATAATGTTTTTAATATAATGAAAATACGCCTAAAAAAACAATTATGCTTATAATATTTAAAGCGGACTATCTTTTAAATTAAAAAAGGAGATTTTATGCAAAACAGATGGAGATAAAATAAATTAGATAAAGTAACGTTATAATTATCCACGAATTAATTAATAAATTTTTTTTGCTATGAAAAAATTATTTTTAACGTTGGGTGTCTTCATTGTATTTGGTTTTTATAATACATTAAGCGCTCAAAAATTTAATCAATTAGATAAAGTACCTACAGATATTGCTTATTTGCGTAAAAGCAATAATTCAAAACCAATGGTTAAGGTTGTTTATGGCAGGCCAACAAAAAACGAAACGTCAGTTTTTGGTGGTCAAATTCCCTATGGAGAGATATGGAGAGTGGGATCTAATGAGGCAACTGAAGTTAAGTTTTATAAAGATATTAAATTTGGTAATAAAGTTGTAAAAGCTGGTAATTATGTTTTACATGCAATTCCTGGAGAAAAAGAATGGACGATTATATTAAATAGTAATACAGATACTTGGGGCGCTTTTTTTTATGATGTATCTAAAGATGTAGTTAGAATTAAAGTGCCAATTAAAAAGATTAAAGAACTAGATGTTTTTTCAATTGCTTTTAGAAAAAATTTCAAAAATACTTATATGGTTTTAGCATGGGACTCTACCCAAATAGATATCCCACTAGAAACTAATGATGCTATTTTAGCAGAACTATAAAATATTTAGTGATTTAACTACCTTTTTTACTTTAACGATATTTAAATTTTTATTGATGAAAAGATTATACTCAAAAATAGTTTTTGTTTTTACAGTTATTGGCTTATTTAGTTTTGAAAGCAATGCACAGGATTTTAAAACTCTAGATAAAAGTCCACATGATATTGTTTATTTCAGAGCCAATAAAATATCACCACCAACGATTAAAGTTTTATATGGTAGACCGCAAAAAAATGAAAGAGAAATTTTTGGAGGCTTAATCCCATATGATAAAATATGGAGAGTAGGAGCTGATGAAGCAACAGAAATACAGTTTTATAAAGATGTTTTTTTTGGTATAAGAAAAGTAAAGGCTGGTACTTATGTTTTATATGCTATTCCGAATGAAAAAGAATGGACATTAATTTTAAGTTCTAATTTAGATGTTTGGGGTGCTTATGAATATGAAGTAAAGTATGATGTAGCTAGAGTAAAAGCAAAAGTAAGCCGTGCAGAGTCTATTGAAGCGTTTTCTATAGGATTTAAACAAAAATCAAAACATGTAAATTTGATTTTAGGTTGGGATAGAACTAGGGTAACTTTACCCATAACTATTATTCAATAATTAAATTTCGATTTTTAGGGTATTTTACAGAATATTTAAGCTCAATTTCTTTTTGCTTTTTGGGAGCTAATTTAAATACCCACTTAACTTCTCCTGTTTCAGAATTAATTTTAGCGCTAGAAGTTTCTATTATCTCAATTTCTATTTCATCTAAAGTTGAAACTGGAGTTTGATCTAAAACAATCATATTTACCTCTTGATTTTTTTTGTTTTTAATTATCGTTTTCCAACCAATAGTTTCCTTTTTATTTTTTCCAATAAGTTTTTTGGAGGTGTAATCTTTTATTTTTTCTCTTTTAACAATTACGTTTTTGTCTCTACCTAAAGATATTTGTAAAGTATCCGTTGCATACCTAACATCTAATATTGATTTACCAATAAATGTGTCTTCAAAAAAGATATTAGCTTCTCCTTCTAACAAATTGTATTTCTCCCAGTCTACAATATTTGCTATTAGATATGCGTTTTTTTCAATTTTTGGAACACTAAAATATATGTAGTTTGCTGGAAGGTTGTAAGAGTCCATTTCTACAGAAAATTCTTTGTTGGTTGAATTTATTGTGTATGGTATTTTGATTTCAAAATCAATTGAAGTTTGATTTTCTTTTTGAACTACTGGTATATTGGAATTATGTTTTTCATTGATCGAACTTGCTCCTCTAATTTTCAATTCAGGAGCATAACTTAAAGACTTCTTTTCTCTACTTATGCCTTGAGCTGTTACTACCACTTCATCAAGTGTGTTTTGGTCTTCTTCTAAATACATGTCAATATTTTTACTATTTATCGACGATATTTTAGTAATAAAGCCAACAAAAGCAAACTTTAAATTTTGTGCATTATTTGGAATTGAAATGGAGTATTTACCATCAAAATCAGTTGAAGTTCCTATAGTTGTTCCTTCAACTGTTACATTAGTTCCAGGTAAAGGCTCGCCATTTGGATTAAAAACTCTTCCACTAACGTTGTTTATATTTTTTTTATAACTAGGAGGAGCTGAATTATAATCTAAATAATAAGTTTGTAATTCTGGTGCAATACCAGAAATATTTGGATCTGCAGAGGATAATTTTAATTTTATATTTTTCCAATCTACCTTCGTGTCTTGTTTTACAGTTGCTTTGTAAACTAAGCTTACTGGTTGAGTTATGTTTTTTACTCTAATATCATACTTAGGAAACCAACCTGCATTTGCTACCAAATATGAAATATCGAAAATCGCTTTTGAATTAACTTTGGCATCAATTTTCACTAATATTTCTCCACTCGGAAAATCCTTTTTGCTAGTAATAGTCTTAATTTGGAGTTCAATATTCTGCTTTTGAATTTCTAAATTTCTTAGATTTTTATTTCGTTCAATTGCTTTAAGTTTTAAAGTGGTCAATTTTGATCCATAAAAAGTTGAAGCTTCTTTTAAAGTATTTACATTTAAAGATTGATTATTACTCGTAATATTTTTATTTACATTTAAGAAATTTTGTTCTTCTTTATTAATAGTTATATAGGTTTTCTCTAACTTTATTTTTTCGTAATACTCTTGGTGTTTATCTTCAAGTTTAATTAATTCTTGAGACTTTTTAGATTTATCAATAAAATTTTGTTGTTGGTTGACAGCTAAAACAGTTACATTTCCTTTAGCCTTTACTTGTATGCTTTTTGCATCAATAAAAGGAGAAAGATTTGTAAACCTTAATATTGATATGCCTTTTGCAATATCAATAGATTTTGTTCTGGTTATTTGCGCCCCATTAATAAAAACAGTAACTTCTTTAACGTCAGTTTTTATTTCTTTTTCAACAAAATTTTGAGAAAATAAATTATTTGAAATAAGCAAGAAAAAAAGAGTAGCAATTTTGTACATAATACTTAGGATAAAAGTTAATAAACTAATTCCAAATATATGAATTTTCAATAGTTTATGATATATTCTATTTACTATTTACTTTCTCACCACCAACCCAAGTTTCCAAAACTTTTATATTTGGTACTTTTTCTATAGCAATATCCATAATATTTTCATCTAATATAATAAAGTCAGCCATTTTACCAGTTTCTATACTGCCTTTTTCATTTTCTTCAAAATTAGAATAAGCGGCCCAAATTGTCATTCCTTTTAAAGTTTCTTCTCTTGATAAGGCGTTTTCTGGTTCAAAACCAGTTTCAGGATATCCTTTTAGGTCTTTCCTGGAAACAGCAGCATAAAAAGTAAGCATTGGGTTCACTTTTTCTACAGGAAAATCTGTACCTAGAGCCACTTTACCATTAATGTCTAATAGTTTTTTGTAGGCGTAAGCACCTTTGACTCTGTCACTTCCTAAGCGATCTTCAGCCCAGTACATATCACTTGTAGCATGGGTTGGTTGAATGGAAGGGATAATATCTGTAAAATAATCAAAATCATCTGGGGCAATAACTTGTGCATGTTCAATTCGCCAACGTCTGTCTGTTTGGCTTTTTAAAACTTTAGTATAAGTTTTTAAGATAAAAGTATTTGCCGAATCTCCTATAGCATGGGTGTTCATTTGAAAATTAGAATTTGCAATTCGCTTAGCAATACTTTTTAAAGTATCTAAATCGGTTACCATAGCGCCAAAATGATTGTCTCTATCATGGTATGGTTTTTTTAAAGTTGCACCACGAGAACCAAGTGCTCCATCTGCATAAACTTTAAAGGAACGAACATTTAACCGACCAGATTTAAAAACTCCTGTTTTTAAGTAATAATCTAGATTTTTTTTATTTGCAGATACCATGGCGTAAATCCTCATTTTTAAAGCACCTACTTGCTGTAAGCTGTCTATTAACTCAATAGTTTCTTTGTCTAAACCAGCATCATCAACAGTAGTTAGTCCTAAGTTAAAGCAATATTTTTCTGCATCTTTTAAGGCTTGTATAGCATCTTTTTGTGTTGTAGGAGGCATTATTCTACCAACTAAATCCATTGCATTATCAATCAATACCCCAGTTATTTTACCATCTTTTTTTATGATTTCCCCACCAGATATTACTGTTTCTTCATTTATCTCAGCTAAATCTAAAGCCGCTTGATTCACTAACATGGCATGACCATCAATTCTTTTAACTGCAATAGGTGTTTTAGGAAATAATTTATCTAACCTGTCTTTTGTAGGGTATTCTTTAACTTTCCAATCATTTTGATCCCAGCCACGGCCAAAAACAAAATCACTATTTTTTTCTTTCTGAAAAGCAACAATTTTTTCAACCACTTCATCAAAGCTACTTGTTCCCGTTAGATCTACTTTTTGCATATAAATTCCCAACCCATAAAAATGACAATGTGCATCAATTAATCCAGGGATAATTGTTTTTTCTTCAGCATCAAATTGCATTTTTGATTTGTGTTTTGAAAGAATTTCATCATTAGAACCTACAGCAATAAACCTACCATTTGTTATTGCAACTGCTTGTGCTTTATTAAAGTTGTCGTCAACAGTATAAATATTTGCATTGGTAATAATAAGGTCAACATGTTTTTTAGTAGTACATGAAAAAAGAGCAAAACAGAATAGCAAGTATACGAGGGGTTTATACATGGTTTTAATTTTAGTATTTTGGATAAAAGAAATGTAAATATATAAATTATTTAGCTAAATATTGTCCTTTGCACTTTCCTAGTTAAAACGTAACTTTGCCGCTTTAAAAATATTAAGAAAACAAAAGGTAAACCGATGAAATATAATTTCAACGAAATAGAAGCCAAATGGCAAAAATATTGGAATGATAACCAAACTTTTAAAGCAGAGAATGTTAGTGAGAAACCTAAATTTTATGTTTTAGATATGTTTCCTTATCCGAGTGGGGCTGGTTTACATGTAGGCCATCCATTGGGCTATATAGCATCCGATATTTATGCACGTTATAAACGCCATAAAGGTTTTAATGTTTTACACCCACAAGGTTACGATTCATTTGGCTTACCTGCCGAACAATATGCCATACAAACTGGCCAGCACCCAGTAAAGACTACCGAAGAAAATATCAAAACATATCGTAGACAATTAGATCAAATAGGGTTTTCTTTTGATTGGTCTCGTGAAGTAAGAACCTCTAGCCCAGATTATTATAAATGGACGCAATGGATTTTCATTCAGCTATTTGAATCTTATTATTGTAAAGACACCAATCAAGCTCGCCCAATTTCTGAACTGGTTGAGGTATTTGGTATGGAAGGTAACTTTAGAATTAAAGCTGCTGCGGATGATAATATTGAAGTATTTACAGCGGAGGTTTGGAAAGATTATTCAAACAAACAGCAACAAAAAATTTTAGCAAAATATAGACTAACCTACTTGTCAGAAACAGAAGTAAATTGGTGCCCTCAATTAGGTACAGTTTTAGCAAATGATGAAATTGTAAATGGAGTTTCTGAAAGGGGTAGTTATCCAGTTGTACGCAAAAAAATGAAACAGTGGTCTATGCGAATCACAGCTTATGCACAAAGATTGCTTGACGGTTTAGAAACAATTGATTGGCCACAGCCTTTAAAAGACTCACAAACCAATTGGATTGGAAGATCACAAGGAGCTATGGTTTCTTTTGAAGTAGAAGGGGTTGAAGATAAGATTGAAGTGTTTACCACTAGGCCAGATACTATTTTTGGAGTATCATTTATGACCCTTGCTCCTGAACATGATTTAGTTTCCAAAATAGTTGCTAATGCGCAAAAAGAAAAAATAAATACTTATATAGCAGTAACTGCCAAACGAAGTGAAAGAGAAAGAATGGCAGATGTAAAAACCATTTCTGGAGAATTTACTGGCGCTTATGCGATTCATCCGTTTAACGGAAAAAAAATTCCAATTTGGATTGGCGATTACGTGTTGGCGAGTTATGGGACGGGAGCTGTAATGGCTGTGCCTTGTGGCGACCAACGAGATTATGATTTTGCTAAACATTTTGGCATTGAAATACCTAATATTTTTCAAGATATCGATATTTCTGAACATGCCTGTGAAGATAAAAATGCTGTAATTTCCAATTCAGATTTTATTAGCGGAATGCCAGCAAAAAAGGCGATGAAACGTATTATTTTTGAATTAGAAGAAAAAGGTATCGGGTCAGGTAAAATTAATTACCGTTTGCGCGATGCTGTTTTTTCTCGCCAACGTTATTGGGGAGAACCGTTTCCGGTGTATTACAAAGATGGTATGCCACAAATGATTGCTGCAAAGTACTTGCCAATTCGTTTACCCGAAGTTGAAAAATATTTACCTACCGAAGATGGAAAACCTCCATTAGGCAATGCAATAATTTGGGCATGGTGTACAGAAACCAATCAAGTTGTTGATAATGATAAAATAAATGATTCGAGCATATTTCCTTTAGAATTGAATACCATGCCAGGATGGGCAGGTAGTTCTTGGTATTTTAACCGTTATATGGATGCTAATAACGCGGAAGCTTTTGCTAGTAAAGAAGCTTTGAATTATTGGCAAGATGTAGATTTATATATTGGTGGAAGTGAGCACGCAACAGGACATTTATTATACTCTCGTTTTTGGCAAAAATTCTTATTTGATAAAAGTTTAGTACCTGTTGATGAGTATGCAAAAAAATTGATCAACCAAGGTATGATTTTGGGAACGAGTGCTTTTGTTTATAGATGGGATTTTAATAATACAGATGGTTCAAGCAAGAATAAAAAGATAATTTTTGTTAGCAAAGATTTAATGGATAAAATTGTTAATGAAAGAAATTCTATTGAAGCTTCTAAAGGAGTTTTTGATAGTGAACATTTTGATTTAGTAAATTCTTCTTTAGAAAAAAATAAAACTTCTGTTAATCAATGGTCTCAATTTACACCTATTCATGCCGATGTTTCTTTAGTAAATACATCTAACGAATTGGATGTGGAAGGTTTTAAAAATCACCCTTTAAATAAAGATTATAGAGATGCAGAATTCATATTTGAAAATGGTAAATTTATTGTTGGTCGCGAAGTCGAAAAAATGTCTAAATCCAAATATAATGTAGTGAACCCAGATGATATTTGTGCAAATTATGGTGCTGATACTTTGCGTTTGTACGAAATGTTTTTAGGTCCGTTAGAACAAGCAAAACCATGGAATACCGCAGGTATAACGGGTGTCCATAGTTTTTTAAAAAAACTATGGAAACTCTATATTGTTAATGATGAGTTTACCGTAAGTAACGATGAAGCTACCAAAGAAGAGTTAAAAACTTTACATAAAACCATTAAAAAAGTTGATGAAGATATTGCTAATTTTTCTTTCAATACTTCAGTAAGTTCATTTATGATTGCAGTAAACGAATTAACTGCTCAAAAATGTAATAAGCGTAACATTTTAGAACCTTTTGCAGTATTGATTTCACCTTATGCTCCACATATAGCGGAAGAATTATGGAGTAGATTAGGAAACAAAGAGTCTGTTTCTACTGCAAAATATCCAGTTTTTGAAGCAAAATATTTAGTGGAAAGCACCAAAATTTATCCTATTTCATTTAATGGTAAAATGCGTTTTACTATAGAGTTTTCTTTAGACTTAAGTAAAGAAGAAATAGAAAAGGAGGTAATGGCTCATGAAA
>Ga0209633_10003517_pt1 | contig 14433 bp, 14 predicted proteins | sample Cruoilmetagenom1_FD_187290 | JGI IMG/M metagenome (GOLD analysis project Ga0209633, IMG submission 187290) | Oil polluted marine microbial communities from Coal Oil Point, Santa Barbara, California, USA - Sample 1 (SPAdes) (version 2) | ecosystem: Environmental > Aquatic > Marine > Oil seeps ... | reverse complement strand
GGCGTATCCTGCCTGCTAAACCCGGGGTTGTAACTAAGTGAAAACAGCAGTTGTCGGGCTTGGAATCGGCATGGCTCATGTGGCTGCTTACCTCCAGTCTGCCCAAACGGAACTTATCGCTGTTGCTGATGCCTGGGAGCCTCGCCGAAGTAGTATCGGTGGGACATTCGCCCAGGGAAGTATGACGGTACTGCGGCCATTATTTACAGAGCAGCAGATCTCCAGCCGTTGGGAAGATCTGGGAATCAGACCCTGCCACGATATAAGGGATGTTGCCGGTGATAATGAAATCGAACTTGTAAGCCTCTGTACTCCGGATTATCTTCATGAGAAACATGCGATTCTATTACTGGAAGCCGGCAAGCATCTCATACTGGAGAAACCGGTCGCCCTCTCCATGGACAGTGCAGAACGTATCAGGGCTGCCGCCTCAGCTGCGGGCAAAAGGGTTGCAGTTGCATATGAATTCCGGTTGAATCCCGGGGCGGAAGCCCTTCGGAATCTGATAATCTCGGGAAATCTGGGCGAGATAAAAGCATTCTCTCTTCATCACTTCAGGAAACCATTCCGACGTGATAAATGGAATAAATGGATCCAATCTGAATCCAAATCCGGCGGCCTGATTGTTGAAGAGACATCACATTGGTTCGATCTGGCCCGATTCCTCACCGGAGGGGAATTCGAATCTGTCCATACCGTCGGAACAGGGGCAATTCATCAGGATTTTGATTATGAGGATGTAGCATTCTGTCAGGGTCGATTCACCAATGGTTCTGCATGGCAGATATCTCATGCCCTTACCGGATTTGATTTTAATCTTACAATCCAGGTACATGGAACAAAAGGTACGGCCTGGCTGGGCTTGAAAGAAGAGCGGTATTCCAGTCTGGATAACGGAGTAAGCGACTATTGGGGAGTTCTCAGCTATGCCCCTTTAAACTCCGGGCCGAAAGATGCTGTTGTAAGAGTCTGGGACAGTGAAGCCGGTGAACCCGAATCAATCCGTGATAATGTTGCGGCTCTGGTAAACTGCTTTATAATTGACCGGGAGTTCCCGACAACTCTGAATGACGGAATTGAAGCTCTTCGAGTAGCTCTGGCTGCCCGGCAATCCTATCAGTCGGGAAAAGTAATAAAACTGGCTTAAATATCCGAAATTTTACCTTATTAGCCGTCCAGGCTCTCCCCGAAGGATGAAAAGTCACTCTATAATCATCAGTATCCAATCTTAAAGGTATCGGTTTATTAATTATGAAACTCTTTCTTGACTCTGCCCGCCTTGATGAAGTGAAACAAGCTGTAGACTGGGGTATTATCGACGGTATAACCACCAACCCGTCGCATGTAAAAACCGCCGGGGGTAATCCCAGTAAAATATATCCGGAAATCTGCCGTCTTGTATCAGGTCCGGTCAGCATTGAAACTATAGCTACAGATACCGAGGGTATCGTTCGGGAAGGCCGTGCTCTGGCTGAGATTTCCGACAATGTCATCGTTAAGGTTCCTGTGATTAAAGAAGGAATCAAGGCAATCCGGATTCTATCTTCCGAGGGAATCAGTACCAACGCCACCATTAATTTCACTCCACTACAGGCCCTTCTTGCCGCAAAAGCCGGTGCTACCTACATCAGCCCTTTCATCGGCCGGCTTGATTCAGCGGGTCAGAAGGGAATTGAGCTGGTCGATCAAATTCGGAAGATATTCGATAATTACGGCTTTGAGACCCAATTACTTACAGCGGCAATCCGCCATCCTGAGCATGTTCTCCAGTCCGCACTCATAGGAGCTGATGCCTGTACTATGGGTTTCTCCATCCTTTCAGGTCTTTATGATCATCACCTTACCGATTTGGTTCTTCAACAGTTTCTCGGTGACTGGGAAAGCGTTCCCAAGTGGATTGGTGGGCCATATGGGGATTAGTAAGCTTTTTATAGACGGATCCTGGGTTGAGGGAACCGGCACCATAGAAGTAACAGACCCCGGTAACGGAGATACCATTGCCACAGTGGCCACTGTCGGAAGGGATGAAACTCAGAAGGCTTTAGATGCAGCCCAGGAAGCTTTTTCCGGGTGGCGGGCAAAAACCGGACGGGATCGGGCAGACATACTGCTTAAAGCTGCCGGATTGATGGCAGAAAGACTTGAAGAAATTGCCGTTACCATTACACGTGAGAATGGAAAACCACTGGCCCAGGCCAGAGGAGAGGTTAACGTCGCAATAGATCATTTCCGGTGGTTCGCCGAAGAGGCCCGGCGTGGTTATGGACGGATAGTCCCGCCTCAGGCCGAGGGTAAACGTCATCTCATACTTCAGCAGCCCACAGGAGTTGTAGCGGCTATATCACCATGGAACTTTCCACTGGTACTATCCGCACGCAAGGTGGCACCGGCATTGGCTGCCGGTTGTACAGTAATACTGAGGCCTTCCGGAAAAGCACCCCTTTCATCTCTTGCGATGGCAAAAGCCCTGGAAGATGCCGGTATCCCCAGGGCCGTTTTTCAAGTTGTCCTTGGCCCTGCTGCTGAAATCTCAGATGAGTTCATGGAAAATCCAATCTGCCGGAAAATAACCTTTACAGGATCCACGAAGGTTGGTAAGGAACTCATCCGAAAATCCGCTGCCACAGTAACAAACCTCTCTCTGGAGCTTGGCGGACATGCACCCATAATCGTTTTCAGTGATTCAGATCTTGAAGCCGCTTTAGAAGGTGTTATCATCACCAAATTCCGCAACAGCGGTCAATCCTGCATAGCATCAAACCGCACATATGTGGAACGATCTGTTTATGAGAAGTTTCTTAAAATGCTCGATGAACGGACCAGAAGACTTAAAATCGGTTATGGCCTGGAAGAAGGTATTGATATCGGCCCCCTTATCAGCCAGAACGCATTAAGCGATGCTCTCGCCCAGGTAAAAGATGCCCTGGACCGGGGAGCAAGACTTATTTGCGGCGGGAAAGCTGTCGATCGTAAAGACGGCCCCTATCTGGAACCCACCATACTGGCTGATGTTCCAGAAGATGCAGTGTGCATGATTGATGAAAGCTTCGCCCCGTTGGCACCGATAGTTCCTTTTGATTCCGAAGAGGAAGTTATCACCCAGGCCAACAATACTGTTTATGGTCTGGCGGCCTATGTCTACACCAGGGATTTAAATCGGGCATTCAGAGTTGCTGAAGCCCTTGAGGCCGGTTCTGTCGGTCTTAACGACGCGGTACCCTCAACAAGTAATTGCCCCTTCGGCGGTATGAAAGAGAGCGGAGTCGGTAGAGAACTCGGATCCGAAGGTATGGAAGCCTTTATGGAAACCAAGCATATCTCCCTGGGGAATATCGGCTGAAGATATTATACCGACTCTCCCCGCCACTCCCGCACAGCCTCACTCATGGCGATCCAGTTCTCCACCAGAGAGTAGGATGAAATCTGATTCCCGGTACCGATGGCGATACCGCCGTGTCCCTCGATTTTCGGCAGCAGGTTGCGAACATACTCTTTTACTTCATCCGGTGTATTGAGCGATAGAACGTTCATCTCCACACCACCGAAGTTCCCGATCCGCTTCCCGTAGCGTTCTACCCAGACATCGAAAGTATCAATAGCATCCTCATTGGAATGCTTGGAATCTATACCTACAACATCAATCAGATCGTCCATTACATCGTAGATGTTACCGCAGGAATGAAGCAGGAAGGGCTTCCCGTGGGAATGCACCATGTCCACCACTTTTTTAAACTGAGGAATAATGTGCCGGCGGATCTCTTCCGGCCGGATCAGAGTGGAGGAACGGAAACCCAGATCGTCACCAAAACGGCAAACTGCGAATTTATCAGCGTGGTTATTCAACAGCCAGTCCCAGAGACCAACCATAAAATCTCCCACCTTTATCCAGAGCCTTTCGTATACATCCGGTTCATCCACCTGGAGAAATGCCAGCTCAGTAAAAGGAACAAAGTCCTGAATTGTTTCAAACAGACCGTTGCCGATTCCGCCCACCGCTTTCATTCCCGGTGGCAGGGCTTCTCCCAGAGCTCGGAAATCCTCATCGAAGCGTTCGATATACTCCTCAGCCTTCTCCTCCCAGGGATAGCGTTCAAGGTTGTCCATATTTTTAATCAGAGCCGTACCCCGGCCCAGAAGCCCCTCCCCCCCCTGTACAAGATCGGTCATCAGACGCTCAAAGGGAATAACGTCGTACCCCAGCTCAAGTCCGCAGGCCGCAATCCGCCGCTGGGCTTCAACCTTGTCCGCATAATCACCTTCCAGAAGAGGAGTTACCTCTTTGCCGATAACCTGCTCTACGATACCGGAATCAAACCCGTGTTCGTACAACGGAAGCCGTTTAGCCTCCCGGTTGTACGCCGCATCGATAATATGATTGTAATCAGGTTGAAATTCTCTCATCGTCTTTTCCCTTCATGCGCATCTCCATCATTCTCAACGCTTCTGATTCGTTTCATCAGTATCGCATATAACAGCGAAGCTATTAATCTCTTTATCAATCCAATCCTGCAGGAATAATAATAAATCTGTTTATCCCAACCTTTCTCACGCCAGAAATCCCCATCAATAGTTAAGAGTTTTTCAGCCAGCACCCGTTGAACCTGATACGACATCAATGCTTCCAGAGATGGTTTATGATATAGGCTCTCACGCCTTATAATTTCCACAAATGCCATGTATTCCTTTTTCTTCAAATTCACATGAAGGTTAGAGACATTTCTCCCAATACCTTGTACAGAAACCATTCCCCACTGATAGGCCACTTCACCCAGAAAGGCCAAAGTCTGCTTCAAGGCGGATCCGGCTGTTGTGGCAACTGGCAGAAGCACTTTCCCGGTTAGCTCCGGACGATGAAACCAGCTGCAGGTTCGGTCAATAAAATTCTTAAGACTTCCGCTTACATGTCTCATATACACAGGAGTGGCCAGTACCAGCCCATCACTGTTAATCATTTTTTCCTTAAGGACCTCCATATCATCTTTGATAACGCAGGAACCTTTCGTTATACAGACTTCACATCCACGGCAGGTTTTAATCTCATAGTCGGAAAGGTTCAAAATCTCAACCTGGAAATCTTCTTTTTCCAATAAATCTTTCAATCCAAGCAGCAGTAACTGTGTACGTTTCTTCCGTGGACTTCCATTTATCATAACAACTTTATGCCTGGTCATTTATATATCTCCCTGGATATTCTAATAAAAGCGGTGGCTTCCCCGACTTCTCCCTCAGCCAGTTGATACTCCCCAACACCTTCGGCATCATCACCAGCCTTCGCTCCAGCCGATATTTACCGGGAAAACTGGTAAAAGAGATACCAATCAGAATACTCAGTATCCCCTGACCCGGCAGAAAAAGCATCGCAATACCGGCCAGAATAAACACAATCCCAAGAAGGTTTTTCAGAATCATCTTGACTGGAGCATTACTTAACCGTCGCTTTTCTTGAGCAAAATAATCCACGGGAATCCGAACCACCATCACCGGAACAAGAAGCAACGTCAAAATAAACATTATAGCCGAAATGCCCGACATCCAGATGAGCAGAAAACTGTGATTAGAACTCCAGCTGGTAATACTTTCAATCATTTTTTAATTGACCTCTGCCGCTCCCGCGGTTTACTCCCCTTAACGATACCGTATAAAACAATACATAAGGATACAGTATGCCCAATCAACGAGTCGAATCACTTTTCAGATACATGAGCGGAGTAATTGCCGGTAAACCCGGCGGAATACTGGTTAAGGAAAATCACATCCTTGAAACCGACTACACACCGAATGATGTGCTCTCCCTCTTCGACCTGCTCTTCGAAGCCGGCTATTCTGTTGAAGAACTGAAAACCCCGTCAAACAAACTCTTCAATCTCCTCCATCAGGCTCTGGACCGCTTCCCATCAGAAGAAATTGAGTCCGACAGCTTTCTTTACAACATCATCGAAGACAATCACCGCCTTCAGAAGATTCTGAAGGAAACACGGCCCCTGATTCTGAAGCTGAACAGCGATTACCACGCCGAGGATATCACGGCTATAACCGGCCTGGTTGAGCAGATACAGAAAATTCACAATCACTACGTTATCAAGGAAAATGCCCTCTTCCCGGTGCTGGAAAAAAACTGGCCGGAACATCAATGCCTGAAACTGATGTGGTCCTACCACGATGATATTCGCAAGACCATTAAGGAAGCCCTTATCCTCCTGGCCAGACCTGAGCTCAATATTTCCCGATTCAACACCGTTACCGGAGAACTCTTTTTCGCCGTATTTACCATTCTCTACCGGGAAGAAAAGGTGCTTATTCCGCATATCCTCCAGACAATTGATGATTCCGTTCTGGAGAGTCTTCTTATCGAGAGTGCCGAATTGGGTTTTGCCTACCTGAACAGAGAAGAACTTAAGATTCCAGAGCAATCCCCGGCAGAAAGCCCTGCGGCCGGTCGGAGCATCAGAGATGGCTCAGTATCTTTAAGCACTGGAAAACTCAGCCTCTCACAGTTTGAAATGCTCTTCCAGTATCTACCGGTAGACATCACCTACGTGGATGAGAACGACGTCGTCCTTTTTTACTCCGATCCTCCTCACCGAATCTTCCCCCGGAGCAAGTCCATCATCGGCCGCAAGGTACAGAACTGCCATCCTCCTGAAAGCCTGCACGTCGTAGAGAGAATACTCAAAGCCTTTAGAAGCGGAACAAAAGAAGAGGCTTCCTTTGTTATCAAGATGGGACCGAAGTACATTCAGATCCGCTACTTCGCCATTAGAGGCGAAGAGGGAGATTTCAAAGGAACCCTGGAAGTTTCCCAGGATGTTACAGCTATACGGAAAATCGACGGGGAGAGCCGGCTGCTGGACTGGGAATAATCCCCGGCTACAAATCCCTCCGACTGGCACAGAATCCCAGAGTTAACCCACCATCAAGAGTAATACACGAACCGGTGAGGTAATTGCAGTCATCTGAAGCGCAGAATACTGCGAGTTTTGCGACTTCTTCAACAGTTCCCACACGGCCGGCAGGAATTGCAGTGGAGATAGCTCCGGCGCGGTTATCCGGAGTGAGTTCGGTGGCAATCGCTCCGAGGGTGAGAGCATTCACCTGAATATTGTAGTCCGCCAGCTCTAATGCCATGCAGCGGGTAAGCTGTTCCAGTCCACCTTTTGCGGCGCTATAATGGGCAAAGTTACGTCGGGGTTCCCGGGAATGAACCGAGCTGATGTTGATAATTTTGCCGCCCTTACCCTGTTCCTTCATCATCCGCCCGGCAAGCTGACCGCAGAGGAAGGGTGCCCGTAGATTTACCCCAAGAACATAATCCCAATCCTTCAGAGAAAGATCGAGAAACCCTCCTGGATTCTGTACCGCCGCATTATTCACCAGCACATCCATTCCCTGAAGCTGCTTCCCGATGGTATCGAACATCGCCGTCACCTCGGCCTCTTCGGACAAGGAGGCTGTCACCTTGATGGATTGCGGACTAAAAGCACGTATATCATCATAGCTTTGCTCCAGATTTTCACTTGGTTTTGAGCCGTGCACAATCACTACAGCACCTTGCTGTGCCATAGTCTTTGCAATGGCACGGCCTATCCCCCGGCTCGATCCGGTTACCAGAATACGTTTACCTTTTACACCCATCATGATACCTCCAGAATAATCTTGATAGCTCCCGAGGATTCCTTATTACAGGCAACTTCAAAAGCCTCTACACCCTTTGATAAGGGAAAGCGATGGGAGATTAAAGGTTTCACATTCACCCTCCCTGTCGCCAGCATTTCCAAAGCTCTGGGAAAGTCACTGTAGAGAGCGTTGGAAGAAGTCCTGATTGTCCGCTCACCACTGAGGTTAAGAGCCGGAAAAACAAGCTTCTTATCCTTAGTCGCCAGCAAAACAAGTGTTCCCCCTTTATCCAGAAGCTCCAGTGATTCCACAATGCTCTGGTTTGTTCCGATTGTGTTAAATACCAGATTTACCCCATTCCCGGAGGTTTGGGATTTTACAATTTCACGAAAAGCCGATTGTTTCTCAGCAATATTCACAGCATAGTCCACACCCAGGGCATCAGCCGCAGTAATATTTTCATCGGCAATATCACAGATAAACGTTCTGGATGCACCATAGATTTTAACAAACTGAGCTATTAAAAGACCGATCGGTCCTGCACCATAGATTGCAACTTTATCAAGCACCTTCGGGGCACCCACATCCACAGCATGCAGCGCCGCAATCATCGGGTCGAGAAAAGTGGCCTCTTCGTCGCTGACATTCTCAGGCAGCTCATAGATCTGGCTGACAGGAACCGGGCAGAATTCAGCCATCCCGCCGGGATAATAATCCATCTCTCCCCAACCCTGAGCATGTCCCAGATGCCTTGTATCAGGGCAAAGATTCTCCCTGCCGCTCCGGCAGAAAGAGCAGCGTCCACAGGTGATAAAGGTATTCACCGCCACCCTTTTTCCCAACAGATGCTCATCAGAACTATGAGCAACTTTTTCAACAAAGCCCACAAACTCATGGCCCAATACAATATTCGGAGGATTCGGGATTTCCCTGCCCAGAGTCTGCTTTGCCCAGGGATTCTCACCGTAGAAATACCGAATGTCACTGCCGCAGATACCGCATTTTGTTACACGAATCAAAGCCTCACCCGACTCCAGAGTCCATACCGGGAGATTAGAGATTTCAAGAACTTCCGGACTTTTTAACACCAATGCTTTCATAGTTCCACCATTTTGCAGAGTATTCTCTTATACTAAAGCATAGCCATGATTGACAACTTCGGTAAGATACTCTCATTTTTTACAATATCAGCAGTATTATTTTCCTGTACCGGAATTCCTCACGATGTAACTCCGGGGGTAAGCGGCAGGTAAACCCGGAGCAGCTCTCCTATTGGTTAGCATATGTTCAGGCGGTGGCTCTTCGATACGGCGACAGCCTGGCTGCCCTGGAAATCTGGAATGAACCAAATTTCGGGAGGTTCTGGACCGGCAGCGATGAAGATTTTTTCTACTGACCTCGGAAACCGTTAAACTGTTGTTTATGAAACAAAAACAGGAAAAGAAAGCGCATGGCATTCTGGAGATAGTGTGACATTATTGCCGGAACCGCTCATTATTACTGGCATATCTGAAGGTGGAATCGAATTTCGATAGAGATGCCCTATACAAGTTCCACGGCTTTATTAAGAGTAATAAGAAACTCATCAAGGGGTTTCTTATGTATTTTTGCGGCTCTCTCAACGGTAAGGAATCTGGTGATAATCCGACGAATATTGTACTTCCCGACACTTTTTATACCCATGGCTTCCATCACTTTTTCGATATCACCGTACTCTTCCAGAATATCAAACACCCTTGTTTCTTTTGAAATCGTCATATTAAGCTCCTGGACTAAAAGTCTTATTTAATAGTGTTTTAGTCAAGTTTTTTATTGACCTCTCCCGCAGCTGCCGCTTCACGGTACTCCATCGGTGTTATGCCGAACCGCTCTTTAAAACGGGCATTGAAATGGGACAGGCTCCCGAACCCTGCATCCCCGGATACAGCTGCCACAGATACAGCTCCTGCCCCGATATCCCGGAGCATCATCGCCGCCACAGTGAGCCGGTAATCATTTACCAGCTCGGTAAATGTCCGCCCGGTAATCCTCTTCACATAACGGCAGAAGGAAGTCCGTGTCAGAGCTAGAGTTTCAGCGGCTGCATCAAGGCTTGCATCCCCGGCGTGTTCGGATTCGATAAAATCCTGCAGCCGGGAGAGGCGTTCCTCATCCACACCCCGGCTGCTGAAAACCGTTCCTCCCGGGGAGAGAGTAAGCGCTTCCCCCCGGCCGGCGGAATCAGACAGATCAGCCAGCAGCAGGAGCAGTCCCGGTAAACGCCGGGAAGTACCGGCCTGGATAACAGCTGCCAGCCGGCCGGTGTCTTGAATAGATACTGAAGGAAAGGCCAGCCCTTGAGCCGAGCGGTCCAGGAGTGTACGGATTGGAAGATTTTCGGGCAATCCAAAAAACCCTTCACCGAAAGCGTCCATACGGAACTGTATTACCCGGGCTGTTGAGTCCCCGGGCTGTCTGATGAAGCGGTGGGGCAGCCTTCTTCCGAAAAGAAAGATATCCCCGGAGCTGAAAAGGGTGGTTTCCGCCCCGCAGTACAACAGTCCCCCGGTACCGATTACCGTTGCCAGCTCAAACTCATCATGGGCGTGAAATGTCTGATCCTGACTTGCAAAGTCGTACTCGTAAGCCTTGAACGATCGGTGAGCATTGAGATTAATCTGTTCGATGCTTATCTGCATATTCCTGCTATTACCCCAATATGAGCGAATTATACCCTGAAAGAGATAATACAGCATCATAGAAAGGCAATATTTCCGATGCGGTGAAAGGAAGTGGGCAATATAATCTAACAATGACCAGAAAAGAACGTGCCATCGCCGTTATGAATAGAGAAAAGGTGGACAAGCTCCCCTTTATGCCCATCACCATGATGTTCGCCGCCGACCAGATCAGAGTACCCTACGGAAGATACGCCACCGAAGCCGCTTTGATGGCCGAGGGTCAGCTCAAAGTTGCAGAAAAGTTCGGAGCCGCACAGATTTCAGCCATCTCCGACCCCGGTGTGGAGGCCCACGACCTTGGAGCCGAAGTGGGCTTTCCCGAAGACAACCCCGCTTACGTTGATGAATCCAAAGCTCTCCTCCTGGATAAAACCATCCTGGCAGATTTGAATTTTGTCCCTCCGGAAGAGGGCAGACGCATGTCCAACCGCATCGAAGCGGTACGGCTCATGGCAGAACAAGCCGGAAACGAATTGCTTGTGGAAGGCTGGGTGGAAGGTCCCTGCGCCGAAGCGGCAGATCTGCGGGGCATCAACCACCTGATGATGGACTTCTACGACGACACGGTCTTCATTGAAGATCTGATGGACTTCATCACCGACCAGGCCATCGCATTCGCGCTGAATCAGATAGACGCCGGTGCGGATATTATCGGCATCGGAGATGCCGCCTCATCCCTCATCGGCCCGGAACTTTACGCAAAGTATTCCCTCCCGAGAACCCGGCGTTACATCGATGCCATCCACCGGGCCGGAGCTCTGGTAAGACTGCACATCTGCGGAGTTACCGAAGGCCTGGCAGGATCGTGGAAGGGTCTGGGGGCAGACATGATCGATATCGATTACGGGAACTCCCTCAAAGCGATCAGAGAGGTTCTCGGTCCCGATGATTCTGTTCTGGCTGGAAACCTGGACCCGGTGCGGGAAGTCCGGGACGGATTTCCAGGCAGCATCAAAGAACAGCTGGCCGTCTGTCAGACCGAATGCGCCCCGATGTTTATCGTGGGCGCCGGTTGTGAGATTCCCCGGGACTGCCCGGAAGAAAACCTGCTGGCCATGCTGGAGTTTGCCGAAGAAACAGCCGGGTAATCCATCAAACCCAATCGAACGCCTGCCTGTCTCTGAAAAATTATGGAGAAAAGGGAACTTTTATACAGTCTGCAACGTCCAATATATAAATATTCAAGGGGTTATCCTAAAATGAGAAAAATAATTGTACTAATCAGTGTCGTGATTTTAATTGTGGTTTCATCTGTCAATGTGTTTGCAGGCGGCGGCAAGGTTCGTGGTGACGAAGGTAAGGGTGAAATAAATCAGGAACAAATAATGGAACCATGGCCGTTTAATTGAATAGAGCCTCGCTCCAGCCATCGATGCAGAAGACTATTCTTTCCAGTAGGGATGGCCTATAATCCCCGCCAGTTCACGATATTGATGCCTTTCATCTTGAAATTCTCTTCACCATTGCAAACGACATAGCGGTCTTCAGTTATAATATCTATCAATTCTTCGACTTTGGGAAAATTCTTGATATGCTGATTATTAATTGTTGCGGCTAATTTTACCTCAATGGGACGCAGCTGTTTGTTTTCTTCAATGAGCAGATCGATTTCCCAAAGATTTCGATGATTAATAAAAAATAAATTCTGATTGATGTTGAAATGCTTTTTCTGCTTATAGAATTCACTAATCACCATATTTTCGAAGAATTGACCCGCCGTATTTCCCCGAATGAGATATTCTGCTGAATTGATTCCAGCCAAATGGACGGCCAGGGCAGTATCGGTAAAGTAAAATTTGGGAGTCTTAGTAACACGTTTTCCGATATTCCGATAATAAGGAGCCAGCTTAAAGACAATACCTGATGCCTCCAGAATTGAAAACCACTTCTTCACTGTAGGAAGAGAAATTCCAAGTTCAGAGGTTAATGAATTGTAATTCAGGATAGACGATGTTCGAGCTGCCAGAAGAGTCATGAATCGGTGGAAATTCTCAAGATTCCCTATATCGTAGTAAGTTTTAATATCTCGTTCCAGGTATGTCTGTATGTAGGAGCTGTACCATAAGTTCTTATCAATCTTCCCGTTAGTGAATACTTCGGGATAACTACTTTCCATCATGCCCTGAGCGGGAGTCATCAATGAAGATTGCCGATTGTAATTCATAACCGCCGAAAACCAATCCTTCCATGTTTCGAAGTTTTCACCTTTCTTTTCCGAATATGTAAATGGCTGCAATTCGGTTATGGCGACACGTCCAGCCAGAGATTCGGAAATGTTTTTCATAACCGCCAGCTGCTGCGATCCGGTGAAAAAATAACTTCCCGGCGTTCGGTCAAGGTCAATTTTTTCTTTAATATATGGAAGGATTTCAGGAACGTATTGGAATTCATCTATAATAAGCGGTGCTGAATGATTTCTGAGAAAATCCCGGGGGTCTTCTCTGGCCCACTGGCGTATATCCATCGTATCCATGGATACAAATCCGGCTTTTTTACCAAAGACATGTTTTAGAAGCGTTGTCTTTCCCACCTGTCTGGAGCCGGTAACAACCAATGCCGGGAAAGTTTGTGCAGCCTGACTTAACACGCCTGTAATTTGACGCTTGACATAAGTACTCATGTGGCAAATATAAACTTACACTTTAGATTTGTCAATTTTTAAACCGTATTTGTATATGGATTGCAATAATCGCTTTTCTTTTACTGAAATATCTGACAGATACATCGAGTGAAGCATTACACAGGGAAAAAAACAGGCTCTACTATTCTGAAACGGTGCTTTGGTATTTCATAACTGAAGCTCCTTGTCAGATGACGCTTCCCCGCTTCAAATATCATGGCTTATAGGGCTGTAGGTTATACCGAAAACCGTATCCGTCATCCAGCGTTTGAAACTATCGTTGTCCATGAACTGCTTGAAGAGTTCAGTATCGTCTTTCATCACCGATGTCATCACCCGGATAAGGGCCTTGTCGTGTTCGATACGGGCATTCTGTTTGTCGGAATTCTGCTGAGCGTTTTTATATGCTCTGTCCTCGGCCACCCTCTCAGGGATTGTTTTTGTAATCAGTTCACGGACCCGGTCGGCATCCTGCCAGGGGATGTTGCCGAAGTGGTCGTTGAAGGTATGTAGAATGTTGGAGAGCCGGTCCATTTCAGGCTCCGGACGACCGCCGCCCTCGGCATTTGGAACCGGGTTTATTTCAGAGTCTTCATCGGGCAGGATAATTTTCTGCATCGCCCGCTTCTCCACCCGGTAGCTGTCCATATCGATGGCATCGAGGATGCCTTTGGACATGTCCTGTTCCACAGGGGATGGGAGTTTGTTAACCAGGAAGTTAAGGAAGATGGAACGCTTCTCCCAACCGGCATTGCTGTAGGGCAGAATCGAAGAGAGAAAACCGTAGGTTCGTACAAAGCCCTTGGCCTTGCCTTTAAAATCCACCTGGGCCTCTTCATCCAGATTGCTCAGGTATTCGGCCACACAGCAGTCGAGGATGGGGTCCAGCTCATCCCTTTCGGCCCCGGCGAGATAACGGCGTACAAAATCGTCAATCTGTCCGATAGAGTAAACCTGGGCACCGTCGAGATCCGACTGGAGATCGTGAAGCCGGTCCGGGTCGGTTTCTTCAGCCAGGATGGTGGCCCGGTAGTAATCGGCAAAGGAGTCCCGGATGATATCCGCATCGTTTAGAAAATCGAGTACAAAAACATCGTGCTTCTTCGGGTGGGCCCGGTTGAGCCGGGAAAGGGCCTGTACCGCCTTGATGCCCATCAGGGTTTTATCCACGTACATGGTGTGGAGCAGAGGCTCATCGTAACCGGTTTGAAACTTGTCGGCACAGATGAGAAAACGGTAGGGGTCCTGCTGTATTTTTTCTGCAATCTTTCCTGAAGGGAAACCGTTCAGGGATGCCTCACTCACCTTTGTTCCGGCGTATTCGTACTCTCCCGAAAAGGCAACGATGGGCTGGTAACGGCTTTTGAGGTCAGCAAGATAAGACTTGAAAGCGTGGTAGTACTGAATGGCCCGCTCAATTCCGTTGGTTACAACCATCGCCCGGGCCAGCCCGCCTATCTTGTTCTGCGCCATCACCTG